>Ga0315549_1000280_pt1 | contig 63055 bp, 58 predicted proteins | sample SalMarSW160200MG_FD_203101 | JGI IMG/M metagenome (GOLD analysis project Ga0315549, IMG submission 203101) | Salt marsh sediment microbial communities from the Plum Island Ecosystem LTER, Massachusetts, United States - Salt Marsh Sediment SW1601-200 ...
AGTAGCGTAGGCATTGATGAAGAAACTATTAAAAAATACGTTGAACATCAAGGTCACCAGGATTCAGGTCAGCTTCAATTGAAGCTGTAGCGAATTAGGACCCCGGGCATGCCCGGGGGAATCTATGGATTTTTTATTTTTCTCAGTCTCCAGACGAGACTGAGAAAGTACAATCCCGCTCAAAGGCGGGAAAAGGGAACCTGGTTTCCAACCTTTGCCATCTTTAAGCTAAACTTTTTCCGCTATTAGTCCAATTAGTTCCCTCGAAGAGGGTTAACACTTTTTGCCTTTCTTCAGGAAAGGCAAAAAATATCCTGAATATCCTGTAAATCCTGTCTGATTTATAGTCTTTTATTAACGCCTGAAACGGCATAGCCTTTTCAATTCTCACCGGCAGAGCCGGTGGATTAATTTTGATTTAGCCATCATGTTTTTCCGATCCCCTTTTCAATCTGTCTGGCTGTTGGTAACTCGCGCTTGAGTTTACGCGGGAGAACCCGATAGGTGGCAATGCCCATGGGCCTTGTGGTGTCGCGCAGGGCGACTTGGTCATAATCCCTCCGCACACAGGAAAGGCAGTCCGGTCTGATGTTGGGACCAAAAGCGGTTTGCCATCCAAGGGATTCAAACCAACTGAGGGTGGTCTGTTCGAGGGTGTTTTCGGAAGTTTTACTCATCGTTACTCTCTTGCTTGTGCTTGCCCTGAATCCGTTTGATTTCCCTATCAAAGTCTGAAATGAACTCCCGGTCCTGTCGCTTGCGGTAGGTGTCATATTCCTGTTCGGCTTTGAGTTTGGCCTCTATCGCGCTCACTTTGCCCTTGTCTTGAAGAATGGGATAGTTGGAGAGTTCCAGAAAGTTGTGAAGGAACTGGCCCCAATCTTCCATTTTCATCAGCATCTGCTGTTCCGCCCGATTCTCCGCAAGGTCGAGATAGGCGGAAACAATGCGGTTCAATTCTTTGATGTGCGTCTCGCTTAAATAGTTTTTAGCGACGGAAACATCCGATTTCATTATCTTGCCGACAGGCGCCTGCTTCCAACTGGTCAAACCCATGTGTATTTTGCCTGCATCGGCTGAGGCATAGATGATTTCAGCGGCAGTCTTGCCGGTAATGGCCCAATGGAGCTTGTTCTGCACTGTGGCAAAAAAATCCTTGGTGATGGGCGCGTCTTCGTCGTAATCGGCCGCCAGCGCGTAAATGTCGGTGATCTTTTGATAGAAACGTCGTTCACTGGCTCGAATCTCCCGGATACGTTCAAGGAGTTCATCGAAATAATCCTTACCAAAGTGCTTTCCCTGCTTGAGCCGTTCGTCATTCAGCACAAAACCTTTGATGATGAACTCCTTCAAAGTTTTAGTCGCCCAGATGCGAAACTGGGTGGCCTGATAGCTGTTGACCCGATAGCCCACGGCAATAATGGCGTCAAGGTTATAATATTTGGTCTTGTAGCTCTTGTCGTCAGCGGCAGTTGTTTCCAAAATGGAAATAACTGAATCCGCCACCAATTCTCCGGATACAAAAATGTTTCTCAGGTGTTTGCTAACCGCGGGGACCTTGACATCAAATAATCCGGCCAACGCCTTCTGCGTCAACCAGAAATTCTCATCTTTAAACAATACCTCGACTTTTTTGTCACCATCCGGCGTACTGTAGAATATAATTTCGTTCATAGGACGGTGCCCCTGTCTGCCCCTAAAATGGCTTTTTCGAGTATCATTTCTCTAAGCATCATTATCAAGTACTTCCTCTCAACGAGTCAAATCTTTTTTGACTCATGTTCTGTTTTTCTTGGTTAACCCCAAGTATCATTTACCCCGACCGCAGAAAGCCACGGCTTTACTTCCGTCCCGACTTTTTGTGGTCGGGATTGTAGTCGGGATTACGATCGGGCCTGCCCGGCATCGCTCTCGCTCAGGCGAGGCGTGCAGCGCAGGCGCTCGCGCCGCGTGCGGGCGGGATGTCGTGCCACTAAGTCCAGCAGTTCGCGAAGCGAATCTGCGGAACCAAGTGGCGCCACGGGATTTCCCGTGGGGCTCCACACAAATAGACGTAAAAAAGCTCCACTAACATAGAGTTAGTGGAGCTTTTTGGAAAAACCTCATGTTGGAATTAAAAAGCAAGTTCTCTCCTCGCCTTAAAAGGCTAATTGAAGTTGTGGCAAGATTACGCCTGTGGGTATGATTTGTCAATGAAAGAAGCGGCATATACAGGGGAATCCCTGTGAATGTAGGAAGCGGCAGCTTCCAGATCTTCTTCTGTAGCATAGGCCCAGATTACTTTACGCGCCATTTTTCCATCCGCTTTTCCATTTCTTCCTGGGTATATGTTCTGCCTTCTTCTACATCCTTAATGCCACGTTGTATCTTTTGGCGGATATATAGATGATACTGAATTTCCTCAAGGGTACTGTTGTCCGGAAGCTCCTTTAAGAGTTGCATGACCTCTTCTTTTGCTGATTGCATTGTCTCACCTCTCTATTTTTTGATGTTCACTATCATGATAAACCTTTTCATCTTTTTTTGGAATATTTTTTCAAATTACAGGTAGCTATATATAGATCCCCATGAACCGTCCGTGCAGAAATTGCCTAACATTTGGCGTTGTTGAATTCATTGACCTATTCTCTTCCAATTCCAACAGCGCTTTTCCCCGGTGCCCCTGTCCCAATCATTATTGCGAGGAGCTCAGCCCCGGTGGAATAGCTATTGATTCCACTGGGTAAACATTGCTCAGGGTATGCTCACCATACTTCAGCAACTTTTCCCGCGGTCCCGATATCGGGATCTTCGCTTTGCTACGACATGTCATCTTCTGACCATTCTCGAATTGGTATAGGGTATTTAGCTTTTTTTTTCATAATTAATCAGCCACTAAGTCACCAAGCCACTAAGATCATGGCAAGTTGGAAGTTCAATACAAAGGAAAAAAATAGTTCCGTTAAAAAAATATATTGACTTTTTCAAAATAATGCCGATAATTATATTAAATGACTAAAGCCTCTGCCCTTATGCGGAGGCGAATAAGCTCTGCAATAGCAGGGCTTTCTTTTTTCTAACGACTGATTTCTGATTTTAAATCCTCCAAATAGATGACCTGATTGGCAGCATTCTCAAGATTGTCAGAAAGACGGTCTGATGGAGCAATTACGACCGTTTTTTTCCTCTTTCCCTTTAAGTATTTGACAAGCTTAATAAAATCTCCATCGCCGCTGAAAAGGACAAAAACGTCATAGTCCATCATGCCATTGAGCGCATCAATGGTCAATTCTACATCAAAATTGCATTTGTGCTTGAATTTTCCTGCTGTGTTATCATAAACTCTTCCAACTGGTTTATGTCTTACTTTAAATGATAGTACTTTCAAAAACTTGAAATAATTTAATAGTATAGGAAATCCCATTTTTTAGACAGGATAGACGGGATGTTCAGGATATAAAGAAAATAAGAAAATCTTGTTAATCGTGGTAATCCTGTCAAAAAAGTTCCGCCGAAGGCGGCTAAGTTCATTTGTTTTTCTTTGCATCAATGAATTGAGGTAACGAGTGTTGTGGATGGATGTCAAAGTATTGAGATTTGGATGGAATTCCCTCATAATAAAAGAATTTGGGTGACTCGTAGCGATTTTCACAATAGAGCTTGAATTTTTTCCAGTCAATTTGCCACCCAATCTTAACAAGGTAGTAATGAAAATTTGAAGCATCGATAAATATATATGCTTTGGGTTTCTTCAATGAAATTTCCTTGTTCATGCCATCTATCAAATTAGTAATTTCCAATTACTCTTCCGATAACAATATTCTTAACACTTTCTGTGCAAGTGTTAAAATTTTCGTTTGACTCATGTTCTGTTTTCTTGCTTAATACCAAGTGTCATTCTACAGAATAGACGTAAAAAAGCTCCACGAACACTGCGTTGGTGGAGCTTTTTTGAAAAACCTTATGTTGGAATTGTAGATCAAAATCCCTCCTTGCCTTGAAGGGCTTAAACTATATTGCGGCAAGCTTACGACTGTGGTTGAGGTTTGTCAAGGAATATAGGAGTAAGGAAGCTCCCCAATGAAATCCGCCACAAGTCCGGCGGACAAGTACGCCCCAGTTAAATTGCCTTTGAGGATTTAACCCCAGTTGAACACCCAAAGGGTACCCCAGTGAAATGCGCTTCGCTATTATAGATGTAAATTTCACAGGGTGAACCCGGCTCAACAAGGCGTGCGGGGCAAACATGGCGCATAGTGCAAAGGGCAGAGGCAAAAGGAATGGACATTGCATTAAAACATGAACGTTCAAAGAAAATTGGAGAGTTTTTGTGGAGCAACTATTCACAGATTTTTGAGTTCATCGAGAAACTGTTCAGGAGTTAGGTCGATCTCCCTAAGTATCTCTCGTAAAAGTGGGCGAGCTAGATCCCTCCCAGTATGATGTGGTATTGTGGTGGTCTGTCCATTAGGATGACGATAAAATACATGACTTCCTTTCTGTCTCACCCGCTCAAAACCAAGGTGGTACAATACCTTTTCTAAGGTTCTTGCGTTCAAGATAGGCAAGCGGGTCATAGAGGCACCTCAATTTGCTGGATGCCCACAAATTGAGGAATATCTTCAATTTTCCCACCATACTCTTCTAGACATAATTCCAGAACTTCTTTAAGGTTTTGCTGAAGTTCATCCAGGCTTTCCGCTTGTGTATGCGCCCCTGAAATTCCCGGAACTACACCGACATACAACTTTGTTTCCGGATCCCATTCCACATAGGCAGTGAAAGTTTTCATTGCTTATCTCCTATTCAATACTTTTCATTTCTTTATAGCACATTAGAGCGAAAATCCATAGTTCTTTCAACTGGTCAAGTCTTTACCGATTTCTGCTTAAATCATTTTTAGGTAAAAAAATAGTTGAAAGAAGGGAATAGGGCACAGAGTATAGGGCATAGCAAATTTAAGTTCCGAGCTTGCCCAGATCAGTACACTAATAGCTAACCTTACCGTAAACAGCACTGCATGTTATTTTCATATCCAATCTATGCCCATAATTACAAAACATGTCCAAGAAAAATAAAAATATGGACACGATTTCAACACATGCCTACGTCATGGACATGTTATTTTGATAAGAGCTCAAATCAAGGGCTAAAGTCTGCTTTTGACTCTTAAGCTCTTCATCTCACCAGCACCTCGCCGCAGCACTGAGGGGTATTAGCTTCCTCTCTTCAATATATATGTCTTTTTAGGGTCCTTGGGACCGGTCCCTATTTCCGCCATGATTGACAAGAATGCCGAGGGATTTCCTTCCTGGAGAGGTAAATTGACGGGATACGGATGAAAAGAGCTCGGAAGCTGCTCGGAAGTCGATATATTCCGAGCTCGTTTCCGAGCATGGCTGTCCATGAAAGAGAGTATTGCGAGACAGTCGTAGGATTTCGGCAATCATGGGAGGGCCAGCACGCCGGTTTGTGGAACCCAGCCGGATGTAGACCCCTTTTTCAGGGCCTTCTGGTTTGACATAATAGGGGCCGATAGTGTGAGGTACAGAAACAACGATCAGCTCCTTATCATGCCAGGCGTGTATCTGAATTTCGGGAATGAGGAGTGGCCGAATCCCATCTGCAAAAGCATTAGCAAGGCGTTCCTCATCTTTAAGAGTAAAGCGGGACGCCCTTAAAAATTTAAGTTAATCTATGGGATAAGTCCCAGTGGAATAGTTACTGATTCCACCCCAGTACGATCTGCCGGAGCTACCCCAGTGAAATACGCTGCGCTGTCACTGTCGTGAATTTCACGGGGCAGGCCCCAGTGAAATGAGCTTTGCTATTCATTGACATGAATTTCACGGGGCACAGCGGGGCGGGCGGGGCACCGCGTTGCGGCATCTTCGACCCCGAGGGCCGGGATCTACGCTTCGCTTCGGTACCGATATCGGGATCTTCGCTTCGCTTCGACACGCGGAGAACGCAGAGGGAGCGGAGCGATATACGAGACGGTAACTGTATACGAAAATCTCCTTGATGCTACTGTCGCCTAGTTCTGGTACCATACGACCGCGCTCCGCGAATTCATCCAAGGAACGACCGGCCTCTAACGCTCTGTCAATGAAAGAAGCGGCATATACAGGGGAATCCCTGTGAATGTAGGAAGCGGCAGCTTCCAGATCTTCTTCTGTAGCATAGGCCCAGATTACTTTACGCGCCATTTTTCCATCCGCTTTTCCATCTCTTCCTGGGTATATGTTCTGCCTTCTTCTACATCCTTAATACCACGTTGTATCTTTTGGCGGACATATAGATGATACTGAATTTCCTCAAGTCTACTATTGTCCGGAAGCTCCTTTAAGAGTTGCATGACCTCTTCTTTTGCTGATTGCATTGTCTCACCTCTCTATTTTCTGATGTTCGCTATCATGATAAACCTTTTCATCTTTTTTTGGAATATTTTTTCAAATTACAGGCAGATATGTATAGATCCCCATGAACCGTCCGTGCAGAAATTTCCTAACATTTGGCGTTGTTGAATTCATTGACCTATTCTCTTCCAATTCCAACAGCGCTTTTCCCCGTCGTCCCTAAGTCCCAATAAAGCAAGATTAGAGCTCAGGCGAGACTCTCAAATACCAGGATTGGGCTAGGTGACATTCACTAAGGCTATATAGATCAATTAATAAAAATATTGACAACAATAAACCAGGCACCAAGAGACTAAGATCATATAATTGGTCAAGGATCAAACCTCCTTGACTATTTTTACCTCTTCTACCATATTGAACTTTGGGCTCCTTAAACTCAAACCAAATCGGCTTCCTCGGTGGATCTGGTAGCGGCTTTAAGGTCGCATTTTGCGATCTCACATGCTCCCAGGCGGAGTTGATGGATGTCATCCCGGATGTTGAATTGGTTCTGCCAGTCACAAAAACTGCGCCTTCGACACGGTCCCGCATACTGGGCATAGGTATTTTTCGTCGCCCATTTCCTCAAATCGCAGGCCGGAATCAGTCATGTCATAGCTATCTCTGTGATAGGTCATCAGTGAGCCGTCGAATGCCACGTCCTCCACAAGGTCACAGCCGGTGCACTCCAATAGTTCACGGTCGTTCACGAAGATACCCAGCGACTTTGCCTGCTTATGAATCCGTATAATGTCTTCCACGAAGGGTTTGATCTTCTGAGCTAGTCTAGAAAGACTGTCCTTTCCATTCTTATGTTTTTTATGTGTTCCGTGGTTCATTCTTCGCGATCCTTCCCGGTTTGTCCCTTTCCTTCAATCTGCTTCAATTCCTCAACCGATTTCAGAAAATGACGTTCCACTGGCGACGCATCCATCAGGCGGGCTTTTCGGTACTTTTCGTATTCGGCACGCGCTGTATCCAGGGCCTTGTCATGGCTGACTTGTCCGGCATGCGTGAGGATCTCACGACCACTCAGGCGCAGGAAGTCGTCAAGTTTAGTGATCCAGTCACGCATTGTCATGGGATTACGGTTTAGTGCCTGCAGTTCGGCGAATTCCAGGTAGATGGTCACAATGCGGTTCAGTGCGTCCAACTCGTCCTCTTGGAGATAGTTATTGGCAATCTCGATGTCCTGAACCGTCGGGCCTGAGCCAGTCCATGTGGTTAGGCCCATATTGGGCTGTGACGAGTCAGCACGGCTTTTGACTATCTCAGCGGCTGTATGTCCGTGCGCTGCCCAGTGCATCTTGTTCTGCACTGTGGCAAAGAACTGCAGGGAAAGGTCCGTGCCGGGATCGTAGTCGATACTCGTCGCGTATATATCGAGGACTTTGCGCCAGAAAACCTTTTCGGACGACCGGATGTCGCGGATTCGGGCGAGCAGTTCGTCGAAGTAGTTGCGGCCGTCAGCCTGTTTGAGGCGATCGTCATCCAATGTAAAGCCCTTGACGATGTATTCCCGGAGACGTTCTGTGGCCCAACGGCGGAACTGCGTGCCGCGGTGTGATCGGACCCGGTAACCTACGGCGAGGATCATGTCCAGATTGTAGAAATCTACAGAACGAGCGACTTCCCGCTTGCCCTCGATTTGAACTATCCGGGATTTCCGGATAGTTGCCTCGGAAGCCTGTTCCCCTTCCGCAAGGATGTTCTTGATGTGCTCATTGATCGTCCGCACATCCTTCTGAAACAAGTCCGCCATCAGCTTCTGGCTCAACCACACGGTTTCGTTCTGAAGCCGCACTTCAACACGTGTTTGTCCATCTTCAGTCTGGTAAAGCAGAAGGTCGCTATCCGGCCTGGCAGGGAAATTCTCGCTCACTATTGACCTCCAATCCATTCGCGGCTGACGCAGTCTGCCGGTCTGCGCCTCTCGCACATCTCATCCCGTAGATCCAGAATGGCGTGATGCAATGCTCCGAGCTTCGGGAATTTGACCCGCCGCTTCACCTTCCACCACTGGAGACGCTGCCAGCGCTGCTCGTCATGGTTAAACTGATCAATGAGTTCCTGATTGCGTTGTAACATGGCCTATTTGAATCCCATTTGTGCGAAGACTTTCTCCAGGTCAGCGTCGTTTTTTTTTCGCTTCCCTCTCTAACTCTCGGAGTTCTTCAAGAACCTCGGGAATTGGACTATCATCTTCCGATCATTCTAGAATTAGTATAGGGTAGTTAAGCTTATGGCTCATAGCTCAAAGCTCAAAGTTTTTATCGGTTCTGTGTTCAGTGTTCTGAGCTTGCCCAGATCAGTAAACTAATAGCTAACCTTACCGCAAACAGCACTGCGTGTTATTTTCATATCCAATCTATGCTCATAATTACAAAACATGTCCAAGAAAATTAAAAATATGGACACGATTTCAACACATATCCAAGTTATGGACATGAGTTTTTAACAAGTCGATGAATCGACAGATTATCGACACGTTTTCGAAACATGTCGCTGTCATCGACACGTTATTCTGAAAGCAGTTCATAGATCTTCGTATTCAGATGGAGATTACCCCTACTCATTTCAGTATCAACAATGCCCCAAAATGGAAGGAAATGGATCTCTGTTTTGTCCAGGTTGATCTTTTCCTCGAGTTCCATGTTTATGACCCACGCCACCTCTGGCTGATACCTGGTAATAAAACTCCTTAAAGAGCGCCAAATTTCCGGTTTCTTCAATTCCTTGAATTTTACCTCAACAGGGAGAGTTTGTTGCCCAAGGTTGATGACAAAATCCACTTCGGCCTTATCTTTTGTCCTCCAGAAATGAATTTCCGCAGGACTGAACAGGAATTTTTCTTTCAAAAGGTTAAAAACGAAATTTTGAAAAACAAAACTGGTTTCCGGAGTCTGAATCAGGCTCCCATAAAGACCAAGGGCATAGTTCCGTAAGCCCACATCATAAAAATAGGCAACAGGGGACTTGGTAATCTCTTTCCTTTTGTTTCTGAAAAATGGACTTATTCTCTGCATGATAAAGGTCTTTTCGGCATACCAGAGATACTTTTTTATGGTCTGAAGAGCAATGCCCAGAGTGGAGGAAAGCTCGGAGTAATTGATAAGCCTTCCGATCTGAGAGGCCATTACCTTGATCAAATCGCTGAAGGCCTCTGTTTTTTCTACCTTTAAAAGGTATGAAATATCTCTTTCGAGATAGCTCCGATAGATTTCATCAATAATCCTGATTTTTTCTTTTTGTTCTTCCTCTAACAATAAGCGGGGATACCCACCAAAATTTAGATACTCAATAAGCAATTGCTTTGTCCTGTCTTTCTCCAAAGCGAAGAATGAACCAAGAGAATCTTTGTAGCGGTAGTCTGTTTTGTAGTTAACGAACTCCTTAAAAGATACAGTGTTGAGTTCAAAGATTCTCTTTCTGCCCACTAAAGATTCATGAATCTTCTCTTTTAACTCAATGCTGCCCGATCCAGATACGATGAACTTGTAAGGAAGATTCAAATCATAAAGCCCTTTGAGAAATAGGCCTGCATCATCCCTTCGCTGAATCTCATCAATGAACACATACCCTTTGTTTTTGCCTATCTCTAATTGTATTTTGTTGACCAAATTTCTCTGTGAGTTAAAAAAAGGTTGATCAGAGTCAAAGTCAAGGCTCAGAAACAGTGTATTGCTTCCTTGTGTAACCAAATAATCCTGAAGCATAAGCATCAGAGTAGTTTTACCTGCCTGCCTGGGGCCAACAAGAAGGCTTATTTCTTTCTGGGCAAGATGCTGTTTCAGGTCCTCAAAAAGGTCTCTTTTTATCATTTTTCTATTTTAGCCCGATAATTTTAAAAGTCAATAATAATAATTATCGTATAAATTAAAAGTTCATAATATCAACAGGTCAACTCTTCGTTTGATTCTTTCCCCTTTTTTATCATACCGAGCCGTGGGTTCATTAGGGCAAAGAGAGTAAGCTCACAGCTCCCCAGTGAAACCTGCCATAACTCCGGCGGACAGGTACGCTCCAGTTAAATAGCCTTTAAGGATTTCACCCCGATGGAATAATAAAAGGCAGTTCACGGGGTCCCGATGATCGGGATCTTCGCTTCGACGCGCGGGGTGAACATAGCTGATAGCTCAAAGTGAAAACTATGGGTATAAGACGAAGGGTAAAGAGCAGAGGGCGTGAGGAAATAATTGTAACAGTTGCCTGAATATGTTACTGAATCTATTTCTTGTTGAGCCCTCCTTTGGTTTTTCTGGTTTGGCATAAAATCATACCAAATCAGGGTTCAACTTTAAATTCTTAATTTGGACAAGAGTGAAAGTATGTAGTGGTTAGCAGGAAAACGATTATAAGGGGGCAGAAATGAAAAAAAATGTATTTTACGGGTGGTTATCGTGCTTAACCGTTATACTGACGATCATCTTCTTATGCACATCAGCACAGGCAGCCGAGTTTACGGCGGATATATTCGAGCGCATATTTAATCATGACGTTACAGGAAAGCTATACGTGAAGGACGCAAAATACCGTATGGACCTGGATGACAAGAAGACAGGAGAAAAACCTGTCATTATTGTTGATAGGAAAGGGGGCTTTACAAGGCTTCTCAATACGGAAGCAAAACAATACCAGGAGGTCAAGAATTTTACATTTCTGGCTTTCATGGTTGATCCGTTCCAGTCCCTTGCGAAGTGGGACAGTGTTTTACAAAAGAAAAAGGTTGGTACCGAGTCGGTGGCAGGGTACGTGTGTAACAAGTATGAGTACTATGACGGTACAGCTAAGCTTGCTGAGGCATGGGTTGCCAGAGATCTCAAATTCCCCCTTAAGATGCACATCAAAAGTGGACGGAGCGATGGAAATATAAAGGTAAAAACCAATATTGGCGATACGATTGTAGAACTGAGTAACATCAGAGAAGTTTCCGTGAATGTCACTCTGTTCGAAATTCCTGCAGGCTATGCCAAAGCGGAAGAACCGAAACGTCCAGCCGGGAAGAAACCTATTTCATTGTCCTCGGTCTCGGGTACGGTGAAAGGGAAAGCACCTTGGGGACGTCGCATTGCCGTCGGGGGAGAGATAAGGGTGACGGTGAACCCTGAACAATCGGTTCAGCTGAAGGTAAAGAACCTGGTCAAAGAGGAATCAGTATTTACAGTGAAGGCCTTCAGGCAGGGAAAGGCCATAGATATAGACATACCAGAAACCTGTTCTCTGAAAAGGAAAGGGCAAACCAGGGAACTGTTATTAGGCCTCCAGAATAAAGCTGAAGAAGTCTCTGTCCGGGTGGAAAAGGGGCTGGTCTTGGCCATGGTAACGGCAAAGCCGTCAGCCTTTGCCAAGGAAACGGTGAAGGAACTCTTTCTCATGGGTTCGGGGCAGGGCTTTTTCATAGATACCAAGAGGAAGCTTTCCGTAACGTTAACCGGTGACAGTCAGGATGGTCCTGATTCCGAGGTCAAGATAACTTTTTTCAGGGGCAGCTATAAGGACAAGCTTCTCGAAGAAAAATTTATTCTCAAGAACAAAAAGTCAAAATCCTGGGAATTTGCCCCGGATAAAAAGGTAAAAACGCTTGAAGTTATTGTTAATCGCAAGGGAGCTGTAAAGTTCAGACTTGAACAGCCCGCGCCGGTACAGACAGCACCAAAACGCAGAATCATAGCCAAGCCGAAACCCCGATTAATGACGCATACTTTTGCCCTTAAGAGGCCGTCGGGACGCGGTAAAATTCTATATCCGGGGAAAAAGCTGGTAATTACTATAACCGGTGATAGCCAGAGCCGTTCTGTTTCCCGGGGAGATTTTACCCTTTATACGGGAACTAACTACCAGGGTAAAATAGGAACAACCAAGTACTCCGTTAATCACGGTCAGTCGAAATATTGGAAATTCTCCCAGGACAAACACGTGGGGTCTATTAACCTGTATCTTCTCAGTGGAGGTGTGAAGGTAAAACTTGATCAGTCTCCGGCTGCCGGCATTCCGAGCACCGCGAAGGCACAGCCTGCTGTAACGATGCCCACTGCCAGCGTTCCTGCCAGGAAGGGCAAATCCAGGTCAGCCGGTCCCCGTCTTTCAAAGCAGGAAAACACGGTAATTCTGAAAGCCATCAATGCCAACGATGTAGCCACGGTAAAGGCATATCTGGACAGGGGTATGGATCCAAATTCCACCGTTTACGGTTCTCCGCTCCTCCAGAAGGCTGCCAACCTGGGCAGCGCAGAGATGGTCAAGCTTGTAATCGCCCGGGGTGGTGATCTTTATTACAAGACAAGGAGTGGTAACGATGCCCTGGCATTGGCTATGAGTAACCGCAAACACTGGCGGGAGATTGTTCCGCTACTGGTTAAGGCAGGCATTACAATAAATAAGCAAACTCCCTTCTGGAAGATAGTTTTTAAAACAAAAAACGGAAAGTTCAAGCCGGGCGCGAAAGAGATACTGGAACTCCTACTTTCAAAAGGGGTAAATGTAGATTGTCCGATAGTCAAAGATGGAACCACCTCCCTCATGTACACCGCTAAAAAGGCATGGCTGGAACCGGTAAATTTCTTCCTGGCTCACGGTGCTGATGTAAACGCAAAGAATACAAAAGGCGATACTGTTCTGAGCCTGGCCATGAAAAAACAACCCAGGGAAAGACCGTATCAAAAAAATAACCGTAAGGCCATTATTGAACTGCTGAAGGCTAAGGGCGCAAAGTGAAAGGGCGGTCCGTGTTTCATTGTTAACCGGTACGTTCGTGCAGAAATTGCTTATCAACTGGTCAAGTATTTACCGATTTCTGCTCAAGGTTTACCCGCCATCCTCTTGGAGGGTTTACCCGCCGTTATTTTGGCGGCCACTTTTCGGTAAAAAATAGTTGAAAGAAGGGAATAGGGCAAAGCTCATAGCTGATAGGTAATAGCTGAAAGCAAATTTTACTTTCGGGTTGCGAGGTAATAGCTTGCCCGCCGCTTGCCCGCCGTTTTTGTGGCGTGTTAGTATGGCGGGTTGCAAGATGAGAGTAATGCCTGTCAAGCACAGAGTTTATCGAAGCCGTCCCTGTAATCCCCACACAAAAGATACGAGCGCCACTACACAAATTACTCCTGATACAAGACCGGTTGCCAGTATCCCTCCTGCCAGCCAGATATGACTTCCTATTAATGAGCCGATGACCCGGCCTAAACCAGCTGCTGCAAAGAAACCAGACATCATTGTAGCTCGCGATGTGGGTAACAATTCGGTAGACAGAGATAACGACGAGACAATGGTAAATTCAAAGATTAAAAACAGAACAAAAAGGCTAATAAATGCAAGGGGTAAGTTTTGAGATGAGAAGGGTAATATCCCGTAGCACATCGCAGAGAGAATAATGCCAATAATGATGGAGCGCTTTAATCCCATCCGGTCAGCAAAAGAAGCGGTCAGGCTTTCCCCTAATAATTCGGCCGCTCCAATTATGCTTGTTCCCATTCCCAGGGCGACAATGCTCAGGCTGAATGATTGCTCAAGCCACGCCCCATATACGACAAAAAGATTATCATTAGCAATGGCGAATAAAAACGCAAAGCCGAGGGTGCCTAAGGATGCCCGTTGTTGAGCTAATTGTCTTAAGGCATTCAGCACACTCGGAGGGTCTTGATGGGCATCTGTTTTTCTTATATCTCTGGGTATAAGGATTACGAGAGTGAGTATGCCGAAAATCCCCAATCCACCTAAGACGAGAAAAGGGGAACGCCATCCAAACCGATCAATGAGAAGTGCAATTCCAGGGATTCCTACAAGGGTGCTTCCTGCCCAGCTAAACTCGAGAAGACCAATAACCAGGCCTCGTTTTTGAAAAGGTACTCGTTCACCCACATACGCCTGCAACGCAGGATCAAACAACGTTTTCGCCAGCCCCGCTAAAAAAAAGGCCAGCAGGATAACACTGTAGAAGGGTAAAAAACCTCCTGCAAGCATACCTATGACGAGCATTACAAGACCAGCGAGCATCATAAGCCGATAGCCAAAACGATCTGCCAGAGGCCCAAAAAAGATGCCGATTATACTCGTCGCCTGATTGATTGCGATTAAGGATGTAACTGCGGTTAGGTGAACTCCCAGTCCCCGGCTTAACGCAGGGGCAAAGGGATAGGCAAAACGTCGCGCCGTATTCAAGACGAGACGGCACAGTGTGGCTGCTCCTGCTTTCCAGGCTAATCTGGAAAATGTATTTTCTTGCTGTTGTTGTGGTGATGTATCAGTCAACACATACCTCTTGAGCAATTATATTTCATGCACGAAATTTTTTTATACTCCGTGAGGTCCTTTTAGATGTACTGTCTCTACCATTTTTTTGATGATAAGGCTCTCATTTTTTAACACGCCATCTGGGAAAATGAATGGTACGAAGGGTATAGCTGATAGCTCCCCAGTGGAATACGCTGCGCTGTCACTGTCGTGAATTTCACGGGGTAAACACAGCTCATAGCAATTAAGGAAGGGGAGGGGGTATTTTATATTGCTTCAGCGAATTCTGGCAGGTATCGAGCAAGGCCTGCACTGGCACGCATTCGAGATTCGTCAAGGAGTAATATCATAAAGGCGGTATCAGGTACGTCCCACTCGCATCGAATTCCGTAATGAGAGGCAGGCTCAAAGCCAAAACTCGGGTAGTAGGAAGCAAGGAAGGGCTTTTGTTCAAAAAAGTCCATCCTTGTTTGTGGTGTGATAAAAAACTACCCTGTTGAATCCTCCCACATATTAATTCTGTCTAAAACTTGAGCAGTGCATCCAGAATACTCATTCCTTCTCCCTTCTTCTTTACGGCAAGCAAGGGAGATGTTGTCGTATGGATCAGGTGTTCTGCCACGCTTCCGAGCAGCACACCGGCAGCAGCTCTTCTTCCCCGTGCACCGATAACCACCAGGCATTGTTCACGCGTAGCAATAACATTTTCAATGCCCTTGGATGCTTTTTTCTCAAGGTGGAAAAGGGGAACTGCGGTGAGACGCTTTAAATCTATTTTATTAATAAATTCAGCATAGCTCTTCTCAGCATGCCCTTTCATGATCTCGGCAAACTGATCATAGCTCTTACCCGTCTTGTAGTATCCCATGGGAACGCTATATACATAAAGACAGGTTATTTGATCTATTCCTTCAGAAACATTGGCGAGCGCAACTGCCGCCTCCATTGCGTCCACTGAGTTTTCTGAAAAATCCACGGGGACAAGGATGTTGGTAAACCATGTTGTGGTTCCCTCTGGGACGAAGAGCACAGAGCAGGGTGCCTTTCGGGCAAGTTTTTCAAAGAGGGTCCCGCTTGCAGAGGGTATTTTCCGCTTGCGCATGATGATCAAATCGATTTCATGCTCTTTCGCCCTGCGCAAAAACTCTATCAAGGGGGAGCCTTCCACTACCTCATAGTCGATCTGGGTTTCAGGGTGACCATCAAAGTATTTATCGACAAGGGTTTCCATTTCGTGCTGTGCATATTCATCAACTGGCTGAAAAAGATCAGGATACTCAGCACGGAGTTCATCCGGAATATCTGCTGTGCTCACAACGTGGAGAAAGGTGACCTTTTCGGATTTTGCCAGTCTGCTGATGAGGCCTGCATAGCGAAGAGAGGCTCCGTCCTGGTTAACAAATGAAATCCCAACCAAAAGCCGATTGTATCGATACATAGTGACTCCTTTTTTCTGTGTTAGTGTTGAGAGCTTTACATAACTTATATTTCCTTAAAGAGGGTGGGCTTTAAAGCCAACCCTTGCTATTAGGATGCAAAAAATAGCTATGTTTTGCAAAGATATAAACCTGGATTGCGCCCGGAATATATATGAGCCGGCATAGCGGTGAACAACGGGTGAGGGGAGTATAGGATAATTTCAAAAAGCGGTCAATTGAAAAGGTGTTAATAAAAATGCATTGACAACTGATTGTTGATATGTATTGTAACCTCCAGGAATTGTAGGCGCACAAAGGAGTGAAACATGGCACAAGAAAAGGGTCTGGTCACCAGCATTACCGAAGATGGGTGGGCGCAGGTGGAAACCGATAGAAATGATGCGGATTCTCACTGCGATTCATGCCGGGTTTCGTTTGGATGCAATTCCGAGATGACCATCAAGGCCATAAACAGGGCTGGGGCAGGAGTGGGTGATCTGGTTTCCATACACCTCAGCTCAGGTACAATAATGAAAAGTGCTGCAATTCTCTATTTGATACCAGTAGTAGGCCTCATTTCAGGGGCTTTTATGGGTGAGGGTTTAAGCACGAGATTGGCCATTAGTCAAACGAGCGCTATTGCGCTCTTAAGCCTTGCTGGCTTTATCCTGGGTTTTATAATAACAGCCCTCATATCCAGATGGATGTCAGGTCGACGCACGCTTAGCCCCATCATAACCCGTATCATACGGCGTGGACTTGTGGCTCGTGACTCTTCTCTAAAGCCTTTAATAAAGAATCCAAATGACTCTCGCTCAGTATCTGGCGATGCCGGATAATAAAGCTTCCAATATCTCCCATACGCATACTATTACCAAAGAAAAAAATATCAAAAATATTCACCCCCACTGCATTACGGGCTACCCGTGAAGATGTAAGCTCATAGTTGCTGATACCCATTCTGCGTGAAAAACCTTGATATCTTTTGAAATTTAAGGCATTATCTCGAAAAAAAACAAGGGGGTGGAACAAATGCCAGTGATAACCATATCCAGAGAAATTTACAGCGAGGGCAGCTATATCGGGGAGAAGGTTGCAGAGGCCCTTGGCTACCATTTTGTAGATAAGAGCATGATGGAAAAGGTGTTTACAGAGCACAGCATTGTTCAATTAAGCGAGGTGTATAACTCCGGGCCGGGATTTTGGGCACGCTTTGACGATATGAGGACGACAACGGTCAAGTTTTTAAAACAGGTTATCCTTGCCCTGTCCAGCCACGGTAACATGGTGATAGTAGGCCGTGGTGCCTTTGCAGTGTTGTCTACTTTTGCAGACGTACTAAACGTGCGGGTACAATCACCTTTCCCTGTGAGGGTACGGCGGGCTATGGAAAAGGAGAGAATAGCAGACCGTGGCAGGGCCGAGGCATTACTCAGGGAGTGGGATAGAGAGCGTGACGCTTTTGTTAAGACGTTTTACGATGTTAGCTGGCATGATGCAACAGCAGCCAGTGCATTTGACCTGGTAATCAACACCGGCAAGGTGCCCCCTGATGTGGCGGTTACCTGGATTATCCAGGCACACACAGAGCTGAAGGAGAAAAAGCACGGTAAGAAGCTTACTACTAAAACCATAGAGGTGGATACCGCCCTGGCTAGCACTGTTTCCGAAGTGTTGGGCTATCATACCATCCATTAGAAGGCATTCTGTCAAGAAAACCTTACTTCTCTATGTGAGATGTGGGGCTTTTCGATTGGAGGTTTATCCTAAACAACGCCATAAAAGGGCCAAGGCTATGCTAAAAACACCTATTTTTCCCATTCAAATTGTTCTTAGCATTTTCTGCATCACCCCGTATCTTTTCGCTGATGAAACTGAAAAAGAAGTCTTCCAGCCTCGTATGATCTATGAATCTACAACTTTTTTACAGGGACCCAATACGTATATCACAGTGGGGATTGGCGGACTGAGCGGGGATACTACCTATCAAATTGGGGGGAGGTATGTTACTCCATCTGGAAGTGGTACCTATCATTTTCCAATAAGCAAATTAGAGTTTCCCTTAGATATATGGATGATTTCTGTAGAAGAAAGCAAAGAGTTCGCAACAAAAAATTTAAAGGTGAGCGTAGGTGCGAAAAAAAATTATACAAGTGATGCAGGAAAAATGGAAGACTCAGACTGGTTGACTGTAGCGAATCCATCTCAGCTGGATGTATATTCCCAAAGCGATGCATACCTTGATGCATTAATACTTGGTATAAGTGTTTCCTACAGGTTTTTGGAAAGGCAACACTGGTCATTTATTGCAGGAGTTGGATATATTTACCAGAACTTTGACTACGAATGTAAGCTTAACCGACAATGGTCTCCCTCTGGCCTGTCAGGATATGATTACACAGGAACTGGCAGTGTAGATTTAACATATGAATTGACCTATAGTATTCCTTATATTGAAATCGGAACACAGTATATATTCAACAACAAATGGAGCCTATACGCGAGCCTTGGTTACTCGCCAATTGTCCATGCAGAAGATTTGGATATCCATGTGTTACGGGCCAAGGTTTCAGAAGGAGACTGCGATGGGGATGCTATCTTGTTTTCGCTAAAAGGGCGGTATACTGTTTCACGAAGTTGGTTTTTCGCGCTTCAGCTTGATTATACGTATATCAATACAGATGGGAGACAAAAACAATATACAGATGGGGCATGGAGTGCAACAATCGACCAAGAGATCACAAGTGAGCAGCTATTTGGCGCTTTATCTGCAGGATATGCATTTTAGATACTATTTTTTTAATGCTTTAAATTAGGTAGTTATAAAATATATTTAAAGTAAACTATTATAGTTACTACATTTTAATGATTACCCTTCTCATATTCGGATAATCCTATAAAAAGAATAAAATAGAATGAACGATTTCAAAGAGTGTGCAATAGAAATAGCACGAGAAGCAGGGATATTTCTCAAGAATAAGCTTAATTCAGTACATACAATCCATTATAAGGGAGAGATTAATCTGGTAACAGAAGTAGATAAAATCTCTGAAGAGATGATCACCTCCAAAATAATTACCCTGTTTCCCGATCATGATATCCTGGCGGAAGAATTTACAGATATAGATAGTGGATCTGATTTCAGATGGATTATAGACCCTCTGGATGGAACTACTAATTATGCCCATGGGTACCCCTATTTTTGTGTTTCTATAGCACTTGAAAGGCTCGATACCATGATTGTAGGCAGTGTATATGATCCTATGCTCGATGAAATGTTTGTGGCAGAAAAAGGGAAGGGCACCTTTTTAAATGACAGAGAAATCCATGTGTCGAATACTCGCGGAACAATCAAAAGTCTTTTAGCTACCGGGTTCCCGTATGATATTCGGGAAGACAGAAATAATAATCTAAATTACTTTAATGAAATGATCCTCAAGGCACAGGCTATTAGAAGGGCAGGGTCCGCAGCACTGGACCTTGCATATGTTGCAGCAGGGCGCTTTGATGGATTCTGGGAACTTAAATTAAATCCCTGGGATATCGCAGCAGGATGGTTGCTCGTAGAGGAGGCAGGTGGGGTTGTAACAGATATAGGCGGGAACGAATATTTCCTTGAATCTCCATCTATTTTGGCATCGAATGGAAGGATTCATAAAGAGATGATGGCTGTTTTAGGAAGTGCATCCTCTATTTAATGATCTTTGTTATCTTTTCTGCCTTTTTCTTAATTGCAAGGCCTTTTTTGACCACCGGCACTTCTTTCATTACCTTTTCGACCAATGTATTTTCTATGGATGTTCCCTCTTTGTGTTTTTCGTTTGAGCTTTCTTTGGCATCATTCGGGGTTATATCCTGTTTCACCTTTCTGAATTCCTTTATAGCACCTCCGAGACCCTTACCAATTTCTGGTAATTTCTTGGCACCGAAGATGAGCAAGATAATTCCCCCAATAATAAGCAGCTCTGTGGTACCCAGGCCAAACATTGCTTTATCCCCCCTATTTAGTTACATATATCGGAATTTTTGCAACGCATCAAGATCAGTGTGGTTTTGTTTAATCCCTCAATCCCTTAATCCCTCAATTATTTTATTAATATCCCAGTCGACTAACAATCGCACTCTTTGATTTTGATTTTTGTTCACATAGACAAGGTATCCCTTTTCCAGACCATACACGAAAAGATCTCTGGTTAGTATAACATCCTGCTTGCAATAGTCAGTTAATTTTTCTATCTCCCCTGCCTTGAACCATTCCAGGGCCTTGAGCCCATTCGCTGATTTTCCTTTATTGAGGGTCTCTTGCGCCAGATGATCAAGACTTAACCTGTATCCAAGCCTATTATAGATATCCTCAAGTATATCAAATGTTGGTATGGTATGTAAGGTGTGGCTTGTGTACGGTGCAAGAACTGCATAATCAAATCTTTTACAATTAAAACCAACCACAAGATCAGCTGTGGTGAGCTGTTCAATTAACGCATCTATCTGATCTTCTGTGAAGGTATAAAAACGCTCATCACGGCTATCGAAAATTACAGCCACTGATACCATCATTAAATGTGCATTCTGCCATCCACCTACGTCTTCCGCTGACTTCTGCGTCTCTAAATCAAAATAACAAATCCTTTTTTTATCCACCACTTGAGCCCCCATTTCGTTATGTGCCGGAAAAAGAGAATCTTTCTTTTCCTCTCCTGCAATAGCAGGAATATCTGACAAAGGTATTACGCCTGTCAGGGCCTCTAAAATCAGTATCGCAGCGTTTTTATCTAAGGGCTTATTGCCTGAACCACACTTTGGCGAATATATGCATGAGGGGCAGCCATGCTCACAAGGACAGCTTTTAATAAGCTCCAGGGTCTGACTCAACAGATCCAGGATTATATCGAAACCCCTCTGTGCAAGCCCTACACCCCCTGGATAGGAATCATAAATAAATATAGCTGATTTTTCTACCTGGGGATGAAATGTGTATGATATTCCTCCAAGATCATTTCTATCACATAATGCAAAAATGGGAAAGAGACTAATGGTTGCATGTTCTATGGCATGAATACCACCCATAAAGTGATACCCTTTATCGTTCACCATTTTTTTGATACTATCCTCAATAATAACCCATAGCCCTACCGTCTCAAATGTCTGAGGAGGAAGCTCAAGCGGGAATACACCAATCAATTCCTGGCCGGGAGTCCTCCTTTTCTCATACCCGGTTATGGTTTCCGTCACTTGAAGATTTCCAAGTTTCACAACAAATTGTCCTTTTGGCTGGCTTTTGGTAATCTTGATAATCTCGGTTTCTTTTTCCGATCGTATTCTGGTGAAATATTTCAGTTCTGTGTGTTGAGCAATAATGTTTTTTTTCTTGATGATTAATTTCTCTACGAGATATGGTCTGGCCCTATGAAGATATATTGCACCCGGATGACACTCCTTGAAGGCTCGTATTCCATCAACGGTTCCTATCCCCTTTCCTGTTTTCGCATCAAATATGGTGTAGTTCTCACCAATTGAGCGTATGTTTACCCTCAGATGTGGCCTTTTTTTGGTCGCAAACCATATCTGTTTCCCTTCGCTCGTCCTGCTAAGCTCACCAACCGATTCTAAGAAATCACAATGATCAATGAGACCATTGTGCCAGAATCGGCTATCCTGCAAGGTGAGAGGATTTTCTGCTGCTGCACAGGGTAAATGGGCCCGTATAACATGGGCATTGTCCGGATCAATGACTGCAGCTTCAAAGGATTGCTCAAAAAAGGAAGCTGGATGTTTCATAAAGTACTGATCCAGGGCATCTTGATTGGCAACCAGGATTACGAGAGAGTCTCTCCCGGAACGCCCCACTCTTCCTCCTCTTTGCCAGGTATTAATGATGGTTCCCGGGTATCCGACTAATATACATACATCCAGGTACCCAATATCAATTCCCATCTCCAGGGCACTAGTCGATATAACACCGAGCAGATTTCCATTTGTGAGCCTTTTTTCAATACTGCGGCGTTCTTCAGGTAAAAAGCCAGCCCTGTATGAGCTGATCTTATCCTTTAAATCTGGCGCCAGTTGTTTAATCCACATATGAATGAGCTCAGTGACCTTTCTGGATTGGGTGAATGCAATGGTTCTAAAGTGAGCATTAAGACATTGGATGAATAATTGCGTGGCTAAAAAATTGGTGCTGGTCAAGGGATTGAGAAACATAAAATACTGTCCGGATTTAGGGGCACCGCTGTGGGAAATCACGTCTAATTTTTTGTCTATGAGACTTGTACCAAAATCATGAGGATTTTGGATAGTGGCTGAGGAAAGGATAAATTGTGGTGTGGTATTATACAGAAGGCAAATTCTTTTTAATCTTCTCAATATCTGCGCAAGATGTGAGCCGAAAATTCCTCGATACGTATGAACTTCATCAATAATCACAAAGGCCAGATTAGAAAAAAACTCAGACCATGTTTCGTGATAGGCAAGAATGCCTATATGGAGCATGTCAGGATTAGTCAGGATGATATTTGGAACCTTCTCTTTAATCCTCTTCCTGTCGCCTGTTGATGTATCGCCATCATAAATGGCTGCACTGATCCGGACTTTCTGGAGCCCGGAGGTAAAATCATGGAGATTTTTTAGCTGATCCTGTTCCAAGGCCTTAAGAGGAAAGATATAAAGGGCTCGCGCTGCTGGTGTTTTTAATATTGTTTCAATGACACCAACATTATAGATAAGGCTTTTCCCGCTGGCAGTAGGGGTAGATACTAAGATATCTTTACCTGCTTGTAATCTCCCGATGGCCTCGGTTTGGTGAGCATACAACGCTTTGATATTACATTTTTGAAGGAGATCTAAAATGTTTTGAGAGAAGGGTGTGCTCTGATTGTATTGAGGGTTTTGTTGAGAAAGATAGCGATGATAGATTACCTGGGGGCCAAGATCCGTTGAATTTTTTATTTGTTTAACAAATTCTGATAATTCCATGTGCCTGATGGGTGTAGTAGGTTTAATTAACCCCTTTAAACCTTCAGCTATGCTGATGGTCCTAGCTTTGCTATGCGGGTAAGTGAGAGAATATTTTTCACCGCCCGCTTCGCTCGAGTCGCAAAGTTCGCAGAGTGAATAGATTTTCCCTTTGCTGTTGAGAGGACAGCAAAGGGAAAACATACAGCTGTTGAGTGTTGAACCAGCATCATGGACAGGTATCTGTCCCTGGATATAATACCATCATGCCCGGTAGGGCTGAGGATTTTAGCTTTCCGGCCTCTCAGCGGAAAGCTAAAAAATATCTCCCTTAGCGTTCTCTGCGGCTCTGCGGTGAAGATTACAGACCCTTTTAGGGTCAATATCAGGCCACCCGTTTTACGGGTGGTAGTTGACTATTGACAATATCTATCATATTTTTACCCGGATTGTAATATCAGTTATTCGTAAAGGGAAATTTATCCTGGACAAATTACCATATCTTCTTTATTTTACACTCAAAAGACTTGTTGAAACGTTTTTCAAGCATTTCTCTTAGTTTCGTATAAGGTTTGATACATGGCTGAAAAGAAAAAAACACCTCCAGTCGTTCATCTATCGTATTCAAAGGGTGAACTGATAATTAAAGAAGGAGATTATGGAATATCAATCTATAAGATCTATAAGGGACATGTGCGAATCTTTAAAAAGTCAAATGATACTATTATTCTCTTGGCTACGTTAAAAAGAGGGGAGGTTTTTGGAGAGATGACATTTTTTAATTTTCTCCTTGAACCAAGATCAGCATCTGTTGAAGCAATAGATGATGTTGAGCTCGAAGTCTGGCATCCTGTGCGGCTTGCTGAAGAATACAAAAACATGCCTGCGATATTACGGTATATTATTCAACAGAGCCTCCATAGGTTGCTCAGGATGAACAGAGTTATTGATGAATTAACTGCGAAGAAAAAGCGAGTCAAGGAAAAACAATTAGCAGCAGAGAAGAGAGACAATAAACGGAGATATTTCAGAAAAAATTGTGATAAGGAATGTAGTTACCGTTTAGCAACCCATTCAAAAAAAGTAAACTTACATGGCGTTATTAAGGATATCAGTCCTATGGGTTTAGGGATTGAGGTGAATGCGAGAAATGCAATACATGTGAGCCATAAGCCTGGAAATCAGCTGAAAATTAACTTCAAGCTTTCTTCAGGGAGCAGTATCAATGAAGCTGTCATAATAAAATCATTGAAAAAAAGTACTGTTCCTGGCTGTCTTTTCTTGGGGTTAGAATTTCAAGATATTAGCAAAGATGCATTGAAACAGATAGGTTTTTTCATGATGTCGTAAAAGGAATGAGTGTGTCGATGGCAATAGATAATATCATATATGCATATATTGTGAAAGAAGAGGTTGTTCAACCCAATTTTACTATAATAAAGGAGGGTGCGAAAGGGGATTGGTTTTTTGTTGTGCTGGAAGGGAAGGTAAAGGTTAAAAAGAGCACACCAAAGGGATTGCTAATAATAGATACCCTTGGAGAGGGAGCTATTATCGGAGAAATGCCTTTTTTATTAAAGACACATCAATTGCGCTCCGCATCAGTAATATCAGAAGGTGTGGTAAAGTTAGGTATTTTAGACAAGGAGAGACTGGAAAAGGAATATGAATCATTATCGCCACAGTTAAAAAGCTTATTTAAAACCCTTGTGTTGCGATTGAAAGAGACAACCAAAAAGGCCAGTATATTAGCGGCTGGGCAGTAATAAATGTGGCGGTGAGAAAAATTTTTTAGGGCTCGACTTTTATAAGCATAGCGTCACCCTGGGCAGAGCCAGAACAGATACCACATATGCCAGTATCGAATAATTTACTTTAGGAAATTGTTTCAATATCCTTAATTGCTTGGAATATTATACCAAAAATATCTTGAATATCTTCTTCTTCAACACAGGAGAATGCTATTCGTATATCCGTTTCACCCAGTGAGATTACCCCAACACCGTGTTTGTTTAAAAGATGAAGTCGTAATTCTTCAGCATCCACTGTTCGAAGCCTGAGGCACATAAAATACCCTGAATTAAAAGGGTATACGTCCCAGGCATCATTATATTTTTTATTTGCAAGTATTTCTTTAACCCGGGTTGCCCTTTTGCGCATTATTGCAAATTTTTCTTCCTTTTCTTTTTCATAGTTTTCTGAGTTAAGTGAGCCAAGGAGGATGGATTGGCTCAGGTGAGGGCTGTTTGATATGCTGCCCCTGACAGCGCCGGCGGTCTTTCTCTCAAGGGCATCATAGAAGTTGTTGGAATTGCTCTTTAACAAAGCGCCATAGGTAATAAATCCCACCCTCAGTCCCCACACATAGTTCTCCTTAGTTCCACCATCTAGTTTTATGGCCATTATTCTCTGGTGGATTCCGGTAAGTAATGCAAAAAGGGATTCTTTCATCGAATTATCATCATAAAAAAGTCCAAAGTAGGCATCATCTAAGAGTACTACAAGGTTGGTGCCTTTTTCTGCCAGATTAAGTAAAATCTCCGCAATCCTTTTTCCTTCTTCCTTTGTTGGCGTATATCCTGTAGGATTGTTAGGAAAATTTAGAAGTACGACAATTTTTTCCCTTCCTTTAGCCTCTTCCCGAAGGCTATTTTCAAATCCGCTCAGGTTGAATCCCCCCTGTGATGAAAAAAGGCCATATTGTTTGATCTGTGCACCATGCAACACCGTAAATATCAGGGTATAGTTTCCCCAGATCTTATCAGGGAGCAGAATAACATCGTTTTCATCGATCCACATCTCAGCGGTAACAGAGAGGCCATGGGTTATGGCATTTGTTACGATTGGTAGACTTATTTTTTTACCAGCAAGAGAAGGGTTTTTGTAGAATAATAGTTGCTGCCAGGTCTCTCTGAGCTTCGGTATCCCAAAAGAGGATGCATAATTAAGTGATTGCTGAGGCGGTACGTTTATATATGACATGATCGAAGGAAGGTGCATGGGCACACCATTTTCTGTGGCAATACCTATGGTAGCATTATATTTAAATGCCTTTTCCTTGGCCTCAGCACCTTGAGAGAGAATTCCTTTGGGAAAGTAAAGGTTTTTTCCTTTATTAGATAGCATATCATATATATGGGGATTACCTTTTTTGATACTCTCGTTTAATTCTTGAGCAAGGGGGTTCATTGCATGCTCCTCTTTTTATTGTTTATAAAAGGCTACCGCTCCATATCCAACTACTCTACGGGTTTCTCTACGGCCATGTATGGCTACATCACCACTATTTGCATAGTGAAGTATATCTACCGCATTTGCTCCCAGTTGTTTGACAGTCATCATTACTGTTACCACTGAACTCAATCCGCAAAGGGTGGTAGAAAGGTTTGGAATTCCTTTGTTAAGTACCTTTTTCTCTGAGGTGAATAACAGATTTGGGTCGCATTTCCTTATCAAAGAAAGGGTGTTTCGGTCAACGTTATTTGCATGGCTGTAGTCTGGAAAATGGGACATGTCGGATGAGGCTACAAAAAGGACATTTCTTTTTTTCGCAATTTTTACAAGGGCCTCGCTGACTTTTTTGCAATTAATGAGGGATAGAGGGCCCATTACAATGGGGACAATATCGAATTTTTTTAAAACCCTTTGCAGAAAGGGGATCTGTGTCTCTACAGAATGTTCCATTATGTGGGCCTGCTCAACAAAATGAAAGGGTTCCCCTATGCTGAGAAGGGCGTGAATCATTTCCTTGTTTACAGTAACCTTTCCCAGAGGGGTCGCATAGGTATCCCAGTTACCTACTGATGCACCTTTGAGATATACACGATGACTTGGGCCAAGCAGTATGACTGTATCATATTGTGTATCCTTGATCTGCCTGTAAGAATATGCAGCTACCTGACCTGAGAAGACATATCCGGCATGGGGTGACATAAGGCCTAATATTTTGCCTGCTATTTGCTTGTGTTTTACCTTTGAAATGAAATCATCCACTGTTTTTGTGAGTTCTTTTCTATCCTTTGGGTAGAAATGACCAGCCACCGCGGGTTTCCTGACCCTTTCTTGTGCGATGAGGTTAGTAAAAGGGAGGCATGGTATAATCATAATTATGGCCAATACCGTCCACCATCTGGCGGATAACAGCAAAGCGGTTTGTTTTTTATTTTGATCAGCCATTACACGTTGATTTGTTTATTAGCCACTAACATTGAAATATGCTACTCTCATTCAAGGCCATGCGGCACATCCTTGAAGTAGAAGCAGAAGAGTTGAGGGAAGGAGAGTGTCTTGAAGCTAAAATAAAACAAATAAGGTTATAAGTCTACTATTCAATTGTATTGTTGGCTATGACAATTCTTTGCACTTCTGAGGTTCCTTCATAGATAGTTAATACCCTGGCATCACGGTAGTATCTCTCTACGGGATATTCCTTGCTATATCCATACCCGCCGTGAATCTGAATTGCTTGATATGCAGACCTGTTGGCAGTCTCAGATGCAAATAGTTTTGCCATAGATGCCTCTCGTGTAAATCTTTCTCCTCTGTCCTTCATAGATGCAGCATTGAATGTGAGGAGCCTTGCTGCTTCGATCTGGACTGCCATATCGGCTATTATCCAGCGAATACCTTGAAATTTTGATATAGGGCTGCCAAATTGAACTCTCTCTTGCGCATATGTTACGGCTGCATCCAAACATGCTTGAGAGAGTCCTACGGATAAAGATGCGATACCAATTCTTCCTTCATCCAGAGCGGTCATTGCGATAATAAATCCCTCTCCCTCTTCACCCAGCAAATTCTCAGCGGGGACCCTACAATCTTCAAATATCAGGCTTGTAGAATCTGATGCCCTCTGACCCATTTTATCCTCCTCTGGGCCCACAATAAATCCAGACATCCCTTTTTCCAATACAAAAGAACTTATACCCCTATGTTTTTTACCTTTGTCTGTATAGGCAGTGGCTACCACAACATCTGCATTTTTCCCACTGGTGATCCATGCCTTGGTACCATTTAAGATATAACTATTTCCGTCCTTTTTAGCCGTTGATTTTGCACCGGCCGGATCAGATCCTGCACCTGGTTCTGTCACTGCAAAGCACCCAAGCTTTTCACCAGCTGCCAGGGGCTTGAGATAATTTTCTTTCAGAAAATCAGAGCCAAACCTGTATATAGGACCGCAGGATACACTGTTATGAACAGACATGATAACGGCTGTAGAGGCACATGCATATCCAATTTCCTGAAGGGCTAAACTATAGCTTATTGTATCGACGCCTGCTCCATTGTATTCAGGTGGAACAGTCATTCCCATAAGCCCAAGTTCGCCCATTTGTTTTATAATATCTGCGGGAAATTCTTTTGTTTTATCCCTCTCGGCAGCAGTAGGGAGGATAGCCTCCCGAGCTAAATCCTTGACCATAGCCTGGATCATCTTCTGTTCTTCATTTAGCTGATAGCTCATTTTCAATTCTCAATTTTCAATTAGCAATTCTCAATTTAAAATTAAAAGCCGATTTTGTGTTGCTAATTTTACGTTGTTAATTTTAAATTGATCTAAGGTGTATAGAGTACAACCACCATTTCTGCTTTTTCAGAACTTAAATTTCTTAGCTTATGAACGATGGATGAGTTAAAATGGAGGGAGTCCTCAGGATCTAATACGGTTTTGTTATCCCCAACGGTAACCTCAACTTTTCCTGCAATAACATAAATAAATTCTTCCCCTTCATGCTGGTAACTTACCGATTTGTGATCGGAAACCGGATCTATAAAGACCTTAAAGGCCTTAAGATGTTTATGAACAGCATCTGGTGTTAATGTTTGGTAGCTGTAAGCCTCTGTCCTTTCTCTAAACCCCTCTACTTTCTTTTTGTCGGCTTCATCTCTCTCTTTTTTCAAGAGAACACCACTATCTATCTCTAAGGCCCTTGAAAGCCGTAAAATAGTAGCAACCGGAGGCATAATGGCCCCTTTCTCTATACTGGATATATAATCGATAGAGAAACCTGTTTCATTAGCTAAATAATCAAGACTCAGTTTTTTATCAGTCCTTATATCTTTTAATCGTTTACTCATAGGCTTTTCTTTTTTTGCATGTGCCATGATATCCTCTTATAATCTTTTAAATATAACGTTTTATCCTTCCTTTTCCTTTGTTTTCCTTATGTATCTCACAATCTTATAAACAAAACTAAAAAGAAGGGTCGCACTGATAAGTATAATAAAATTCGAGGCAAAGAATGTCATAATAAATGAGAATGGTTCACTAAGCTGATATGCGGTATAAAGCAGGTCTATACCAAAAATTATAAAAAAAATAGCAAGAAATAGCAAGATAATCTGAGTAACCCACCAGGAAATAGAGTTTCCCACTATGTAGTACCTGTTTTTAGTTTTTTCGAAACAATAGTATCACAGGCAGTGTAGGGATCGATTTCACCTTTTACAATTGATTGGAGGGTGGTTTCAAACTCACCTGAATTGATGATTTCGTCAAAGACATCATGAATGATTTTATCCTTTATCATCTCGGAAAGGTCATTTCGGGCCTTTTCATACTTGCGCATGGATTGTATTTGTGCAGAAGATTGCAAATGTTTGCGATGTTTGTCAATTTCATCCAGGATTTCGATTATTCCTTTATCAAATACCGCCTGGGCGGTGAGAATTGGCGGCTTCCACCCATCTTTATATCTTTTTTCATCCATCTCGATCATCAACCGAATATCGTTTACCGTCCTGTCTGCTCCTTCTCTATCAGCCTTGTTTATTACAAAAATATTCCCTATCTCTAAGATGCCTGCCTTAAGGGCCTGAACATCATCACCCATCCCAGGTACGAGTACTATAATAGTAGTATGTGCGCTTTGAACAATATCTATCTCATCCTGCCCGACACCAACTGTCTCAACTATAATACAGTCCTTTCCCATGGCATCCAGGACATCAATAGCGCTTCTCGTCGATTGTGTAATACCCCCAAAATAGCCTCTGGTTGCCATTGAACGTATAAACACACCTTCATCCATGCTGTGACGCTGCATCCTGACCCTGTCACCCAATATAGCGCCACCGCTGAAAGGGCTGGTTGGATCTACTGCAAGGACACCAACGGTCTTTCCGGCAGCTCGAAGGTAAGTCACCATCTGATCTACTAATGTAGATTTCCCTACGCCAGGTGAACCAGTTATACCAACTACATATGCCTTCCCAGTAGATGGATAAAGAGCTTTAAGAACTTCTCTGGCCCCAGGGACATTATCATCAATATCCCTGATGAGTCTGGCAACAGACCTGATATCCCCGGATATAATTTTTTCAGCTATACTCATTATAAAAATGCCTAAAGTGACTAAAGCCCGCCCTGGCGCGACGTGATTGTAACAAGCTAATTCTACTTTAATAATTCTAAGCGATAGGTATTAAACTCAGTCATTGCATGCCAGGTCTGGGCCAGGGTTAAAAGTGCCTAGATCGAACGACTCAAGCCGAATGGAGTGAGCCCTTCGGTCTGAGCAGTTCGGCCTTGAGCCCTTCGGCTGTGAGCTCAGGGCCGAGCGGCTCACTGCCGAAAGGCTCTGGGTCGAAGACAATCGCAAAGATTATACTCATTAGAATAGGTTATAGTATTTGCGAATCGAAGCACTTAGTTGTGGGTTTTGATACTCCCTACTGCTTACTGCCTACTGCTTACTCCATACTATCATCAACCCCTAGGCTTCACATTTTCCTCAACCCATTTAACAACCTCATCTAAAGGCGTTCCCGGGGTAAATAATTCCTTAATTCCGGCCTTTTTTAGTTTAGGAATGTCTTCTTCTGAGAATATTCCCCCACCGCATACCACAATGTCATCCGCACCTTTCTCCTGTAATAACTCTATCACTCGGGGGAAGAGATACATATGGGCGCCTGCTAACGAAGATAATCCTATCATATCAACATCTTCCTGGATCGCAGCCTGCACTACCTCTTCAGGGGTTTGATGGAGCCCGGAATAAACCACCTCAAACCCGGCATCCCTGTATGCCCTGGCAATAATTCTGGCGCCTCTATCATGACCATCCAGGCCTGGTTTTGCTACTAAAACCCTGATTTTCCTTTTTTGATTCATGCGATATTCCTATCAAATGTTTGTTGCCCGTCTGAAAACTGAAAACGGTGAACAATTTATTGTACACCACGTAACAACTTTTAACTTTAGTTCACCTTTAATTTTAGTCACTTTAGGCACTTTATCTAATAAACACCGGGATCCCGGTATACTCCAAAGACTTCCCGAAACACGTCAGCAATCTCTTGCTCAGTAGCATATTCTTTTACTGCATCTATAATTGGATGCATGAGGTTATCATCGCTTTGAGCAGATTCACCTAATTTTTCCAATGCATCCTTTACCCTTCTGTTGTCTCTCGTATCCTTAACCTGATTTGTCCATTGTATCTGTTTTTCTTCTAATCCTTCCTCTATTTGAAGGATCTCCACAGGAAGCTCCTCTTCAGTAACATATTTGTTTACCCCGACGACTGTCTTTTCTTTGGTATCTATCTGCTTTTGATACTTATAGGCAGCATCTGCTATCTCTAATTGTGGATAATTTCTCTCTATTGCTGCTACCATTCCTCCCATGTCATCAATCTTTTTGATATATTCAAATGCCTCTTCCTCCATATCTTTGGTGAGGCGCTCAATATAATAGGACCCACCCAATGGATCGATGGTGTTTGCTGCTCCTGATTCTTCTGCAATTATTTGCTGGGTGCGAAGAGCAATGGTAGCCGCCTCCTCAGTGGGCAATGCCAGAACCTCGTCCAGAGAATTGGTATGCAGTGATTGTGTTCCACCAAGCACAGCAGCCAGTGCCTCAAGGGCAGTTCTGACCACATTATTATATGGCTGTTGTGCAGTAAGAGAACAACCGGCAGTTTGCGTATGAAACCTGAGCCACATGGAGCGCTGATCTTTTGCCTTAAATCTCTCGCTCATGATTCGTGCCCACATCCTCCTGGCTGCCCTATACTTTGCAATCTCTTCAAAAAAGTCGAGATGTGAGTTAAAGAAGAAAGACAGACGTGGGGCAAAGGAATCGACATCAAGACCCCTTTCGAGAGTGGCCTCTACATAGGCAATACCATCGGCTAAGGTAAAGGCGAGTTCCTGAACAGCAGTGGATCCAGCCTCCCTGATATGATAGCCACTTATGCTTATGGGATTCCACCTGGGAACTTCTTTGGTGCCGAATTCAACCGTGTCGGTAATAATCCTCATAGAGGGTTTTGGCGGGCACATGAATGTCTTTTGTGCAATGAATTCCTTGAGCATGTCGTTTTGTATGGTTCCGCCTATAATTTTCCTGGGTATTCCTCTTTTTTCTGCCATTGCAATATACATTGCCCACATCACTGAAGCGGCTGGGTTTATAGTCATAGAGGTGGTAATTTTATCAATAGGAAGACCATCAAATAATATCTCCATATCCTTTAATGTGTCGATGGCAACACCACACCTGCCACATTCCCCTCGTGATTTTGGGGAATCGGTATCATATCCCATTAAGGTAGGCATATCAAAGGCTGTGGATAGGCCTGTCTGACCCTCATTTACCAGGAGGTGAAACCTCTCATTGGTATCTTTGGCAGAGCCCAGACCTGCAAACATTCTCATCGTCCATAGTCTTCCCCTGTACATAGTTGGTTGAACACCCCTGGTAAACGGGTATTGATTAGGAAACCCGACATCATTCGAATAATCAAGATCTTTAATGTCTAATGGAGTATAGAGGTTTCTAACAGGATGATCTGAAACAGTAGAGAATCGCTTTAATCTCTCAGGTGCCTTTGCGACAGATTCTTTGAAAGCCTTTTGCCATTTTTTATTATCTACACCTATTTTTTCTATGCTTTCTTTTGTAAACATAATGGCCCTCTATTAAAATTTCCCTAATAATGAACTGGCTATAGTATTTTTTTGTATCTCTTTTGTCCCCTCATAAATCTCTGTTATCTTTGCATCTCTATAGAAACGTTCTACCTCATACTCAAGCATATAGCCATATCCTCCTAATAGTTGAATAGCCTCATCAGCTATTTCAACTGCTGCCCGGGCTGCATACATCTTTGCAATGGAGGTTAATTTTGGATCTATTCTGCCCTGATCAAAATTCCAGGCTGATTTATACACTATGAGACTTGCTAACTCTATCTTGGCTGCCATATCTGCGAGTTTATGCTGTGTGACCTGAAATTGAGCGAGTTTTTTTCCAAACTGGGTACGCTCTTTGCAATATGCAAGTGCACGATCAAAGGCTCCCTGGGCAATCCCGAGGGCCTGGGCTGATATTTCTATCCTGCTCTCGTCAAAAAACTCAAGCACATGATAGAATCCCTTATTTTCTTGCCCCACGAGATTTGAGACCGGAACTCTCACATCATTAAATGAAAGCTCCCCGGTTGATGTCATCTTTATCCCCATTTTTTCACCAACATCCGCAGTAGAATATCCAGGTATTCCTTTGTCAACAATGATGACAGATTGGCCACGATAGGAAGGCTTTACCTCAAAATCTGTCTGGCAGAGAACCATGGCAAAGTCACTAATGGTCCCATTGGTAATAAATGTTTTTACACCGTTTATTATGTATTCATCCCCTTCTTTTACCGCAGTTGTATCCATAAGGGTAATATCACTTCCATGGTCTGGCTCAGTAAAAGCACCACTGGAAATTGCCTCCCCTTTAGTGAGAGGAATCAGATATTTTTCCTTCTGTTGGTCGTTTCCAAATCTTAAGATGACCTCAGATGAAAAGTCAGCTAAGCTAATGGCGACACCGATTCCTGAATCTTGTCGGCAGAATTCTTCCACTACAAGGATATTCTCGAAGACACCATACTCCTGTCCCCCATATTTTTCTGGATAATGAATCCCCATGAAACCAAGTTCACAGGCCTTTTTCCAGATCTCTGAAGGAAATGTGTGGTTCCTTTCATGTTCAAGGGCTATCTCTTTGTCAAATTCTCCTTTCGCAAATTCTCTTGCTGCCTTCTGAATAGCCTCTTGTTCCTTATCTAATTTAAATTCCATTTTTCCTCCGTATTTAAAGAAGTTCGCCTTTAAATTCGGCTTTTCTTTTTTCTAAGAATGCCCCCATTCCCTCTCTGGCATCCTCACTTGCCATGCACATACCAAATGCATCGGATTCCATGTAACACCCTGTTCTCAGATCCTGATCATACCCCCTTTGGATTGACTCTTTGACAGCCCGGATAGCAACCTTGCCCTTTGAAGCCAGTACCTTTGCCACTTTCATTGTCTCTTCCCATAAAGACTCCTTTGGAAATACCCTGTTTACAAGGCCAATGTCTTTGGCCTCCTGTGCACTTATCATTACTCCCGTCATGCAAAGCTCCTTGGCCATTGATTTACCAACAAGGCGGGATAGCCTCTGGGTACCGCCAAAGCCTGGAATAATTCCTAAATTTATCTCTGGTTGACCGAACATAGCAGAATCGGCAGCATATATAAAATCGCATGCCATTGATATCTCTGTTCCTCCACCAAGGGCAAAGCCATTGACACAGGCAATTACTGGAATGGATAAGGCCTCTACCTGAAAGAGGAGTTCCTGGCCCTGTCGTGAAAAAAATTTCCCTTCTAATGGAGTATGATCCTTCATTGATGCTATGTCTGCTCCTGCAACAAAGGCCTTATCTCCCTCTCCTGTCAGGATAAGAACCTTTATTGATGCATCTGCATCGATTTTTTTCAGGGCATCTATCATCTCAGATACAACAGTTGGATTAATAGCATTTAGTACCTTGGGTCGATTAAATCTAATTATGGCAATATTTTCTTCTTTGCTAAAGAGAATAGTTTCATACGACATTGTTCGCTCCCTTTTTAATTTTTGATTTTTGATTGCTTCCGAGTCCCGGAATCGGGGAATATTGACGATTGAATTTTTTCAATTGTCAATTGTCAATTATCAATTGTCAATTTACTAAACCCTCTCAAGGGCCATGGCCATACCCTGGCCTCCACCTATACATAGGGTAGCAAGACCTAATTCAACATTGTTTCTGACCATCTCGTTCATCAGGGTTATTACAATTCTGGCACCAGTGCAGCCAACTGGATGGCCTATAGATATACCACTTCCCAAAAGGTTGGTTTTATCAAGATCGAACCCTAACTCCCGTATGCAGGCAATGGCCTGAGAGGCAAAGGCCTCGTTGAGCTCAATTTCACCAAAATCGCTTATCTCTAATCCAGTAGCTTTTAGAACCTTTCTCACAGCAGGAATAGGGCCAAGTCCCATAAAAGCGGGGTCTATAGCCCCTGATGCATATGCCTTAATTTTCACTATGGGTTTCAGGCCCAACTCTTTTGCCTTTTCAGCTGACATTAAAAGAAGCGCAGCAGATGCATCATTAATACCAGAGGCATTACCTGCGGTAACAGTACCATCTTTTTTAAATGCGGGTCGCAGTTTTGCCATCTTTTCTACATTTGTGTCCATTGGCCTTTCATCAGTGTCAAAGATAATTGGTTCACCTTTTCTCTGTGGAATACTCACAGGGGTAATTTCCTGTTTGAAGATGCCTTCAGCTATCGCCTTTCGTGCCCTTGCATGACTCATGGCGCCAAGTTCATCCTGTTCACTTCGAGAAATTCCATATTTTTCAGCAATGTTTTCAGCGGTAATCCCCATGTGGTAACCATAAAAAATTTCCCAGAGACCATCAAAAATCATCAAATCAACCATATCGGCATTGTTCATCCTGGTTCCCCACCGTGCAGTATTTAACGCATAGGGCGCCATGCTCATATTTTCCATACCGCCCGCAAGAATAGTATTTTTCTCTCCCTCCCGTATGGCAAGAGCGGCAAGGGACAAGGCCTTCATGCCTGAGGCACAGACCTTATTGATAGTGAAGGCATTTACCTCCTTGGGAATGCCTGCCTGTACTGTTGCCTGCCTGGCAACATTTTGTCCTTGACCTGCCCCTATTACATTACCCATGATTACCTCATCGATTTCTATGGGTTGAAGAGAATCAGAATAATCATAGGCTTTTTTTTCTAATTCAATCATGCCCAAATCATGAAGGGCATCTGGCTCAAAACTCTTGAGTTCTTCAGAAGCGAAGGGCCTCAGCCCAAGTTTTTTTAAGGTTTCCTTTAAGATCAAAGAACCTAAGGTAACGACTGGTGTGCCCTTTAGTGATCCTCCAAAAGAACCGACAGGTGTTCTCATGCCTCCAATAATTACTACATCTCTCATATACGTTTCTCCTTAGTTAATGTTAGCTGGTTTAACAAAATATTTATTGATTAAAGGTGCTTTTATATATTCTTTTCTACTAATTTAAGTCAAGTTAAAATGGCTTCGTAAAGGTAAAAAAGAGAGTATTCTCTGAAATTATTTTTTTTGTTGACAACATAAAAACATAGTTACATTATAGCTGAATTGTAATCACATTGTGGTAATAGGGATGTAAGGTCATTTTATAATCATGATTGAGTACGTGAATATACAGCGTCTCTTTACATTGAACTATTGATAAATATTAGATGAATAAAAAAGAAAAATATATCATTGGCCAGGAAGAAGGCTCAAAGAAGGTGAAATTTGAGGTCTTTGGTGAGGAAATGCTTGAGAAAGAGGTTAAACTTAGCGGTAATAGCGGCCGGGTATACCTTCCTCCTGATTGGGTAGGTAAGCATGTCAAGATAATCAGAACAGATTAGGCACCGAACTTTAAACTATGGGGTCTTTCAGATTGAAAAATCTTATAATAAGAAACTTAGAGATAGGTGATTCAGATGATATTTTTCGAATTCAGGAAGCAATTACAAAGGAACTTAGCGCAATAGATTATCATAAGATTGTTAAAGAAGAGGTAAAGAAAAATAACAGCGTCAACGTTGTGGCAGAGCTTGATGGTAAGGTGGTAGGATTTATAATTACCTATATCCTCTATGGTGGGTTTGGTCTGCAAAAGAGTGCATGGATTGGGCTTTTTGGTGTTGAGCCAAAATATATGGGAGGTGGAATCGGAAAAAGGATGGCCAAAGAGGTGTTTGATGAACTGACGAAAATGAATATTAAAAATGTTTTTACATCCGTTAAGTGGGACTCAGTTGACCTCTTGTCCTTTTTTAAGTCCCTCGGGTTTGATAGATGTGAATTTATTAATCTAAAGAAAGTCATCGATTGAGTATCTATTTAAAGGAAAGGGGAAGGCTATCAGCAAACAAGATAAGGGGTGCCATTAATTTGCGGAAATTAATTTAGGTGTTTTATCCTTTTTACAAAAAACACTTTTTTCTTGACACGTAGCTACAATGTAGCTATATTGTAATCACATCGTACCGGACATCGTAGATAATCTTTTCTTATCACCAAGAGTAATTTTTTGATTCAGTATTATAGGCTTAATAGCCGCTGAACTCATGGCATAGATTTTGATAAAAAAATAACTTAAGCAATTTCGACCTTCATCCGACGGGTGAAGGCCGTTTTGAGTTAAGTGCCTGCAACCCATGACTAATGAAAAAGTATGCCACGGATTCAGGTAATTTAGAAGGGGAAAAAATGAGGTACGCAGAGACAGGGTTTAATTTAGAAATTGATCTATCCCGAGGAAACATTGAGAGGGTAGAAACCGACCCAAGAGAAACCGAACTTTATCTGGGGGGTCTAGGTACTAACGCCAAGATATTGTGGGATAGGGTTCCACCTGAAGTTGAACCCTTTTCTCCTGATAATCTACTCATATTCGGCACTGGTCTCTTAGTTGGCACGCCTGCTACTGGTGCCAATCGCACCATTGTTTCCACCATTTCTCCTCAAACTTTGTTAATGGCATATTCAATGATGGGAGGATTTTGGGCGCCAGAATTGAAGTATGCCGGTTATGACAAAGTAATCATTCGCGGCAAGTCCCCCAAGCTGGTTTATTTGTGGATAAACAATGACAAAGTAGAAATACGCGATGCCTCTCATTTGCAGGGTAAAGGCGCTGGTGAAACTGCAGAACTTATTCTACAGGAGTTGAACGAGCCGAAAGCCCAGGTGTCTGCTATCGGCCTGGCCGGTGAAAACAGGGTCTATTTTGCCTCCATCGAGCAGGGCAGGTCCAGTGCCAGCCGAGGCGGAATAGGCGCCGTTATGGGAGACAAAGGGTTAAAGGCGATAGCCGTTCGTGGAACCAAGGACATCAATGTTGCCCGACCGGCTGAATTGATGGAGCTTTGCAACGAAGTGCTACAAAATATACAAGTCCGGGAAGATAATCCAATTCAAGGGGTGCCGCCCATTATAGCCGGGATTGGGTCACCCCAAGAGATGGCAATATTTGATGAGCAGTGGCACACCACCAATTTCGCCTGGGGAAATGCTCGCACCCGGAGAAAAGATTTTTGGACCAAGGAAGTCGAACAGAAGTGGAGGGAGACTCAAGAAAGTGTGCGGGAGCGGTTAATAAGTTGCTATAACTGTCCGATGAAATGCGGGGCAACAATTTCCGTTCCTGGAATTTCAACATATATGATGAAATGCTACTCGAAACTTACCTATACAATGGCGGCCTATTCAGACCTGGATTTTGGTTTTAGAATCGCTCAACGTGCTACGGAGTATGGAGTGGACGCATTCTCAACGCCCCAAACTATGGCCTTCGCCCTTGAGCTTTACGAAGCCGGTATTTTGACTGACCAGGACGTGGCAGGAATGCCCTCCGATACCGAGGGGAGATTTTTCTGGTTACTTGACAGAATTGTTCGGCGAGAAGGAATTGGAGATACTTTGGCCAATGGCACTTATTGGGCGGCCCAACAGATAGGTAAGGGCGCAGAAGCATATGCTCATAATAATATTAAGAAACATGAGCAACTGCCTCTCAAGTTGGGAATGCTGAATCCCATTTATTTCCTTATGTATTCTACTGGCGAGAAGATAAACATTACCCAGATCGAAGGGCAGTTCCCCCAGGCGCCTTTTCCTAAAAGAGAGCAGCGGGAAAAATTTGTAAAGGATTGGATCCAGGTTCCTGATGAAAAGTTTAAGCAATATTTTTTGGACTGGGATCCACGCGGAGAAAAATCAAATCCATATTACCCAACCATTGAAGCGAGCTGTGAAATTGTTGACTGGATGGAGAAAATGCACTATATTGATGACGCCACCGGGATCTGCGCAGGTTTGTCATCATTTCCCCTGAAGCCTCCCTATCATATACACAATTTACCGACTTTTATCTCATCAGCGACCGGGATGGATATCGATGAAGCCGGACTATCACAAGCAGCCAAGAGGAACCGAACTTTAATTAGAGCCGTCAATGTCAGAAGAGGCATAAGGAGAATTGATGAGAAGCCCCCTGAGGACCATTGGAAGAAAAGATTTCCTGAGCTTGAAGCTAAGCTCTTAGATGAGTATTATAAATTTAAGGGGTGGAATAACCAGGGTATTCCTACTAAAGAGTCTTTACATGAATTGGCTTTGGATTACGTAAGTGAAGACTTCATACAGAGGGGGATCTTGACGGATAGTGAAGACGCTCCTTCCAAAGAGACTTCGGCGGAAAAAGAGAAGAAATAAAGTGAAGAGGTGGTAACCGTCATGGGTGAGAAAAAAAAGAAAATAGTTAAAACAATAAAAGTTGATGTTGATAAATGCAATGGTTGCAGGGCCTGTGAGGTAGTCTGCTCCGCCTTTCACGCTGCGCCAAAATATAGCAGCAATAATCCGGATAGGTCTCGAATTCGGGTGATTCGTGATCCACTAAGAGACATATATATTCCTGTATTAGCGGGTGAGTATACTGCCGCCGAATGTCCTGGCAGAGACAAATACACGATTGATGGAAAGGAATACGACGAGTGTGCCTTCTGCAGGGCTTCCTGCCCATCCAGAGACCTTTTCAAAGAACCCGATTCCGGTCTCCCTCTAAAATGCGATATGTGTGAATCCGATCCGCCTTTAGAGGAGCCCATGTGTGTTCAGTGGTGCGTGTCTGATGCCCTGACTTACGAAGAAAGGGAAGAAGAAGTCGAAGAAGAAGAGCTGCAGGAAGAGCTGGAGATAGGATTGGAAGCATTGGTGGACAAATATGGATTGGAAAAGATGATGGATACCGTTGCCCGAATGTCAATGTCAAAGAAGGATTAAATCGTTAAGGCGAAATAAAGAGGATTAAAAAAGACAGTGGAGACTGTAGCCGACTTCAAAGAGATCATAGATGTCATAAAAGCGAACGGTGGAGAAGCCTTCAAATTATGCTATCAATGCGGATTATGCGATACTGTTTGTCCGTGGAATAGGGTTACAACCTTTAGTATACGCAAGATAATCCGACAGGCTACGTTCGGTTTGACTGAGATAGAAAGTGAAGATATATGGCGTTGTACTACCTGTGGAAGATGCCCCCAGCGGTGCCCCAGGGGAGTGAAAATAATAGAATCCGGGATATCCTTACGCAGGATCGCCACGGAATACGGCGTCTTTCCGACTTCTGTCAAGCCTATCCGCACCGTGGGTGCAAGCCTCACTGCTGAAGGTAACCCCATTGGTGAAAAGCGAAAAAATAGGGCAGATTGGGCAGAAGGTCTTTCTGTAAAAACGTTCACCGAGGGGATGGAAATTTTATATTTCCCCGGTTGCTACCCCAGCTATGACCCGAGATTAAAAAAGGTAGCGAGAGCCACAGCCAATATTCTCAACCGGGCAGGGATAGATTTCGGGATACTGGGCGTCAAGGAAAATTGTTGTGGAGAAAGCATTCGCAAGACGGGAGATGAGGAATTATTCAAACGCCTGGCCAGGGAAAACATCAAAACTTTTATCGATAATGGGGTGAAGAAAATCCTTGTTTCTTCCCCTCATTGCTACCATACCTTCAAAAACGAGTATCCCGAATTTATGGCAAACTTTGAGGTGGTTCATATCACCCAATATTTATTCGAGCTTATTGATGCGGGAAGGCTTGAGCTTAACAAGGAGTATGGGAAGAACGTTACCTATCATGACCCGTGTTACCTGGGTCGACATAATGGCATATATGACGAGCCCCGGGAGGTCTTAAAGAAGATACCTGGTTTAGAGCTGAATGAGATGCCTGATTCGCGGGAAGATAGCCTTTGTTGCGGAGGGGGAGGAGGCAGGATTTGGATGGAAACTCCAAAGGGTGAAAGATTTTCCGACCTCAGAGTAGAACAAGCTGTCGGGGTCGGGGCTGAGGTGCTGGTTACTGCCTGCCCATATTGCATCACCAATTTTGAGGATAGCAGGTTAACCCTGGAGGATAGTGAAGCCACAGAGATTAAGGACATCCCAGAGATTAAGGACATCACGGAAATTATCCAGGAAGTGATTTAGAGTAATTTCTCAAAATCCTGTGGAAATTTATTGCTTTGTTAGCACATGGATGTCTTTTTTTGCTTATGCCCTTAAATATAACTTAAGATTAGTTGTCGTATCAAAATTGGGTAATATAGACAGATCATATAACTATAAGGTCAAGTTGCCCTTCGGCCTCGAGCTCAAGGCCGAGGGGCTCTCGACAGGCTCAGGGCCGAGAGGCTATTACCCAATTTTGAAACGACATAGCAAGGCGCCATGTTAGAAGGGCATAACAAAAAAAGACACCCATGTCCTTCCTTAAATTATTGAGCAGATACGATTTAGATTAAGTAAGGCTAACCCTGCAGACCCGGATACTACGGGCACAAATAAATCTGATAAGGACATAGAGAAGTGGAAAAAGAAGCAGTTCAAGGACAACTTCCTAAAAATTTCACAGACAGCGATTTTGGAGATGTGATGGTTGTTGGTGGAGGCATCAGCGGTGTTCAATCCTCTCTTGATCTTGCCAGTGCTGGTTTTAAGGTTTACCTTGTTGAGAAATCACCTTCCATTGGCGGCCATATGGCCCAGCTTGACAAAACCTTTCCCACCAATGAATGCTCCACGTGAATACTTGCGCCCAAACTGGTCGAGGTCGGCCGGCATCCTAATATAGAGGTCCTGACCTATACTGAAGTTGACAGTGTGGAAGGGGAAGCGGGAGATTTTAAGGTAACCCTGATCAAAAAGCCCAGATATATTAAAGAGGACATATGCACGGGTTGTGCTACCTGTGTGGAATACTGCCCGGTTACGGTACCTGATCCATATAATCAAGACTTATCTTCGAATAAAGCTATCCATATATACTTCGATCAAGCAATTCCCCTTGTCACTTATGTAGACCCTGAAGCATGTCTTTACCTTAAAGAAAAGAAATGTCTTATTTGCGAAGGAGTCTGTGAGAATGAAGCCATAGATTTTAGTCAAGAGCCTGAGAAGGTAGAATTAAACGTAGGGGCCATAGTTCTGGCTTCGGGTCTTGAGCCATTTGATCCGAGGGTGCGGGGTGACTATGGCTACGGAACGATGGAGAACGTGGTAACGAGTCTTGATTTTGAACGGTTATTATCTTCCACCGGGCCATACGGAGGAGACATATTGCGCCCTTCCGACGCGAAGCATCCGAAAAAGATAGCCTGGATTCAGTGCGTCGGTTCCAGACAAGTCATCCCGGGCGGTAACAGCTATTGTTCAGCCGTATGCTGCACCTATACCCAGAAACAGGCGATTTTGACAAAAGTTCATGACGCAGATGCAGAATGTACGATATTCCATAACGATATTCGTTCCTATGGCAAGGATTTTGAGACATACTACCAAAGAGCAGCAGACCTTCCCGGTGTTCGATTTATAAGGAGCTACGTATCAATAGGAAAGGAGATCCCTGAAACCAAGAATGTAACTATAAGATACTCTATTCCCGAAGAGGGCGTAAAGGAAGAAGAATTCGAACTGGTGGTATTATCCGTTGGATTGAACCCTCCTGCTGATGCGAAGGGCCTGGCAAATAAGTTCGGCATTGAGCTCAATTCTCACGGATTCTGTAAAACCAATCCTCTTAATCCTATTGAGACCTCTCAGACGGGGATCTTTGTAAGCGGAGGCTTCCAGGGTCCTATGGATATCCCCGAGTCGGTTTTTACTGCCAGCGGGGCTGGTGCCCTTACTGGTGAACTCCTTTACAACAGGCAAGGGAAGCTGACCACAGAAAAGATATATCCGCCGGAAAGGGATGTCTCGGAAGAGGAAACCAGGATAGGAGTTTTTGTGTGTCATTGTGGGGCCAATATCGGGAGCGTGGTAGATGTTCCTTCCGTCGTTGAATATGCCTTAACCTTACCCAGTGTTGTCTATGCTCAGGAACAGCTATTTTCATGTGCTACTAATTCTGCTGAAGAAATAACAGACATGATAAAGGAAAAAGGGCTCAATCGAGTGGTTATCTCTGCCTGCTCCCCCTTGACCCTTGAACCGTTATTCCAGGACACCCTGAGGGAGGCGGGAATTAATCAATATTTCTTAGAAATGGCTAATATTAGGGAGCATGACTCCTGGGTTCACTCTCGAGAAAAGGAAGAAGCCACCCAAAAGGCAAAGGATATCCTCCGGATGTCGGTAGCACGAGCTGCCCTTTTGGAGCCATTACAGGAAATTGAGCTGCCGGTCAACAAGACGGCGTTAGTGGTTGGTGGAGGTATAGCCGGCATGACTTCTGCTCTCTCCATAGCCAACCAGGGACATGAGGTTTACCTGCTGGAAAAGGATAAAGAACTGGGGGGAATGGCTCGAAGGCTTTATTACACCCTGGAAGGGCTGGATGTCCAAGCCTATTTGCGTGATGTAATACGCAAGGTTTATCAGCACCCCTTAATACATATATCTACTGATGCCATCATCACAGAGGCTACCGGTTATATTGGGAATTTTGTAACCAGGGTGACCTCTGAAGGAAGGGTCAAGGAAATATACCATGGAGCAGCCGTCATCGCTACTGGTGCTGAAGAATATAGACCCACAGAATATCTTTATGGGGAAGATGACCGGGTGTTGACCCTGCTGGAGTTGGAGGACCAAATCACCAAGAGAGAAGAAAGGCTGATTAACTCTCAGACCCTGGTGATGATCCAATGCGTAGGCTGCAGAAATGAAGACAGAAATTACTGCAGCCGGGTATGTTGCAGCCAGGCTATAAAGAACGCCTTGAAACTAAAAGAGATAAACCCCCAGATGGATATCTACATCCTATTCCGGGATATGAGAACCTATGGGTTCAGAGAGGATTATTACCGGGAAGCGTCTGATAAAGATGTAAAGTTCATCCGCTATGAGCCGGATGATAAACCCCAGGTGGAAGTTGTTGAGGAGGGTGGTCAGCGCGTTTTAAGGGTTACAGTGACCGATCCTATTTTAGGCCAGAGGCTTGCTATAGATACTGATTACCTTGCTTTGGCTGCCGCCGTTATCCCCTCAGCAGGAAGTCAAGAAATAGCCAAACTATTCAAGGTCTCTTTGGGACCGGATGGCTTTTTCAAAGAAGCCCATGTCAAATTAAGACCTGTTGACTTTGCCACGGATGGCGTTTTCCTGTGTGGGACAGCTCACTATCCCAAGCATATACCTGAAGCAATTAACCAGGCTTATGGAGCTGCCGGCCGGGCCGCAGTTCTTCTCTCACATGATATAGTCACAGTCTCAGGTTCTGTTTGCGAGGTGGCTGAGAAGAGGTGTATGGGTTGTGGCGCATGTATCGATGCCTGTGCGTATGGTGCTATAGAGTTTCATGATACACGACAAGGCAAAAAAGCCGTGGTTAATCCTGTTCTATGTAAAGGATGTGGCCTTTGTAATGCATTGTGCCCAACATGGGCTATTTCTCTAAAGCATTTTACTAATGAAGAGGTGTTTAGTGAAATTGACGCAGCGGTTGCAGAGTTGTAGAAGCCCACTGATGAACAAAAAGGAGTGATATAAGAATGGGTACAGGATTTGGATTTAAACCAAGAATTGTAGGTTTTTTATGCCATTGGTGAGGATACGCCGCTGCTGATCTGGCTGGAGTTTCCAGACTACAATATCCCCCGGAAATTAGGATTATCCGCGTCATGTGCGGTGGTAGAATTGATATGGCATTTATACTCCGAGCCTTCTCAGATGGGGCTGATGGAGCAATTATCTGCAGCTGTTGGCCTGGTGAATGCCATTTCGTCCCTGAAGGAAATTACAATGCAGTCAGCATGATGAATTTGACCAGAAAATTGCTGGGGCACATAGGGATAAATCCCGAAAGATTAAGGCTTCAATGGGTATCCTCTTCTGAAGGGATCCAGTTCGCTGAAACTGTAACTGACTTTACCACAAAGGTGAAGGAGTTAGGCCCTCTTGGCACAAGCGAAGGAATGAATGAAAATGTATTAAAATCCAAACTTCAAGAGGTTACAAAGCTAATCCCCTACATTAAGATCGTGGAAAGGGAGAAGCTGGCGTTACATCTTGATAACGTAGAAGAGTATAACGCACTTTACACCACTGACGAGATAGAGAAGTTATTTAGTGAAGTAATTTCTTACTATATTGATCCGGATAAGTGTCAGGCCTGTATGATTTGCCTTAGGAAATGCCCTGTAGAGGCGATTGTAGGTGGCAAAAACCAGATCCATGTGATTGACCAGGAGAAATGCATAAAATGCGGAACTTGCTTTGAATCTTGCCCCCCTCGCTTTGGTGCTGTGAAGAAAATTTCCGGCGAGCCTGTTCCGCCTCCTGTTCCTGAAGAAGAAAGAACTATAGTCAAAAAGAGTAAAGAAAAATGAGAGAAATCCTTTTACCGATTGACTGAAAAGAAGTCAGTTAAAGCAAGGGAAGGGATGACTATTTTAAAGAGGGAACTGGCTATGAGCAAGAAGAAGCGGCAACACACGGCGAAATACCAGAGGCAACTGTGAACTGGGAGATCTCTTTTAGTCTTTGCTCAATTGTTTAGTTGATATATTTTTTCTGTAAAAATAGCGTTTCGAATAGATCTACTATTTCTTCCACAATGTAGTATACCTTCTTTTAAATCTATTTTTCATTGTAACTCCTTAAAGATACATTGATAGAACGATATTTTTTCGTTATGGTATCTGTGAGAAATTTTTAGTTAACCCTTTTGCACGTTTCTTTTTTGGCATAAGAGAATATGCTTGAAGTAATTTTGATAATTGCAATACTTCTTTTCTCTGTCATGATTCATGAGTGTGCTCATGGTGTAGTTGCTTTGTGGTTTGGAGATGATACTGCACTAAGACAGGGGAGGTTGTCTCTTAATATTGTAAAGCATATAGATCTGGTAGGAACCATTATCTTACCATTGGTTTTGCTTTCCTTTTATCTGATGACAGGGTCTGGTATCATTTTTGGTTGGGCCAAACCCGTTCCTGTGAGTTTAGGCAGATTACGAAATCCTCAAAGAGATTACACATTTGTCTCTCTGGCCGGTCCTCTGTCTAATATCCTTTTGGCCTTTGTTTTTGGATTCATATTACTTTTCTCAATAATACTCTTAAAGGGCCATAGCACCATTTTTTCTATTCTAACGTTATTATGTCTTTTTGGTGTTAAGATTAATATTATTTTAGCCATATTTAATCTTATTCCAATTCCCCCTTTGGATGGTTCGCATGTGCTGGCCTTTCTGCTTCCTTATCCTATTTCGGTCAAATATCAGCAGTTCGCACGATATGGGTTCTTGATAATACTCATCCTCATCCTTACAGATGCCTTAAAATACCCTTTCTTGCTTGCTGATTATTTCTCGAGGATTTTACTTGGCTGGATGATTAGTATGGGGCGTTTTTTTGGGTAGGCTGTTATAATGCACACAGGAAATATTAATTTAATGGGGTGAGTGACGGGACTTGAACCCGCGACCACTGGGGCCACAACCCAGTGCTCTACCAACTGAGCTACACCCACCACACTATATTAGCTTATATCATACTATTTACTTTTTGGCAACTGGATATTTGTATGTATCTTAGCAGTACAATAAGGAGTCACAAGTGAAAAAAGATGATAAAAATATGATTTTTAGACAGTTACCATCGGTAGAGTATCTATTGGAGTCGTCTGTCATTAAGGGATTTCTTTTGACTACTCCTCGGGCCCTGGTTTTGAGGGCCATTCATTATGTGTTAGATGAACTGAGGCAAAAGATAAACAGAGCTCAGAAAGAGTATGAATTGCCAGACTTGGCGTTAGGTACTTTAGTTGATCAGATAAGAAAACGAATAATAACTCTATCTCAGCCGAGCCTAAGACACGTTATCAATGCCACTGGAGTCATTGTGCACACTAATTTGGGAAGATCGCTGCTGGCAAAAAGGGTTATTTTAACATTTAATGCCTTAGCAGGCTCTTATAGCAACTTAGAATATGATTTAAAGACTGGCAAAAGAGGGAGCAGGTATGTACATGTGGAAGACATACTTATTGAGCTGACCGGGGCAGAGAGTGTTATGGTTGTTAATAATAATGCTGCCGCAGTTCTCATCACCCTGGATACTATTGCCAAAGATAAGGAGGTTATAATTTCCAGAGGCCAATTAGTAGAGATTGGCGGCTCCTTTAGAATACCTGAGGTCATGAAAAAGAGTGGAGCGAGGATGTTTGAGGTGGGAACTACCAACAAAACAACTATTAGTGATTATGAGGCTGCTATTGTATCGAATACAGCTCTTTTGCTTAAGGTTCACACGAGTAATTTTCAGACAGTAGGATTTACAGCGGAAGTACCGTTAGACGCACTTGTTGCGTTAGGAAAGAAATATAACCTTCCTGTAATGGAGGATCTTGGCAGCGGTTGCTTTATTGATTTTTCTCTATATGGACTCACAAAAGAACCGACGGTTCAGGATTCTGTCGCAAAAGGGGCAGATATAATCACCTTCAGTGGTGATAAGATGCTGGGTGGACCACAATGCGGAATAATTCTTGGAAAGGAAAAGATTATTTCGGCAATAAAGGCGAACCAACTTGCGAGGGCTCTCAGGATAGATAAATTAACCCTTTTTGCGCTTCAGGAAACACTAAGCATTTACAGGGATGAGAAGAAAGCAATACGCCAGATACCTACATTGAGAATGATATGCCAGTCCTATCAGAGTGTGTGTCGAAAGGCGAAAAAGCTATTGGATATGATCGGAAGGGTAGGTAATAGTGCTCTCTCTATAAGCTTATGTGATGGTTTTTCTCGGGTTGGTGGTGGCGCCATGCCTTTAGAGGAGATACAAAGTAGACTTCTTTGCATATCTCCAGGGAAACTCTCAGCCACGTATATAGCAAATGCCTTGAGTGGCTATAATCCACCTATTGTAGCAAGACTTGAGAAAGATCAGGTTTTGCTGGATGCACGAACCATCCAGGAAAAAGAGATAAAAATTGTAGCCGAGGCTATAAAAATACTATCTGCAAAAAGCACGATCACCTAAAAAAATTGGCGCCACCACCGATTTTTTAAACCAGTAAGGAATCTTACTCGTGACTTTAAAGCCAGAGTAATTAATTACTTTGACCTTGGCCCGCTGTATAGACTTAATACGATGATTCGAGCTCTCAATATCCCATAAACCTCGCAGGTTTATTTGCGCATGTAAGACCAGGGAGAGCTGTTAAATGTGGATGCCAAAACTTCGGACCTTTAAAAAAATTGTTTAGAAAAGTAAAGACTGCCGAAAATGATAAAGCGTTTCTTTGACAAGATAAACATCTAACGAAGCTTCGCCTCAAACCGACAAGTTGTGAGGAGCATGGGTATCTCTTTTCAGGTAATGAACTGGGCAGTAACTTCTGCTCGTCCATTACCGATGCTCCAGGCGGGCGGCCATCTAAGTCTTGGACTCTCGAGGGAGAGGTGACGGGTAAGTTCTCTAAGGCCTTCCCGCCCGCCTTTACCCGTGCCAATAGCTGGCTTACACGTATCCGCTTCTTCATACCTGAAAAGAGATACCCATGCTCCTTTTAAAACTTGACACATTTGTTAAGAAGTTGCCTTATGAAGACATCTAGTTATGCACTACAGGCTTTCTTTTAATTCCTTACCCGGGCGAAATCTGACAACCTTGCTGGCTTTAATTTGAATCGGTGCCCCAGTCTGTGGGTTTCTCCCGGTTCTGGCTTTTCTATTGACTACGACAAAGGTTCCGAAACCGGCTAAGGGAAGTTTACCCTCTTTTTTAATGGTATTTTTTGCAGCAGCAAGAAAAGAATTCAATGCTCTTTCTGAATCGGCCTTTGTTAAACCTGTGCTCTTGGCTATCGCTGATATTAATTCTGCTTTTGTCATGAGTGTCACCCTCCTATTTTATTTTTTATATTGAATGCAAAAGGTACTTCCCCTTATTACTATTACTTTCTCCCCCCTTTCCCTATAAATTTTCTTAGATAATTTTTTTAAAAGATAGATAGGTACATTGTCTAATAATTACGGATGTTATTTAGGAGCGATTGACCCTGTTGATTCACTTCAGGGTTATTGATAAAAGAAACATTATGTTGAGCATGGAGGTGTCTTCCACATTTAGTTTCTCAGGAGATATGAATACATTCTTAAAATGCATATCAACAAAGCATTGAAGAGTTATTAGCATAGTGAAGTATCATTTTCAATAAAAAATTCTGTAATTTGAAATAAATTTTTTCTTGCTTATATTATAGCATGAATTAAATATTTAAATTTATAATATTAGCAGATAGATATTACAATTACTTAAATTAATTTATAAGTAAATAATATTTCGGATTTCAATTAGTTAGAAGTCAATCCAGAGAAGTAAATCCAGGATTGACAAATGTGTATAGAGATTGTAGTTTTAAAAACCTTATGTGTGATAGGTAAGGTATATCCACAAGATAACGAGGCACAGGCATGGAAGAGATTATTAGAAGAGTAGCCAAAGAAAGCCAGAGAATTCAAGAGGGTTTTATTAGAAAAAATACCTCTTCATTGATAAATTGTGCTGAATGTATATCGAAAGCCTTTAAAAATGACAGAAAGCTTATGCTGTGTGGTAATGGAGGTAGTGCAGCTGATGCACAGCATATTGCCGCAGAATTTGTTAACAGGTTTCTATTAGACCGCCATCCCTTACCAGCCATGGCACTCACCACTGATACCTCTATTATTACAAGCGTAGCAAATGATTACAGCTATGAAGAAGTCTTTTCTAAGCAGATTCAGGCGCTTGGTGTTGAAGGAGATATATTGCTTGCTATTTCAACTAGCGGAAACTCGAATAACATCCTCTCTGCCATAAGGACTGCTAAAGAGAAGGGTTTATATACCGTTGGTCTTATAGGAGGAGATGGCGGAAAAATGCTCACATTAGTAGATTTACCATTTGTGGTTGAAAGCAACCAGACCCCTCGAGTTCAGGAAACCCATATCTTGGCAGGACACCTAATATGCGAGTTAGTTGAGCATATACTTTTTTAAGAAAATATCTTCATGATAACAAGATCGCATAGGCGAAAGACTTACAAAGAAGAATAACACACGGATGAATTAACAATGAACCAATTTAAACCGATATCACTAAAAAATGTTAAAACGTATCCTATAAAAAAAAGGCAAAGTAAGGTATCGGTCAAGGATTTCGGATCAAAATGGATAGCGGGAAGCACAATGAGTCTTTGGCTTGAAAATCTGCCAAATATTTTAGCAGGAAATGATCTTAAACAATTAGTGAATAGATTGCAAATAGCCGTAAAAGAAAAAAAGACTATTATATTAGCGATGGGGGCTCATACCATTAAGATTGGGTTAAGTCCGATAATTTTGGATTTGATGGAAAGAGGAATAATTACTGGCATTGCCATGAACGGTGCTGGCATTATACATGATTTGGAGGTGGCAATGGTTGGTGCCACATCAGAAGATGTGGACAATGAACTCTCCGATGGTAAATTTGGAATGGCTGAAGAGACAGGAGAATTTCTTAATAGTGCAATAAAGGAAGGGGCTAAAAAAGGGAATGGATTGGGATATTCAGTTGGGAGCAGCATTCTTAAGGCATCATTTCCTTATAGCAAGTTCAGTTTATTAGCTGGAGCTGCGCGAATGAATATTCCGCTTACAGTTCATGTGGCTATAGGCACCGATATTATACATTTCCATCCGGGTGTAGATGGATCTGCAATAGGAAAGACTTCACATCTTGACTTTCGAATTTTTGCCTCATTGGTCTCACATCTTGATGGTGGTGTATATATTAATCTTGGTTCTGCGGTTATCTTGCCCGAAGTATTTTTAAAGGCACTTACCCTTGTCAGAAACCTTGGATTTACTGTTAAAAAATTCACAACAGTGGATATGGATTTCATACGGCATTATAGGCCTATGACGAATGTAGTAAAGAGACCAACACTGGAAGGTGGTAAGGGATTTTCTCTCACTGGGCACAATGAGTTAATGTTCCCCATGCTTGCAGCAGCCTTGATTGAAAGTTTAGAGAATAAGAAAATTTTGTAATTAAAAGAGATGTGACAAAGAGATGCTCAGGATAGGATTTGGATACGATGTTCATGAGCTGGCTGAAGGAAGGCCTTTGATTTTAGGTGGTGTTACAATTCCATACATAAAAGGGCTACGAGGGTATTCTGATGCCGATGTTTTGACTCATGCGGTTATTGATTCCATCCTTGGGGCCCTTGGAAAAGGTGATATTGGTCAGCATTTTCCGGATTCTGATCCTGCTTACAAAGGAGCCGACAGTCTTTTTCTTTTAAAAAAAGTTGTAGCCCTCGCTCGGGATGAAAAATTCATCGTAAATAACCTTGATACCACTATTGTTGCCCAAGAGCCTAAATTAACTCGGTATTTAAATGATATGAAGATGAATTTATCAAGTGTTTTAGGTGTTGACGGTCATGTGATAAACGTAAAAGCGACTACTACCGAAGGCCTTGGTTTTTGCGGCAGAGAAGAAGGATTAGCTGCATATGCAGTCGTCACTCTCCTAAGAAACTAAATGTTGAAAAGAGCATGGAGATGTCTTTTTTTGCTTTATGCCCTTGAAACAAGGTCCCGTGCTCGGGTCCTGATAATCGGGATTTATTGCAACGTGACAATTACTATTATAATCCCCGTCTGGCAAATCCCGATTATCAGGACCACTCCTGTGCCTTTATTAGGGCATAACAAAAAAAGACACCTGCATGCTCTACGTATAGTTTTTTAAAACCCTGGAGCGAAGCGCCGGTGTCATTTGTTAAAACGCATATGATATACTTTGAAAGGTTATAATTAGCGCTTTTAGGTTCATTAATTGAAATTAAGTTCCAGAACCAGGGCAATCATTGGAGTGATGGAGTATTGGAGTGTTGGGGCTTTCCATTGCTCCATTACTCCAGCACCCCAGGAATGAACAATGGAAAAAGTGATTCACTTGATACAAAAACGCCATTTATGGACGGGCATGGTATAAATATAGGAACACGATATGTCTTTCAAGTTGTATAATTCAGCAAGCCGTAAAAAAGAGGTATTTAAACCAATAAAAAATGGTGAGATTGGTATCTATGTGTGTGGGGTTACTGTCTACGATTTATGCCATATAGGACATGCTCGTTCAGCAATTGTATTTGATGTCTTGGTGAGATATCTGAGGGCCAGGGGATTCAAGGTTACCTATGTCAGAAATTTTACTGATATTGATGATAAAATTATTGAGCGGGCAAAAAAGACGGGTGAGGATACAGCTACCCTTGCAAAACGGTATATAGACGCCTTTTATGAGGATATGCTCTCCTTAGGTGTACTTGATGCAGATGTGGAGCCTAAAGCCACAGAGCATATTGATGATATTATTGATATGGTGAGGAGTTTAATTGAAAAAGGGTTTGCCTACGTAGTTGATACTACTGTCTACTTTTCTGTTGAAAAATTTGATAGCTATGGTCAGCTTTCAGGTCGGCAATTAGAGGATATGGTTGCTGGTGCTCGGGTTTCTGTTGATGAGAAAAAGAAATATCCTATGGATTTTGTTCTGTGGAAAGGGGCAAAACCAGGAGAGCCCAAGTGGAAGAGTCCCTGGGGGGATGGAAGACCAGGGTGGCATATTGAGTGCTCTGCTATGAGCTGCAAATATTTAGGGGCCAATTTTGATATTCATGGTGGTGGAAGGGATCTTATATTCCCACACCATGAAAACGAGAGGGCTCAGGCAATGGCAGCCAATGGGGTTAATTTTGCAAATTACTGGGTACATAACGGTTTTTTGACGGTGGAAGCGGAAAAAATGTCTAAATCTCTGGGAAATTTTATTACAATACGAGATGCCCTTACTTTATATCATCCTCAAGAATTACGGCTCTTTTTGCTTTCAAAACATTACAGGAGTCCATTGGATTTTTCTCGTTCTGCCATGTTGGAAACCAGATCAGGTCTTGTTAGGATATATCGGACTCTTCAGAGATTAGAGGAGATAATCGGGCCGTATAAACATGATACAAACACTACGTTTTTATATCACGTAGGTGACAATGATTTTAAGAATCGTTTTATACATGTTATGGACGATGACCTTAACACTGCAGCAGGATTGGGATTGGTTTTTGATAAAGTACGGGATATAAATAGGCTTATAGATTCACCAGCACAAAAAACAGATATTACATCCCAATTAGTGAAAGAGAGGGGGGACCTTCTTGACTGCAGTAAGGCATTAGGCCTGCTTGAAGGGGAACCATCTCACTTTTTTCAGAAGATAATAAAAACTTCCCCTGAAGTTGCAACGGAAGAAATTGAAAAAATGATTAAGGAGAGGCAGAAAGCTCGAAAGGCAAAAGATTGGGCCAGTGCTGATGCTATCAGGGAGGAGCTATCCGGAAAAAGGATTATCCTTGAAGATGGACCAAAAGGAACCAGCTGGCGATTGAGGATAGAGGGGTAGTGCAAAAATCTTCACCTTTTCAGCTCTTCTCTCCGTTTGAACCGAAAGGCGATCAACAGCATGCTATTGATGCCCTTTGTAAAGGGATAGAAGAAGGAGTCAGGCATTTAGTATTGCTTGGTGTGACTGGCTCTGGAAAGACATTTTCCATAGCCAATGTTGTGGCGAGAATACAGAATCCCACCCTTGTTATTGCTCCCAACAAGACCTTAGCTGCACAGCTTTATGGGGAATTTAAAAATCTTTTCCCACATAATGCAATTGAATATTTTGTAAGTTATTATGATTATTACCAACCTGAAGCGTATATTCCCCAAACCGATACCTATATACAAAAAGATGCCTCCATCAATGAGCAGATCGATAAGATGAGGCATTCGGCAACCAGATCCCTTCTGGATAGGGATGATGTTCTTATTGTTGCCAGTGTATCATGTATTTACGGGCTTGGTTCTCCTGAGGCCTATCATGGCATGCTTTTGTATGTAGAAAAAGGTGATTTGATACGCAGAGAAGATGTCCTAAAAAAATTAGTGGAAATTCACTATGAAAGAAGTGATATTGATTTTCATCGCTCATCTTTTAGGGTCAGAGGTGATGTGGTGGATATCTATCCTGCCTATGAGGATTACTCTTGTATCCGGCTAACATTTTTCGGGGACTGTATCGAAACTATTCAGGAAATTGATCCTCTTACTGGTCATGTTATGCAGGCATTAAACCGAGTGGCTATTTATCCCGCCAGTCACTATGTGACCACATTACCTAAAAGGAAAGAGGCTATCCAGAATATCAAAGAAGAATTGGCCAAAAGGATTGAGTATTTTAAAGAGGAAAAAAAATGGATAGAGGCCCAAAGAATCGAGGAAAGAACCCTCTATGATTTGGAAATGATGGAGGAGATGGGTTATTGCCATGGGATAGAGAATTATTCCAGGTATCTAAGCGGCAGGAAGCCTGGTGAGCCACCTCCAACATTGATTGACTACTTTCCGGATAATTCTCTTATTATCTTAGATGAAAGCCACATTACCAATCCCCAACTCATGGGCATGTACAGAGGTGATAGATCAAGAAAAGAGACATTGGTCGAATTTGGTTTTCGTCTTCCCTCTGCCCTTGATAATAGGCCCTTGAAGTTTGAAGAATTTGAGTCTCACATTAACCAAATAATCTATGTTTCTGCCACGCCGGGCCCCTATGAATTAGATAAGGTTTCCCATGTAATTGAACAGATTATCAGACCTACTGGCCTTATAGACCCCCGAATTGTAGTCAGACCAGCACGCAGCCAGGTGGATGATCTTTTAGTCACTATCAGGCAGGTTATACATAAAAGTCAGCGCGTTTTGGTTACCACTCTTACTAAACGCATGGCAGAGGATCTCACCGAGTATTATACTGAGTTAGGTATCAAAGCCAGATACCTCCATTCTGACATAACCACCATTGAAAGGACGGAGATTATAAGGGATCTGAGGATTGGAATATTTGATGTTCTTATAGGGATTAATCTTTTACGTGAAGGTTTAGATTTACCGGAGGTGTCGCTGGTAGCTATTTTAGATGCAGATAAAGAAGGTTTCCTGCGATCTGTGAGGTCTCTTGTTCAGACCTGTGGGAGAGCTGCCCGAAATGTGGATGGTACTGTTATCTTTTATGCTGATGAGATAACACCCTCTATGAAAATGGCAATTGATGAGACAAACAGAAGGCGGCGATTGCAGAAGACATACAATGAAGTCAACGGAATTACCCCAGAATCCATTAAGAAAGACATCTCTGATATTCTGGGCTCTGTGTATGAAGCAGATTATGTAAGCATGCCCAATGTTTCGGAGCCAGAGGAGGAATATATTTCTCTTGGTAATTTAACTAAGATGATCAGATCAATAAAGAAGGAAATGTTGAATGCATCGAGAAGGTTGGATTTTGAGGAGGCGGCCCGCTTGCGGGATCGATTATTTGTGTTGGAAAAAAAAGAACTTAGCTATAAAAATTCAACTGCTTTTTAACCCTACTATTTTTTCAAGGGACCAGAGATCCTCATTGCGATTATATTTAATGAGATAGACCTTGTTATCGTTTGCTAATACTTTGAAATAGTTGTCATTTATTCCATACCATTGGTCGATAATTTCTTCTACCATTAATTTTCGCCCTCGAACTGTAAAATCAAGCGGTCTTTCATTCGCCTTATATCCTGAATAGCAACTAACATGGATAACTTTTAAACGTGAATCAATTTTCATATATAATCAAGATCAATACGCTTTTAGAGGGCAGTAATCAGCGCTCAACAAGATTAAAAAACCTGAATAGCACTTTGCCAAAGCATTATTTCTCAACAAGTTTTTCAACCATGCTCAGCTTTTTGAGTATGTTGTCCTCTATCCAGTGGGCATCCCACCACTCTACTGGATTGACGGGAACACCGTGAACCAAAAAGCCAAAATGAAGATGATCACCCATTGCAAGACCTGTTGTACCAGTAACGCCAATGATGTCTCCCTTGTTGATGACTTGATCAACAGCTACATCAATGCTGCTTAAATGACCGTACATGGTAGCAAGACCCTGACCGTGATCAATAACTATTGTGAGGCCGTATATTCCAAGATCTTGCGCAAAAATAACTCTGCCGGTATTGGCAGCCTGAACAGGAGATCTGGCAAATGATGCCAGATCAATACCCATATGTAGCTGCCTGTCTACCACCTTATTTTTGTAATAGTAGGTTCTTTCATCACCAAATGTAGCCATTGTAGCTGCTTTTTTCATTCTTAGCCAGGGTCCGTCCCACAACTTTTCTTTACTTGGTGATTGGCAAAGTTCTTTTAATGAAGTGGAGTTTTCTTTTCTCAATGTTCTATTAATGAATAAATATTTTTCAATATTACTGTCATCTGGTTCAAATATGTCCGGGGAAAAAGAGGTAATTATGGCATCTAAGAGTCGGTCTGATATCCTTATCTTATCCTTGCGAAAGCGTTTTTGCCTGATATGGTAGCGAAAGGCCTTTTTTATTTCATTATCAGCCATATCCTTTGCCCAGAGATACAACGCAGTATCTTTTGTTACATTGCAGGGAAAGGCAAAATAACAGAGATATATTTCAGTATGAGAATCGTTATTAAATGGTACACCCTGAAAAAGTATATCATTTATTAAAATACCACTCTCACGTGTATCACCAGATACTCTATAACTGATGAGGCCAGAACCCCCTCTATTAATGTTATGGCTCCTGCTGATAGCCGTCATTGATGGAGGGATTGTGTCCACTGTCATTTTATGTTCGAGTATAGTGAGATTCCCGTCGCCACCTCTCCTCTTAGAAAAATCGTGGATTTCGATGATAAGGTTTGCCTGTCCCTGCACCAGGTTTAATTGTTTTGGATTTAAGGTGAATTCCTCTCCAAATGCATGGATTCCATTTTTGTTTAATAACCCCTTATAAGGGAAACTCTTTTTAAGGAGGGGAATCGCAGGGCCATCCTGTTTTATGCTTACTTTTACGTCTCTTAGTCCCATCTTTACATCAGAAATCACTACATTGAAGGTAATACCTTTACTTATATACTCTGGTAAAGGAGTTAACTTAGCAAGTGGTTTTTTACCTTCAAAGATAGTCATCAAGAACCAGATAAAAATGATAAAAATAATAACAGTCGGTAACAGTGTGATGATCAATCTTGATTTTTTATTTCTTGACTTTTTCATTTCCTCTATTTAACCCTAATTTATTAATGGAGCTGTATTTCAGATTGGCATATACTTGGCTATGAGATCGCTTTTGTCAATATTTTTTTTAAGAAATTCTGATGAATAAAAAAACTCACATTGGTGTTGTTGGTTCTGGGGAATGTTCTCCGGAGATTTATGATCAGGCAAGTGCATTAGGTCATCTTATCGCAAAAAATGACTGGGTTCTTTTCTGCGGAGGTCTTGGCGGTGTTATGGAAGGGGTAGCAAAGGGGTGTTATCAATCAGGTGGTATAACCGTGGGAATACTGCCAGGAAAAGAGAAGGATTCAGCCAATCCTTTTATCACACTCCCTATTGCAACAGGTCTTGGTGAAGGAAGAAATTTACTGGTAGTCAGGGCTTCTGATGTGGTTGTAGCCATTGGTGGCAGTTATGGCACTTTATCAGAGATAGGCTTTGCCCTGAAGATCGGAAAGCCAGTCATAGGGCTTAAGACCTGGCCGGGTATTGATGGGATCGATTACGTCGAAACACCTGATCAGGGAATTAATATGGTAGCCAAGTACTTATCAAGGCTAAAGTAAAAGAAAAAAGGATCCTAACTCTGATTGTTCTTTCTGGGGTTTATTTGATGAATAAAATGTTTAATGCAAAATCTGGCTGAGAAACAGTTTGGTCCGCTTGTTTTGCGGGTGTTCGAAAAATTCCTCCGGTGTGTTTTCCTCCACAATTTGACCAAAATCCATGAAAAGAACTTTGTGAGCAACGCTCTTGGCAAAACCCATTTCGTGTGAGATCACAATCATGGTCATGCCTTCTTGCGCAAGATCTATCATAGCATCAAGCACTTCCTTGATCATTTCAGGGTCAAGTGCAGAGGTAGGCTCATCAAAGAGCATGATTTTAGGATTCATACAGAGACTGCGAGCAATAGCGACACGTTGCTGCTGCCCGCCTGAAAGCTGTCCTGGATATTTTTGGGCCTGTTCAGCGATGTGTACCTTTTCCAGATTATACATGGCTGTTTCTTCTGCCTCGGACTTAGGGACCTTTCTTACCCATATAGGCCCTAATGTCAGGTTTTCAACAATAGTAAGGTGAGGGAAGAGGTTAAAGTGCTGAAATACCATACCTACTTCTGCGCGGATTTTCTCGATATTTTTTATGTTATTGGTAAGCTCAATTCCATCGACGATAATATGGCCCTTTTGATGTTCCTCCAGCCGATTGATACATCGTATCAGGGTTGATTTACCAGAACCTGAAGGGCCGCAAATAACGATACGTTCTTTTTCTTTCACTGTAAGGTTTATGCCCTGAAGTACATGAAAGTCGCCAAACCACTTGTGCATATCGGTAATTTCAATCATGGCCTCTTCAGAGGGCCGCGCTTTTAGGTCTTCAGATACTGCCTCATTCATGTAAACCTCTCATAATTCGATTTCAGCATGCATTCCCTGTAAAATGCACAGTATATTTCACTGGGACGAAATGCAATAAAATTTTATTAAACAATATAAAACATTTAGCTGTTAGTATCAAGAATAACTATCCAGCATCAATCTTCCGTTGACAACTCTTTTTCCAGCTTACGACTGTAATTAGACATGGAAAAACAGCCTAAAAAATAAAGGATGGCAATAAAAATATATGCCTCACGGCTGAATCCCATCCATTCAGGATTGGAGAGCACGGATTGGGTCGTCTTCATCAGGTCCCATAGAGCGATTATTACCACAAGAGATGTGTCCTTAAAGGCTGAAATGAGAATGCTCACAGTGGGCGGAATTACGATTTTCAGCGCCTGAGGTAAAATAACCAATCGCATAGTCTGGTAGTAATTCAATCCCATCGATTCCGCTGCCTCATATTGCCCACGAGACATACCCTGCAACCCTCCACGGACCACCTCTGCTATATAGGAAGCAGTAAAAAGAATAATGGCCACCTGTGCCCTGAGGATTTTATTGATGGTGATCCCTTCTGGCAAAAACAGTGGAAAAATGATCGCAGACATAAAAAGCAGGCTGATAAGCGGAACCCCACGTATTAACTCAATATAAAGAACACAGATCCATTTTACGCCACGCATTTTGCTTTGACGTCCCAGAGCCAGGATAACACCCAGGGGGTAGGCAGCGGTAAGTCCAAAAACAGAGAGTAAGAGTGTGAGGGGTAATCCTCCCCACTGGGTACTTTCTACCGGGGTCAGTCCGAAAAGACCACCCTTCATGAGCAGGCCCATAACAAAAAGGCCGACAATCCATCCGTAGCCCAAATATTTGGTCCAGTGTTTTCGGTCCCTGCTATAAAAAAGTAGACCAAACAGAATAAACATAGCAAGAAGAGCCCTCCACTGGGACTCATAAGGAAAGAAACCGAATATGATGAAGCGCAGGTTTGTCGGTATGATAGACCAGCAGGCGCCATCGATTCCCCGGCATGCCTTTCCAGTCGTGTGCCAAACGCTGTCAATAAATGCCCATTGAAAGAGGGGTGGTATAATCTTCCATAACATGAACAGAGTCACGATGGTAAGAATAGAGTTAAACCAGCCATTGAAAAGGTTATTTTTTGCCCACCCTATAACCCCCACGCTGGTTACAGGGGGTTTTAAATCTTCTGTCTGTGTCATTTTGATAGCTTCTTCCATGCGTCTCACTATCTCTCTACAAGAGCCACTCTTTTATTGTACCAGTTCATAAAGGCCGATGTTGAAAGGCTGAAGATAAGATATAATGCCATGATAAGTGCCACTCCCTCTATGGACTGCCCTGTCTGGTTGATTGTCGTGTTAGCAACAGAAACAAAGTCGGGGTATCCAATGGCCACAGCCAGGGAACTGTTCTTTGTCAGGTTGAGCATCTGGCTGGTCAGCGGTGGAATGATAACCCTGAGGGCCTGGGGTAAAATCACCAAATTTAAAATAGGGGCGGGTCTTAGACCAATTGTCATGGCAGCTTCTCTCTGACCTTTGCTGACTGACTGTATGCCTGCCCGCACCACTTCAGCCACGAACGCGGCAGTATATAAGATAAGCCCAAGCAAAATGGCAATAAACTCAGGGCTTAAAGTCATACCGCCCTTAAAGTTAAACCCGACAAGTTTGGGGATATCCATTTTCATAGGAGCACCAAATGCCAACCAGGTGATCAATGGGAGCCCAATTACAATAGCTATGCCGAAACGAAAGACCGGGAAAATTTCCCCTGTTTTTTCCTGTCGCTTCTTCGCCCATCTACGCACGAGGTAAACCACGACAGAACCAACGAAAAGGGCCAAAAGCATATATTTATGTGCAGGATGCGCCTCCGGGACAGTAAAGGCCACCCCGCGGTTACACAGGAAAAGTCCATTTATGGGTGATAGGGCCTGACGGGGGCCTGGAAATGTTTCGTAAAAAATGGCGTACCAGAAAAATAATTGCAGGAGTATGGGAATATCCTGCATGACTTCAATATATATAGATGCCAGTTTTGAGACAAGCCAGTTAGAGGAAAGGCGGGCTATCCCAAGGATGGTTCCCAGTAGTAGCGTGATTATAATCCCGATAAAAGAGACCTTTAAGGTATTCAAAGCACCGACAACCAGGGCTCGGCCGTAGGAGCTCGCCGCTGAATAAGAGATGAGGGATTCGCCGATCTCAAAAGAGGATTCCTTGTGAAAAAAGCTGAATCCTGTGGCAATAGATTGCTTTTTAAGGTTTATAATGGTGTTAGATACAAGATAATATGCCAGCACCCCCACCATAACAAACACAGCAATCTGAAACATGATGGCCCGTTTTTTTGGGTCAAGCCAGAATGGAACACTGCCCGGAAGTGTGTTCTCCATGAATTTTTCGTATCCTTTTGTAGCCCCGGTCTCTTGTCTAAACCTCTAAAATGAGGTCACACGCAGGCCTGCCGAATTTCTATTCTCATCAGGCACCGTGCTGGCCAAGGAGGGATAAAACAAGAGGGTGCCCCTTGACTCACAATAGAGGCACCCGGAGAAAAGATTATCTCATTGCTGCAGAATACATCAATCCACCCCTTGTCCACAGGTCATTCAAACCGCGCTCAAGCTTAAGGGGGGTATTGGGCCCGACACTGCGCTCGAAGATTTCGCCGTAGTTGCCCACCTGTTTGATGATGTTGTACGCCCATTTATCATCCAAACCAAGGGCCTTGCCCATACCAGGCGTTGTTCCTAAAAATCTCATTATTGCAGGATCCTTACTTTTAAGAAAACTGTCAACATTTTTCGAAGTGATACCGAATTCTTCAGCCTGTATGAGTGCCATGACCGTCCAGTTGACAATATCATACCATTGGTCATCCCCGTGACGGACAACCGGGGCAAGAGGCTCCTTGGAAATAATGTCAGGCAAAATAATGTAATCATTGGGGTCGGGAGCCACTGACCTGGTACTGGCCAGCTGAGAGGCGTCAGATGTCAGACAGTCACAACGCCCTGCAAAAAAGGCTCTGGCAAGTTCAGCCGTGTTTTCAATCACCACCGGCTTCCACTTCATATTATGCCTCCGGAAAAAGTCCGCTACATTCATCTCTGTAGTGGTTCCCGGCAGAACGCATACCGTGGCGCCGCCCAGTTCCTTGGCACTCTTCACGCCCAATTTCTTGGGGACCAGGAATCCCTGACCATCATAAAAGTTCACATGGCAGAAATTTAGACCATTCACGGTTTCGCGAGTCAAGGTCTGTGTGGTATTACGGCACAATACATCAATCTCTTTTGATTGAAGGGCGGGCAAACGCTGAACAGCAGTAAGGGCAACAAATTTCACCTTGTTGGCATCACCGAATACCGCAGCAGCGACTGCCTTTGCCGTATCTACATCAAGGCCTTTCCACACACCTTTTTTATCAGGCTTGCTGAATCCAAATACCCCGCCGTTTACACCAGTTTTAAGAACCCCTCGTGCCTTAACGTCATCAAGGGTTCCTGCTGTAGCCACACCTGCAGTAGCAAAAAATGCTAATGCCAAAACAACAACACACAACTTAAAAATTTTCATCCTTATACCTCCTTAACATTTAAAGGTTAACTTTATTGGATTGCATCACTGCAATCCCCTTTTGTTTATCCAGGCTTGTTTTATTAAGCTGGGATATCTTTAGAATGAAAAAAACAGCCCAAAAATTAGATACCATGAAGTAGTTGTATTTGCAATTAAAAAACATTTTTTAAGCAAGTAATAGTTTTTTAATAAATCCGAGACAAGATTTGATTTCAAATGGTTTAAGCTCTAAGGTTGCTGTCCCTCTATAGCCAATTTTACTAAGGGCTTTGAAGATATTTTTAAAATCAACAATACCTCTGCCAGGAGGAAGGTGTAGATCATCTTCAGGTGTATTCCCTCCAAGATTATCGTGGAGATGAATGTGCCTTATCCTGTCTGGATATCTTTTTATGCGGTCGGAGACAGAACACCACGGGTTTACCCGTGGATGAATGAGCCCGGCGGTGGTATAATACCACCATGGAATATATAAAAACGGCTCACAGCATATACTATCTTCAGTACCACGTAGT
>Ga0315549_1000286_pt1 | contig 61968 bp, 59 predicted proteins | sample SalMarSW160200MG_FD_203101 | JGI IMG/M metagenome (GOLD analysis project Ga0315549, IMG submission 203101) | Salt marsh sediment microbial communities from the Plum Island Ecosystem LTER, Massachusetts, United States - Salt Marsh Sediment SW1601-200 ...
AGTTTCGATTCGCAGAAGCTTCTGGAAAATATTGAGGCTTTCTTAGAGCATATCAACAGGATAAAACCCTCTTCGGCGAAGGGGGCTTATATAAAGAAAATGGCTCTTTCAGCGACGATGAGTCCGGCAGTAAATGTCAGTATATAGCATATAGCGTACAGCGTATAGGGAATAGAAAATGAGTAAGTTTGTAAAAGGTCTGGTTCAACATGAATTAGAGAAAAAGCTTGGCGAAGATAAGACGCAAGACTTTGTTGTGGTAAGTACAATGGGAGTCGGGGGCGTTGATAACAACATTATTCGCGGCGGCCTGAAGGAAAAAGGCATTAAGCTGATGGTCGTTAAGAACACGCTTTTCCGCAAGGCCCTTAAGAGCCGTAGCATGGAAGCGGCTGCGGAGATTTTCAGCGGGCCCTGCGCTATCGCATACGGCGGCGATAGTATAGTAGATGTCGCCAAGGAGCTGGCTGAGTGGGCAAAGAAGGTCGAGGCGCTGAAGGTCAAGGCGGCATTCCTCGAAGGAGAGGTTCTTGAGACCGAGGCCGCCCAGGAGCTGGCTAAGATGCTGAATCGAACGGAGCTCCAGGGGCAGATTGTTATGCTTGCAAACTCGCCCGGCAGACGAATTGCATCGTCGGTGATTAGCGCAGGCGGTATTATCGCAGGATGCGTAAAGGCCCTTATAGAAAGAGGAGAAAAAGAAGCTGCGTAACGGACGACAGAAGACAGATGACGGATAACAAAAAACGGAAGACAGAATAATATTACGGTCGAATATGAAGCCCCGATTGCGGGTTAAACGGAATGTGTGGTTCCGGCTACATACGACAGTGAAAGATACAGGAGTTTTCAAAGATGGCAGAAGAACAAGTTAAAGAAGCCCCAGTAAAAGAAGAAAGCAAGAACTGGAGCAAAGAGATCAAGACAATCGGCGATAAGATTGTCGGATTGACGCTCATGCAGGCCAAAGAGCTTGGTGATTATCTCAAGGAAGAATACGGCATTGAACCTGCCGGCGGCGGCATAGTTATGGCGGCAGCAGGGGCTGGCGGTGAGGCACAAGAGGTTGAAGAGAAGACGACGTTTAACGTCGTTCTCAAAGTCGTCGGCGATAAGAAGATTCAGGTAATTAAGGAGGTTCGGGCGATGACGGGGCTCGGACTGAAGGAAGCAAAGGACCTCGTAGAGAGCGCACCTAAGCCGGTAAAAGAAGATCTTAACAAGGATGAGGCTGAAGCTGCGAAGAAGAAACTCGAAGAGGCTGGTGCTACTGTCGAGCTGACGTAGGTTAGTCGATAGTGAATAGTCGTTAACGGCAGGGTGTATAGGGTACAAATAATCGAAGAGCGTAAGAACGGCGATTGTTAAATCGGCAAATTTGGAGTTTAACATGATAACGGAGCAGGTGCGCAGTTTCGGCAAGAGTAAAGAAGCGGTTCCGATTCCGGATTTGGTAGCACTTCAGCGGGACAGCTATGAGCGGCTCATACAGCATCAGGCAAGTGCGACGAAACGGAAACGCCAGGGGCTCGAACAGCTTTTTAAGGAAGTCTTCCCTATAGAAAGCTACGACAAGAGTATGAGCCTGGAGTTTCTCTACTATGAACTTGAAGAACCGAGATATACGACAACCCAGTGCCGGCAGCTTCGCCTGACATATGGCTATCCGTTGAAGATATGGTGCAGGCTGCTGAGGAGTGAAGGTGCGGATATCGCAGAGCAGGCGATATACCTGGGTGAGGTGCCGGTCATGATAGGCGGCGGAGAGTTTATTATAAACGGCGCCGAACGCGTGGTAGTTAATCAGCTTCACCGTTCACCCGGTGTGGATTTCCTCATTGAGAGCAAAGAAGGAGACCGTGTGCTGCACGGCGGCAGGATAATACCGGAACGGGGAAGCTGGATAGAAATAGGCGTGACAAAAAAAGACGTGCTCGTGGTGAAAATCGACCAGTCAAGCAAGATACCGGCTACAATATTTTTACGAGCGATTTCGCCCGAGATGGGGACGACGGAAGAGATTATACGGATGTTCTATGCGACTAAAAATGTGAGTAAGGACAAGCTGGCTGCCGAGATGTGGGCGGTAGGGCCGATAGTGGATACCGAAAGCGGTGAGATTATCGTCAAAGCGGGTACGCAGATAGGAGACCGTGTCAGTATCATCAAGAGCAGTGGTGTAAAGAAAATCGAAGTAGTAGAAAAGGTCCGCGACCCACTGATTCTTAATACAGTCGCCGAGGACGATTGTGAAAGCCATGAGCAGGCATTGCTGAAGTTTTATATGCGTCTGCGGCCTGGTAATCCACCGAACGAGGAGAAGGCAAAAAGCTTCTTCAAGGAGAAGTTTTTCGATATAAACCGTTATCGGCTGGGTAAGGTCGGGCGGTTCCGCCTGAATCGCAAGTTCAGCCAGAGTGCCGATGAGAACGAGATGACGCTGCGACCCGAGGATTTCCTCAACACAATGAAATATATCATGGGACTGCGGAGCAATGAGGGTGAGGTGGATGATATTGACCATTTGGGCAACAGGCGTCTGCGTACTATCGACGAGCTGGCGGCGGATGAGATTCGCAAAGGTCTGTTGAAGCTGCGAAAGACGGTCCAGGAACGGATGAGTATGAAGAAGGACAGCGAAGAACCGATTCGCATCGCAGATATCGTCAACAGTAAAAGCGTTTCGAGCGCAATAAATTATTTCTTCGGCAGGGGAGAGCTCAGCCAGATAGTCGACCAGACCAACGCGCTGAGTCAACTGACGCATGAGCGTCGTTTGTCGGCGCTCGGGCCGGGCGGTCTGAATCGACGCAGGGCGGGATTCGAGGTGCGCGACGTTCATATCAGCCATTACGGCAGGGTCTGTCCAATTGAGACTCCTGAAGGTACGAATATCGGTTTGATTGCGTCATTGGCAATTTTTGCAAAGGTTGATGAGTACGGTTTCTTACTATCGCCATATCTAAAGGTCAAAAACGGCAAGCTGACGAATGAGATTGAGTATCTGCGAGCCGATGAGGAGATGCGGGCGATATTCGCGCCGCCCAGTTCTGTGGACAGCGAAAAGGGTGTTATACCCGAAGGTATGGTGCTGGCAAGACAGGAAGGTGAACTGGCGCACGTTGCGCACACGGACGTGAATTACGTCGATGTTTCGCCCAAGCAGATTGTCGGGATGAGCGCTTCTCTGATACCGTTTCTGGAACATGACGACGCCAACCGGGCACTGATGGGCTCGAACATGCAGCGTCAGGCTGTGCCGCTGCTGCAGACTGAGCGTGCGCTGGTCGGCACGGGAATGGAAGAGATAATCGGTCAATATTCTTCGATGACGGTCCAAGCCAAAAACAGCGGGACTGTAACGGAGGTAGACGCAACCAAAATTGTTATTGACCATGCGGATGAATACAGGCTCGAGAAGTATATCGGTCTGAATGAGAGAACGTGCCTTAATCAAAGGCCGATAGTAAAACTCGGCGATAAGGTAAAGAAGGGACAGGTCATCGCCGACGGCGGCGGGACGAGCGAAGGTGCGTTAGCTCTGGGTAAGAATGTGTTAGTGGGATTCGTATCGTTCGACGGATTCAACTTCGAGGATGCGATTATAGTCAGCGAGCGTTTAGTCAAGAACGACAGTTTTACCAGTATTCATATCGACGAGTTTACGGCTGAGGTCCGTGAGACGCGGCTCGGCAGGGAAGAATTTACGCCGGATATTCCGAACGTGAGTGAAAAGGCACTTCGGAACCTCGACGAGCACGGAGTGGTAAGGGAAGGAACGCGTGTTTGTCAGAGTGATATTCTTGTCGGTAAGGTTGTACCGAAGAGCAAGACCGAGCTGACGCCCGAAGAGAAGCTTCTGCACGCAATATTCGGCAGAGCGGGTGAAGATGTTAAGAATGATTCGCTGGAGCTGCCGAGCGGTTATGAAGGAGTGGTAATAAAAACTGAGCGCTTTACTCGTCGTGGCGCCGGCGGTGAAGAGCAGAAAAAGGCGATGAAGTCCCAGGTCAAGGCAATCGAACAGGAATTGCGAGGCAGACAGTGCTTATTATTCAGGCAAATGGTAGAGGCTATCCACGCCAAGCACGAGGTTAATATAGTCGACCCGTCAACGCGGCAAAAGACCGGCATTAGTGAGGATGACGAGGTTATCTTTGAGCAGATTGAGAACTTTGATATCAAATGGGTCAGGCCTGCGGCGAAGCGCGAAGATGTGAAGAAAATAGTGGACAGATTCTGGAGTCAGATTGAAGAAATCGAGGATCAGAAGAAGCGACGAATAGAAGCTACCAAGCACGGCGATGAACTTCCCAGCGGTGTACTGGAGATGGTGAAAGTTTACGTTGCGTCCAAGCGGACGCTGAGTATAGGCGATAAGATGGCCGGCCGGCACGGTAATAAGGGAGTTATTGCCAAGATAATGCCGCAGGAAGATATGCCGTTTTTGGAAGATGGACGCAATATAGACATCCTGCTCAATCCACTGGGCGTGCCCAGCCGAATGAACGTCGGTCAAATTTTTGAGACGCATTTAGGCTGGGTTGCTCAGGTGCTGGGATTCAGGGCGGTGACACCGGTGTTCGACGGAGCACACGAGGAGGATATTGTCAGGCTGACCGCCGAAGCAAATGAAAGGATGAAGAGTCGTCAGGAGGAGTTGGCGGCAAATAAAGAAGCTCCTGGGGCCGATGAGCCGTTTGTGTTTGTGCCGGAGGATTTGAAGACGCAGCTTTATGACGGCAGAACTGGTGAGCCTTTCGACCAAAAGGCAACGATAGGCTATATGTATATGATGAAACTACATCATTTAGTTGACGACAAGATTCATGCCAGGGCAACGGGACCTTACAGCCTGATTACACAGCAGCCTTTGGGCGGCAAGGCAAGGACCGGCGGTCAAAGATTCGGCGAGATGGAGGTATGGGCGCTGGAAGGATACGGCGCGTCGTACACGCTGCAGGAGATGCTGACGGTCAAGAGCGACGATGTGGAAGGGCGTACGAAAATATACGAATCAATGGTCAAGGGACAGAACACCCTCGAGGCGGGTACGCCGTTGTCTTTCGACGTTCTGTGTAATGAGTTACGAGGACTTGGTCTGAATATTGTGCTGGAGAAGAAACGTCTGGGTTCGAGTTCTCTGTAGTTCGTATTGCGTATCGGGTATTGAGTATTTATGGATCGACACTACATTTAATAAAGGGGTCGGTTTGATGATAAGTAACATTTACGACAGGATAAACGATTACGGGTCGGTGAAGATTTCGCTTGCCAGTCCGAACGACATACGAAGCTGGTCATTCGGGGAGGTACGCAAGCCGGAGACTATTAACTATCGTACTTATCGTCCGGAGAAGGACGGCCTGTTCTGTGAGCGAATCTTTGGGCCGGAGCGAGACTGGGAATGCGCCTGCGGTAAATACAAAGGCACGAAATATAAGGGCATCATCTGTGACCGTTGCGGGGTTAAGGTGACTCACAGCAGGGTTCGGCGTAAGAGAATGGGGCATATAAATCTTGCGGCGCCGGTGGTACATATATGGTTTTTCAAATCCATACCGAATCATCTCGGCACACTGCTGAGTATGAGAACTATGGATTTGGAGAAGATTATCTACTTTCAGGATTACGTTGTGGCGGACCCGGGGCAAAGTCCGCTCAAAGCCGGACAGTTATTAGCTGAGGATGAGTATCGCGATGCAACAAATAAGTACGGCAGCAGCTTCAAGGCGCTAATGGGGGCAGAGGCGATTAAAACCCTGTTGTCTAATCTGGATATGGATAAACTCAGCGGCGAGCTGAAAGAGGCAATCGCCAAGACAAACAGCCAGCAGAAGATTAAGGACCTGACCAAGCGGCTTAAGGCCGTGAACGCCATTAGGAACAGTACGAACAAGGCAGATTGGGTAGTACTCGACGTATGTCCGGTGATACCGCCGGATTTGCGGCCTTTGGTGTTGTTAGAGAGCGGAAACTTTGCGACCAGTGATTTGAACGATTTGTATCGTCGTATCATCAACCGTAACAGCAGGCTTAAAAAACTAATCGACCTGAACGCCCCGGAAGTGATTATTAGAAACGAGAAGCGTATGCTTCAGCAGGCGGTTGACTCACTTCTGGATAACGGCCGATGCCGTCGGCCGGTGCTCGGCAGCAATAACAGACCTTTAAAAAGTCTGACTGATATGATTAAGGGCAAGCAGGGGCGGTTCCGGGAGAACCTGCTCGGCAAGCGTGTGGATTACTCGGCCCGTTCGGTGATTGTAGTAGGTCCGAACCTCAAGCTATACCAGTGCGGTCTTCCAAAACGCATCGCGCTGGAGCTTTATCAGCCGTTTTTAATCAGAAAGTTCAAGCAGCATGGTCTGGCTGATACTATCAAGAGCGCCAAAAGGATGATTGAGCGGCGTGACGAGCAGGTCTGGGACATACTGGAAGAGGTGATTCATCAGCATCCTGTGCTTCTGAACCGCGCCCCGACTTTGCACAGGATGGGTATCCAAGCGTTCGAGCCTGTCCTTGTCGAAGGCAACGCAATCATGCTTCATCCGTTAGTGTGCCGCGGTTTCAACGCGGACTTCGACGGCGACCAAATGGCTGTGCACCTTCCGCTGAGTATCGAAGCACAGGCGGAGGCCCATATATTAATGATGAGCACAAACAGTATTTTCTCGCCTGCCAACGGCTCGCCGATGTTAGGTCCCAGCCAGGATATGGTTATGGGCAATTACTATCTGACGGTGATGAGCGAGCAGCAGAAAGGCGAAGGGATGATGTTCAAGAACCCGTTCGAGGCTATTATGGCTTATGAGACGGGTAAAATAGCTCTACACGCGAGCATCAAGGTCCGTTTGCACAGTACGATAATCGGAGATGATTTGAAACTCAAGCCGAAACCTGAGAGACCTGAGGTCATCGAAACAACAGTGGGCAGATGTATATTCAATGATATGTTACCGGAAGAGATGCCGTTCTATAATGTAACGATGTCACAGAAACGCCTCGGTGACGTTATCAGCGGCTGTTTTAAGTATTCCAAAAGCGCCGAGACAGTCGATCTTCTGGACAGGATAAAAGACCTGGGATTCAGACATGCTACATTAGCGGGCCTGAGCTTCGGAGTGATGGATTTGAAGATACCGCCCAAGAAGCAGGAGATTATCGACGAGACGGAAAAGCGTGTTGCAAAGATAAACAAGAACTACAGCGCTGGAGTTCTTACGGAAGGTGAAAGGTACAACCAGATAATCGATGCCTGGACACATGCGAGAGTTTCCGTAACTAATGAGATGATGCGCGGCCTGCGTGAAGACAGGACCGCCGACGGCAAGCCATATCTTAACCCGATATTCCTTATGACCGGCTCGGGTGCGCGAGGAAGTGTGGACCAGATACAGCAGCTTGCAGGTATGCGTTCGTTGATGGCCAAGCCGAGCGGTGAGATTATCGAAACCCCTATTAAGGCTAATTTCCGCGAAGGCCTTAGCGTTCTGGAGTATTTCAGCTCAACGCACGGAGCACGTAAAGGCCTGGCTGATACAGCTTTGAAAACCGCGAACTCCGGTTACCTGACCAGAAAGCTCATAGATGTAGGTCAGAATGTGATTGTTTCGGAGTATGACTGTGGGACACTGCAAGGTGTTACCAAGAGCACGATAAGCCACGGTGAGCAGGTGGACGTACCGCTGAGCCAAGTTATTGTGGGCCGGACGGCCCGCGACAATATTCGTAATCCTATTACAGGTGAAATGATAGCCAAGGAAGATGAGGTGATAACCCGCGAGGCTGCGGAGGCTATTGAGCAATTGGGTCTTGATGCAATTCGAGTCCGCAGTCCGCTTACGTGTGACAGTCCCTATGGGATATGTGCAAAGTGCTACGGCTGGGACCTGAGCACCGGCCGATTAGTCGAAGAAGGACTGGCGGTAGGTATTGTTGCGGCTCAGTCGATAGGTGAGCCGGGTACTCAGTTGACGCTTCGCACATTCCATACAGGCGGTATTGCTTCGCGTGCGATACTGGAACGGGAACAGCAGGCCACTCAGGCCGGAATTGTACAGTATCGTGATGTAAACGCCGTCGAATGTGTGGACGACGAGGGCGATAAGCGCGTAGTAGCCTTGAAGCGTAACGGCGAAGTAGCTCTTGTTGATGAAAAGGGTCGCGAGCTTGATAAATTTAAGGTTCCTTATGGCGCCGTGATGCAAGTGAAAGACGCCACGAAAGTCAAGGCAGGACAAATCCTGTTCAGTTGGGATCCGCATCGTACTCCTATTCTGGCAGAGGTCGGTGGAAATATTCGATTTGTAGATATTATTGAGGGCGAGACGGTCAAGGTCGAAGAAGAACGCAAAGGGCAGGTTGGCAGACCCGTTGTTATAGAACATAAGGGAGACAAGCATCCGCAGATAATTATCGAGGATAAGGCAGGCAAGATTCTCGATGTTCACTATCTGCCGGCAGGAGCCCATATCGAGGTTGCCGAAGGCCAGACTGTCCGAGCGGGCCAGCTTCTTGCACATCAGCCTCGTGCCAGCGGCGGAACGCAGGACATCACTGGCGGACTACCGCGTGTTACCGAGGTCTTCGAAGCTCGCAAACCAAAGGACCCGGCAGCAATGGCGGAAATCAGCGGCAGAATCGAGCTCAAAAGCGATAAACGTAAGGGTAAAATGACGATTACTGTTCGCTCGGAAGAGGCCGGAACAGGAAAAACCATTATGGAAAAAGAGCACCACGTTCCTCGCGACCGACACCTGAATGTTCATACGGGTGATATAGTCGAGGCGGGCGACCCTCTGACGGACGGGCCTCTTGTTCCACATGATATCCTTCGCATCAAAGGCGAGGAAGCTCTTCAGCGGTATCTGATAGCGGAAATTCAGAACGTGTATCGTTCTCAGAACGTGAATATCAATGATAAGCACATCGAGATAGTCGCCTCGCAGATGATGAGAAAAGTCGAGATTGAGTTTGTTGGCGACGGCAGATTTTTGCCTGGTGAGGTTGTCGACAAATACACGTTCAGGGAGGAAAACGAGCGACTGGCCAATAGTTTGAAGATCACGAGTGTCGGCGATTCGACGGATTTAACAGACGGTCAGATTGTAACTAAAGATGAACTGGCTGCGATAAATGAAAAAATTGAGATGATAGGAGGCGAAGCAGCAAAGGGCAGAAAGCCTAGGCCGGCGACGGCAAAGTCAATGCTATTGGGTATAACCAAGGCGTCGCTGCAGTCGGACAGCTTTATCGCGGCGGCGAGCTTCCAGGAGACAACTAAGGTCTTGACTGAGGCGTCGCTGAGTGGTAGAGTAGATAGACTGCGCGGCTTGAAGGAGAACGTCATACTCGGGCACCTGATACCGGCAGGAACTGCGTATAAGCCGTATCTTGAAATGAAGGTCAAACATCTGGCAGAGGCTCCGGTGCCGAAAGAACTGAGAGAACCAGAAGTCGAAGAGGCAAAAGAGGCTGAGGCCAAGGCCGATGCGGCGATAAAAGAAGCACTTGGAATCGAATGATTGAATCAAATATGACGGAATATTATTATGCCGACAGTTAATCAATTAATCCGCAAGGCGAGAAGGAAAACAAAAGGGGCAAAGCGTAAGTCGGATATCAGCGGTTCGCCTCAGAAGAGAGGGGTCTGTCTGATTGTCAGGACACAGACCCCGAAAAAACCCAACTCCGCTCTTCGTAAAATTGCCAGGGTCAGGCTGACTAACGGTAAAGAAGTAACGGCCTATATACCGGGTATCGACCATAACCTTCAGGAGCACAGTACCGTGATTATCCGCGGCGGAAGGGTAAGAGATTTGCCCGGTGTGAGGTATCATATAGTTCGCGGTGTGCTCGATTGTGCGGGTGTTGGCGGCCGTAAACAGGGCAGAAGCAAGTACGGAGCAAAGAAAGCGAAATAAAGAATTGATTAACCTGTGACTGGCAGAAGAACATCGGTCGTTTGACCTAAGGAGTAAATATGGCGAAGAGTTTTACGTCGTCGAATGAGCAGTTACATCCGGACCCGAAGTACAATAACAGGCTTGTATCAAGGTTTATTAACTGTCTTATGCTGTCCGGCAAAAAGAGCGTAGCCCAGCGGGTTTTCTACGATGCCATGGGTATTATAGAAGGCAAAGTTAAGGACGCAGTTCCAGTCGATATATTCGAAAAAGCGATCAATAACGTCAAGCCGATGATTGAGGTTCGCAGCAGGCGAGTGGGCGGCGCCAGTTATCAGGTGCCGGTGCAGGTCAATGCAAAAAGGCAACAGTCGCTTGCGTTCAGGTGGATTCTTCAGTCGGCCAGGGGCAAGAAGGGTAAACCAATGTGTGAACGACTGGCGGCGGAGCTGCTCGATGCGTACAACGGACAGGGCGGCGCAATGACGACGCGTGAAAATGTGCATAGAATGGCTGATGCGAATAAGGCATTTGCACACTTCGCCTGGTAATAACTGTTGAAAATATACGGCGGATAGGAAGACATTTTTACTATCCGCTTTTTTTGTATCTATATAGTAACCCTCACCGCAGGGTAAACGAAAGGCATAAACCCCCTGCAGTACAGGGAGCTAATAAAAAAATACTATTATGACTGGTGACCTTAATAAACTTCGTAATATCGGGATAATGGCACACATCGACGCCGGCAAGACCACGGTGACCGAACGGATTTTGTACTATGCGGGCAAAATCTATAAGATGGGGGAAGTCCATAATGGAACGGCGGTTATGGACTATATGGAAGAGGAGCAGAAACGCGGGATTACTATAACGTCGGCGGCGACTAAGTGCCCCTGGAAGGATTTCGAGATAAACCTTATCGATACGCCGGGACATATCGATTTTACGGCGGAGGTTGAGCGCTCACTTCGGGTGCTGGACGGAGCGGTGGCGGTGTTTGACGGCAGCGAGGGAGTACAGGCGCAGAGTGAGACTGTGTGGCACCAGGGCAAAAAATACGACCTTCCTTGCCTGTGCTTTGTGAACAAGATGGATAAAGTCGGCGCTGATTTCCAGATGAGCGTCGAGAGTATCCGTGACAAACTCGTTGCTAATCCGATTGTTCTGCAGCTTCCTATCGGCGAGGGCGGCTTGTTCGAGGGAATAATAGACTTAGTTGAGGAAAAGGCTGTTTTCTACAAGTCGGAAAAGCTCGGGGCGGTGTTCGAGGAGAAGGAAATTCCGGAGAAAATGAAGAAGCAGGCGAACGCCAAAAGGCACGATATGATTGAACTGGTTGCAGAGTATGACGAAGAACTGATGGGTATGTATGTTCATAATGAACAGCCGCCGGTTAATGTTCTTCGCAGGGCGATAAGGAAAGGAACTCTCGCCTGCAAAATTCATCCGGTATTCTGCGGGTCGGCGCTAAAGTATATCGGTGTTCAGCGTTTACTCGACAGTGTGGCTGCGTATCTTCCGTCGCCTTTAGAGCGGCCTGTGATAATCGGGCATAAACCAGGGGACGAGAGCAAAAAGATTGAGGTCAAATGTGACCCAAAGGGGCCTCTGGTTGCACTGGTGTTTAAGATCGCAGGTGACGTTCACGGCGACCTGAACTTTTTGCGGATATACCAGGGCAGGCTAAAGGCAGGCAGCAGGGTGCTGGATGTGAACAGGGACCATCGCGAGAATATTACGCGGCTTTATGAAATGCACGCTAAAGAACGCAGGAGCCTGGATGAGGCTGTAGCTGGTGACATAGTTGCGGTGGTCGGTCTGAAGCAGACACTGACAGGCGATACTATCTGCGATACGAGGCACCCGGTATTTCTGCCGAGCATTACGTTTCCGGATACGGTGATGAGGATGTCGATAGAGCCTCGTACAATGGCGGACAAGTCTAAGCTGGCTGAAGCACTCGGTATGCTGCGGCGAGAAGACCCGACTTTTTCGTGTAAGCTGGATTCGGAGACCGGCCAGACAATTATCAGCGGGATGGGAGAACTGCATTTAGAGGTGCTGCAGCATAAGCTGACTCGGGAAATGGGAGTCAATATCCGGGTAGGTAAGCCGAGAGTAGCGTATAAAGAGGCGATAAGCGAGACGGCTGAAGGTAGGGGTAAGTTTGTCAAGCAGACCGGAGGGCGGGGACAATACGGGCATGTGGTAGTGGAAATTGGGCCGCTGATTACAAAGGACGGACACTGGAGCAGGGAAAATGATTTTGTAAACGCAGCGGGGGGCGATAAGGTGCCGCGCGAGTATGTCGGGGCGGTGGAACAGGGAGCGAAAGAATCGCTAACAAGCGGGACAATCGCAGGATATCCGGTTGTCGGTGTACGGGTAATGTTAGTCGACGGGTCCTTTCATGAAGTCGATTCGTCGGATATAGCGTTCGAACAGGCGGCAGTGATTGCAGTGCAGGACGCCCTTAAAAAGGCACATCCTGTGATACTGGAACCGATGATGTGGCTGCAGGCGATAGTGCCGGAGGCAAACTTTGGAGTAGTGCAGGGCAGCCTGTTGGGAAAACGCGGACTAATTACCGACACGCGGGTACACGGGAATATGCGCATAATAGATGCTAAGGTTCCGCTGGCTGAGATGTTCGGATATTCCAGTGAGCTGCGAAGTGTAACGGCAGGGCGAGGGACGTTTACGATGGAGCCTTTGGCGTACGAGAAACTTCCGGAACATCTGGCGGAGAAAATTATTATTTAGGATTCAGGGGGCAGGGTATAGTTAACCGCAGAGGTCGCAGGGCGCGTATGCGGTCCTGGTTGTATACTGATAGTATGACGGATAAAGAGGCGATAATCACCGCTGTAATAGTCATAATACTATTACAAATATTGATTTTTATCATATTCGTCGCCTTTACACGCTGGTTATTCAGGGTCACCCATATCGTCAGATTTCTTCGTGATATTTTGGAACAGATGGAAAGTTTTTCCTTTTTCCGCTGCTCGATGTGCGATTTCTACCTGCCGGCGGACGAAGCGAAACGGATCGAATCCGGCCAGTTAGTCTGCAGGGATTATGCAGAAAAGATTGCGGCCGGTATTAAGCCCTAATCAATCCAGCGGCCGATAAGCGTAGCATCATTCTCTCGTATATAAACATCCAGCGGTCATTTACCCTCTTCGGGATAGCGTACATCCTAATAGTCTCAGTTCTGTCCTGTTGTTCTGCGACACCGCCTGGTCCTTGGTCTGTAGCGCAAATCTCCATTCGCTTGCTGGCTCGTCCTGCCAATCCTGAACATCATAAGGGTCGTCGTAGCGGGTACTAACCGGCAGGAGGTTATGAGGCGTCCGGATGTGCCGGAATTTATCAAATCGGCTAAATTGAAGTAGCTGACGGAGCAGGTTTTAGAAGTATGGGCAGGGCCGTTAAAAAATTTTAAGATTTTACTTGAACATTAAGAATCATTCCTATATAGTAACTATTAGCTTAACTATAATCGAGTATTTGAGGTGTTTATAAGAATGGCGCAAAGACAGGCTGGACCTAAGATGATGGCAGCTTTCCGTGATAAGTGCAGGGCACATGAGTTGAGCATAACTCCTCAGCGAGTCGCGATTTATACAGAACTGGTCAAGTCGAAGGAGCACCCGTGCGCGGAAGATATTTTCGAGAAGGTAAGACGAACCTTTCCTGATATTTCCCTCGATACCGTCTATAGGACGCTTTCGACGTTTGCCGAGATAGGTATTATTAACGTCGTCGAGGGGTATGGAGAGGCCAGACGCTATGACCCGGATTTGACCAGCCATCATCATTTCAGATGCAGAAAGTGTAATAAAATTGTGGACTTTCACGAAGACAGCTACGATAATCTTAAGCTGCCTAAGGAATTTGGAAAAGGTTATGAAGTTACCGGAATAAAGGTGATTATAGAAGGGCTGTGCAACAAGTGCGCAAAAATATGAGGAAAAAATTTTTATTTATGAATAAGAATATTTCTTAAACAGGAGTAGTTAGTAAGAACAGTATATGTAAGTATTTAATCGTCAAATAGATATATTAACAAGGCTTTAGAAAGGAGATTTTCAAATGGGAAAAGTAGCGAGAGAAATGGTCGAAAAGTCAGGCGTAGACCTTGACGAATTACTGAAGCTGCTGGTAAAAAACGCGGCAGCGGAGCTGACGACTTATTATTACTACACGATTCTGCGGGCGAATCTGATTGGTCTCAAAGGCGAAGGAATAAAAGAAATCGCCGAGACGGCAAGGATTGAAGACCGCAATCACTTCGAGGCGCTGGTTCCAAGGATTTATGAGCTTGGCGGGAAGCTGCCTGATGATATGAAGGCGTTTCACGATATGTCGGCGTGTCCGCCTGCATCTTTGCCTAAAGACCCGCAAGATGTCAACGAGATACTCAAAGTGCTGGTAAGCGCCGAAAGATGTGCAGTGCGTGGGTACACAAACATTTGCAACCTGACGGCAGGCAAAGACCATCGCACCTATGCACTGGCACAGGCAATTCTTAACGAGGAAATTGAGCATGAATCCTGGTTTTCGGAGTTTCTGGGTGAAGGGCCTTCGGGGCATTTCCTGCGAAGGGGCGAAACGTCACCGTTTGTGGCCAGTTTTATGAGGTAAATGTTCGCAATGTATCAGGAGGGTCTGTGTTTTAACAGGACCCTCCTGTCGTTTTTTATAGCCGGTCGCCGAACTGCTCCGGAGGCAGGCCGAATGTAGGTTCGTTCTCCGGCTGCTGTGCTTCTGACACAGCTTTGACACCAAAAGCCAGATAAGCCATAGCTATCGCAAGATACAGCAGCCACATACCACGGAAGACCACGTTCGACAGGCTAACGACAGTATTGATGATGATTGCAGGGGTGACGGCTACTACGGCAAGGCGGAGCATCGCAGGATATTCAATTTTTGTTTTGAATCCGTACGCAAACAATAGCCCCACAGCCGCGTAGATAAGGGCCTGGATGATTCGATAAACGTAAGAGAATGCCAAGACAGACGGATACATCACTGGGACAGCCAACTTTTGAAATGTACTGAGCCATTTGTTCAATTTGGCATGGTTAAGCGTAAAGTCTTTTATATCCTCGAAGCTGAATGTGCGTGTCTGGAGGTCATCCTCCTTGAATATCACTTCTGTCTCTGTAATCAGTGCGAAGGCGTTACTGTCGGCAAGAGTCGTAATCGTTCCTGCGGTGTCGATGATACCAGCAATATCGTTGCTGTCGGGGTGCATGATATAATAAGGCTGAGGCTCATCGATGGATGCAATGCCGTCCTTTATGGTAATTGTTGGGATCTGAGAGACCATCTTCGGGGCCTCGTTTTTAACAAATTCATTCAGGCCCGTATGGACTTGAACCATCCATGGTATCCAGCAGACCGCCAGCAGCAGCAAAAGGTAGCCGAAACATGTGCCGCGCCAGTTCAGGCCGACGTCGCGATAAAGGTCCTTTGAGAAAAACGACAGGACGGGAATGTGTAAAATTGAATACTTTCGCTCAGCCATTTGTGCTTCTTCCCCTGAACAAGGATTATCAACTTACCCTTTATTTGTGTCTCTTACTTTAATCCGGGGATTTTGTCAACATCATATAAGGTCGTGTTTATGCCTTAAAAACAGTTGTCATGGCAGGGGGGCTGTGTTAAAATTCCGGCTATGAGGGATATATGCGATACTCGATGCTCGATACTTAATACTCGTAAGCTGATTGTAGCGGCGCTTACGTTCATTCTGATATCGTTGGCTTTATCGGAGCCGAACGACGTTCCGGCAGAACCGAACCTTGTGACTGAGCAGCCGAAAGAAACCAAATCTGCGCGGATTATCTGCACGGGGATGATTGACGACGGGCTTTATAAGTCCATCCAGCGACGAACAGATATGGCCCTGGCGGACGGGGCAGATTATATTATCTACGAGATAGGGACATACGGCGGGCTGTTGCAGTCGGCGGACGACATCGCCAAGTATTTTATACACGATGTGGGCAAAAGAGCACGGACGGTTGCTTATATTCGTACCGAGGCTATCTCGGCAGGGGCGATGATAAGCGTGTCCTGCCAGGATATCATCATGCGCGAAAATACAACTATCGGCGATTGTGCGCCGATAGTGATGGGAGGCAAGCTCGAAGGTGTAGAACGCGAAAAGGCTGAGAGCTTTACACGGGCCGCTTTCGACAGGGCCGCTGAGGCCAACAAGTATCCGCAGGCGTTACTGCGGGCGATGGTGAGTATGCAGCTTGAGGTGTGGCAGGTGAAGAATAACCAAACTGGCGAATTCGCATTCTTTGAGAAAGAACGCTTGCCCAAAGATGCTAACGAATGGGACCTCGACAATAAAGAGCTGGTGGTGCGCGATGATGAAATATTAACATTGACTGCCAAAAAGGCTGCTGAGTACGGAATAGCGCGGGCGGTAGTTGGCGATGTCGATGAGGCGCTGACATTTTTTGAAAAACGAGACAACGTAACATTTACGACTCGACCGGAGGTCTTCGAGACGAACTGGTCGGAGGAGATGGTCCGGCTGATAAATTCACCGGCGGTGATGAGCGTACTGGTATTACTTGCAATGCTTGGTGTCTATGTCGAGTTCAACAGCCCCGGAATAGGACTGCCCGGTCTGGTCGCGGTCATTTGTTTTGCAATTATCATCGGTTCGAAGTACCTGACCGGTCTTGCTAACTGGGTCGAGGTAGCTTTGTTTGTGGTTGGTATTATTCTTTTACTAATAGAGTTCTTTGTTCTTCCGGGCTTTGGGATTGCAGGGGTACTCGGGCTTTTATTTATCATAGCCGGGCTGGTCGGTATGCTGGTGCGGAACGGTCCCGGCGAATGGCCGATTCCGAAGGGTGATTTCGAATGGCATTTGTTTACGGAAGGGGCCCTTGGTTTTCTAATTGGTTTTGCGATGTTCCTGGTTGCGGCATGGCTGCTTACAAAACATCTGCCAAAACTCGGAGCGTTTACAGGTCTTGCCCTGACACCACCAACAGGAAAGAAGGGTGACGAGTTCGAGGCGAGCATGACGGTATCACCCGAGGCTGTTGGGCAAATGCTGAAAGTCGGTGACAAGGGCGAGGTGGTGGCGAAGCTGCGACCCGCCGGCAGGGCGAGGTTCGGTGAAGCGATAGTGGACGTTGTTTGCGAAGGCGAGTTTCTCGACATAGATACCGCCGTAGAGATAATCGAAATTCGCGGTAACCGAGTGGTTGTCAGAGAACAAAAACAGTAAAATACCTGCTTGTGTGGACAAAGTTTGCAAAAATATGATTCGGAATATATTGCGGCAGAAGAACAAATCTTATCCTGTCGTTTATATCCAGCACATATAGGCCCTATAATGTGAATTTGACCGTATTCAGGGTGTCACCGTAGCCGGATATTATAGGTCCTGTCCACGTCATTATACCCAAGTGACAGCCAAAAAAATTACTTGAAAAGCAAAAAGATTTCAGTTACAATGGTGTTTCCAGCGAAATGAGAGGGGCGGCCTCGGGCTTATTCTGAAGGCTGGTTTCGTACTAAATAATCTGTTGAGCTTCAATATGAGAATCTTTTACATTGGCAGTGGCCGGTTCGGGCTACCGTGCCTGAACGCCCTGCGGGACTCAAAACACGGTATTGAGTTCATTCTTACCCAGCCGTCGAAAGCCGCCGGCCGAGGCAGGAGAACTACACAAACACCTGTCGCCCAGTGGGCAATAAGCAGTCAGACCCCGTTCATTGAGACCGATAACACTTCAAACCCATCTGTCATAGAAAAGATTCGCGATGTAAATCCCGATTTGATTCTGGTCATTGCCTTCGGCCAGAAAATCTGCGATGAGCTGATAAATCTCCCACCCAGGGGTATGATTAACGTTCACGGCTCACTACTGCCAAAGTATCGGGGAGCGGCCCCAATCAACCGGGCCATTGTCAACGGCGAGAGTGAAACAGGTGTCACTATAGCTACTGTAACCAGCCAATGGGATGCAGGCCTGATTTTGGCCCAGAGCAAAACACCTATAGACCCCGATGAAAACGCGGAACAGCTTGGTGACAGACTGTCTGAGCTTGCTGCTCCATTGTTGCTTGAAACGATTGAAAGAATCGAGGACGGCACCGCTGAATACCGCGAGCAGGACCCCAGTCAGGTCACCCGTGCGCCGAAACTGAAAAAATCTGATGGGTATGTCGATTTTGGCCTGCCTGCGCAGACTATTCGAAACATGATAAGAGGTTTTTGGCCATGGCCCGGCGTCTCGGCGGAGTATAATTCCAAAACTACCGGAAAAAACTGTCGTATTACTATTGTAGAAGCCCACGTGGTTCAGGGTGACAATCCAGAGAACCTGATTCACGGGACACTCGATAAGAATCTAAACGTCGTTTGCGGCAATGGTGCTTTGAGGATTACGCAAATAAAACCAGCCGGCAGGGCTACCATGACATTCGAAGCATTTATTAACGGTTATCACGTCGCTGCGCTGGACAGATTTACGAAGGTAAAAGAATGAAGCGTGCATCGTCGACAAATAAGATATCCGCTCGTCTTGTCGCAGCCATGGCGCTGAACCAGTTTGACAAAACGCAAATGCAGCACACGTTTGCTGACAAAGAAGCTTCGGTCTATGCCTGCGAAATACTTGGCAGGTTAATCGGCCAGACCGAACAAAAATCGCGAGCTACCGACCTTGTCTTCGGAACCGTAAGAAACCGCCGCGCCATCGACATGGTCCTCGGCTCTATCGCAGATACACCCGCAAAAAGAATCTCGCCTCTTCTGGTCAACATCGTCCGCCTGGGCATATATGAGTTAGTTTACCGTCCGGAGACTCCCGAATATTCAATAATCAACAGCGCCGCCCAGAACACCAAAACTGTAGCCGCAACTAAACAGGTAGGTTTTGTTAATGCTGTTCTGCGAAAAATAGCTTCGAGAATAAGGAAGCGAGAAGTCCTTATATCGCATGAAAATGTCCGCTCTATACTTCCCGGTAATGATGGCATAGGCTGCCAGTTCGACCGTCGAATTCTGCCCGATCCAGAAAAACAGCCCGACGCTTATTACAACATAGCCTATTCGATACCAAGATGGCTGATTTCCGAATGGCTTGACCAGTACGGCATCGAAAAGATAAAACAGATTTGCATAGCCTCAAATCGGCGAAGCAGCACGTATCTGCGGCCAAACATAATTAAGACCACTGCTTACGGTCTCGCTGAGTTGTTCAGCGCTGCGCGAATACAATTTGCAATCACACCTGATGAACAGATGCTCAGGCTGAAACAACCGGGTAATATAACCGCGCTGCCTGGTTTTGACATTGGACTGTTCACTGTCCAGGATAGTTCGGCGTCACGGGTCATTCGGGCCCTTGAACCCCAGCGCGGCTGGCGAATTCTCGACATCTGCGCAGCGCCCGGGACAAAAACCACCCAATTAGCAGAGCTGACCGATGACAAAGCTGAAATCTTTGCTACCGATATCGACCCGGCCAGACTAGAAAAAGTAAAGCAGAATGCACAGCGATTAGGCCTTTCGAGTATCGCGCTTGTTGATTATGCCGAGCTTTATAATTTAACCGGGCAGCAGGGGCTGTTCGATGCCGTGCTTGTCGATGTGCCTTGCTCGAACACCGGTGTAATGGCTAAACGGCCTGAAGTGCGGCTCAGAATAAAACAAAAAGCCATTGAAAAGTTGATGCAGACACAGGCTGAGCTTCTCAAAACTGCTGTTGACCTCGTAAAACCAGGCGGGAAAATCTGCTACAGCACGTGTAGTATTTTAAAAGCCGAGAACCAACAACAAATCCAGAATTTTCTTGCCGAAACAAACGGTCTGCAACTTGTTAGTGAGCAGCTTCTTTTGCCCGCCGACGGGGAATTCGACCACGACGGCGGTTACTACGCTATCCTCAAAAAAATTACCGGCTAAGCCGCCTACGGCGGACAAGATATCATTTATAGTCTTCATTTCTTTCATACAGTCATTACAAATTGCCTAAGTTTGGCTTCGTTTTGGGTTTGATTGGGTTCGTTTTGGGTTCGTTTTTTGGTAAAATCGCGGTTTTTGGGCTGAAAACGGCATAATTTGGGTTCGTTTTGCATAAAAAGGGTGGATTTGTAGAGGCTTCTCTACAAATGTAGAGCGACTGTTGATTTTTAGACGCTGATTTCACTGATTTCACCGATTTTAATACAGTTTTAAGTGAAAAATTCATTGTTTTGACGTTTTTAGACGCGGATTTCGCGGATTACGCGGATTTTGCTTTGCTGCAGGCGTTTTTAACGCCTTTTGCATCCATAGGCACAAACCTCCCTGCAAATTCATTTGCCGCGCCGGTTTGAAGACTACGTCTGCTTTTCCTTCAGAACTTGCATCAAAGCCGACATATCTTCTGCCAAAGCTTAGATTTACGCTGTTTTTAGCCACAGATTCCTCAGATTTTATTGATTTACAGTCTTCCGTTGTCTGCCCTCCGTCGACCGGTCTTCATCCTTCGCTAAAGCTATGGAGGATAAATTTGAGTTGCCTCCGTCTTCGCTGAAAGACAGCTACGCCGAGACAGGTAAGTTTACAATTTATCAAACAACGGGGGTATTATACCATATTTTGAACTTTTGTCAAGGAAAAAGTGTGGTTTTTTTGAAAAAAATGCAGATTTTTAATCGCTGATTACGCTGATTAAGCAGATTTTTACCACGAATGAACACGAATAGGATTTGCTGCGGCGTCTGCGGCGCCTGTGTGTTCTCGTTTTAAGGTTCTCTGCAAGCCAGCTTGCTCAAACCTTGCAACTCGACCGCTGCTTCTCCGGAGCTCCGCTTCAAAGCCAGTATTCCATTATTTACACTGATTAACACAGATTAAGCCAAATACTGTACGAAAAAATCTTTTTTTATCCGCGGATTACGCGGATTTTTTAGAATTGAATAAAAGACAATTTTGGTTGTTATTTTGGGGTAAAAGGGATAATATTTAACTGCGGATTTGGATTCGTACTGCGTCGTGCGTACTGCGTACAGCGTGATTTTAAAATGCGGATTGGGGATTTTGAATTGATTATTGATTAAGGATTATTGATTATTTTGAGGTGCGGATTGTAACAACAACGAATGAACACTAATAAACACAAAGTATTTTTAGACACGGATTAAAACTGAAATAACAAGGAGGCTGCGAATGAGCGCTGACAAACAATGTTTCTTCTGTTACAACGAATGCAGAGTTGATGCGTTGCCTTCATTATCTTGCTCAAAGATATATTGTTGCAGCTACTGCGGTCAGTATTTGTTGGATCTGGAAGATAGTGCACGCTTGTCGGGCCGAGAAGATGATAAATTCAAAATAGCATGTGTATTGAATGAAAGGCGACTAAAAGGTTCGGGTGGAGTAGCATTGAGCAACAAGACAGATATGAATCGCGAGGTTTTAGATTTTCCCGGGATTTCAATAGATGCTATATTGAGTGCATTTCCTAGCAAGGCCAGTGATTTTTTTGATCGAACACTCCTCAATTTAAGCCGCTTGCCCAAAAAACAACCTTTCGAGGTTATCAGTCTTAACTTAGCAACAAACAGAGATGGTTTGCATCTGTTTATACCGGACCAGCGGGGATGTGAAGCTTTTTTAGGCGAATTGGCAGAGCAGGGGTATATTAGATTTCAGAAAGGGCCAACTGGTAGCATTAAGGTCCATATCTTTTCTCTAACTGCTAAATTTTGGGAAATAATAGAAAAACTGCAAAGAGAAGAAGTGGGCAACAAACGTGCATTTGTTGCTATGTGGTTTGATAAATCGATGGACGATTACTATAAAGATGGTATTGAAAAAGCAGTTGAAGAGGCGGATTATATACCAGTAAGAATAGACTTACAGGAGTTCAATAATAAAATCTGTGACGAGATTATCGCCGAGATTAAACGCACGAAATTTTTGGTTGCTGATTTTTCCGGATTGCGAAGCGGAGTATTTTTTGAAGCAGGCTTTGCCAAAGGACTTGGCATGGAAGTTATTTTTACGGTTAGACAAGAGGATGTAGAGGCATTAAAAGAACATTTTGACACGAGGCAATATAACCACATCGTATACGATTCACCTGAAGACCTCCGAAAGAAACTATACAATAGAATCGGTGCAACGATTGTTTAGAGTGCTGTGTATCAAGGTTGCACAGAGCTGCGCGTTTGGATGGCGGGTCCTTCGACAGGCTCAGGACAGTCAGCTTGCTCGAACCTTTCAACTCGACTATAGATATTGACATATCTTTTGCCAAAGCCTATATTTACGCTGTTTTTAGCCACAGAGGCCACCGAGAGCACAGAGTAAGCTTGGCTGCTGTGATACGGCCTTTGCCTCTGAAAAATTGAATCTCCTGACAAGTTCACTGGTCACACCGTTTCAATATTTCCATCTGCATCGACTTCGTCTTTAGCCAAGCTAATTCCAAACACTGATTCACACTGTTTTTAATGATTTTCAAATAGTTTTTGAGGAAAATACGTTGTTTTTGTGGTTTTTGGGCGGTTTTATCAATATTCGGAGTTCGTTATTCGATATTCGTAATTCCTTATGTTATATTCTTATATAACATAAGGTTGTATTATACCATATAATGAACATTTGTCAAGGGAAAAATAGCATTTAATCACAGATTTCGCAGATTTCGCAGAAAATTTGAACCATGAAGGACAGAAGGGCACGAAGAAATATTAATTTTCTCAGACACTGATTTACACAGATTGACACTGTTATTAGATATATTCACTAAAGACTAACGACTAAGTTTAACCGCGGATTTCGCGGATTACACGGATTATGGTTTGTCGGGGTTCGGCAAGGCCGAAGGCTGCATTTTCAAAGAAAAGATTTCTACAAGCAAGCTTGCTCAATCTTGTTCTTTTCAACTGCCTTTGCTCTGCAATTTACGCCAAATCCTGAACGATTTTCCTTAGACGCTGATTAAGCGGATTTTGACTTTTCGCAGTTAAAAAATGTACAGGACACCTTTTTTAATTCCCTTGACTAACAGTAGTAATGAAATTGGTAAGCCACAGATAGGAAAGAAACAGGATTAGAGCATTACCAATTAGGAAACGGTTGAAATCCTTACGCTTTTCTGACCACCTTTTCCACTGTGCGATTGTTTTAAATGCAAACCAAGCACCTATAAATGACCAATGATTAGTGACCATGAACACAGGAAAAGCTGAAAGTTCGAATAACCCTAAGATGAAGGAATGCCAATTATCATTATATGCTTCTTCATTAGAGCCAAAACCCAAAAAGCATCTCCAGAACTCATTGGCATAATTAGAAATGTTCTCGCAAGAATTCATAGCTTTGAGTGCTACTATTATTATCCGCACAATAAGACAAGCGACAACAACACTAAATAAATACGCTAGTACATTCTGTACTTGCCACATTCCAATTATTTGAATCGCTTCATCTTTCATGTTCTAATCTCCTTTACTGTCAATTACCGCGTAATCAACCGCAGGGATTTCCCTTTACACTAAACATATTATAGCTCCAACTTTCATTAAAAGAAAGGGAAATTGGCGGGCAAGTTTTTGGTTGTTATTTTGGGGTAAAAGGGGATAATATTTAACCGCGGACCAAGATTCGTCATACTTCGAGGGAGCAAGTTTTGGGAATTTGTTTTCAGACACAGATTAAAACTGATTAGCACAGATATTTCTTAGACACGGATTTACACCGATTAACACTGATTTTTGTACTATCGACTAACGGCTAATGACTGACGACTAATTTAGGTGGTGGAAAAGGTTGTATTTTTTGTCTGTTTAACGATATAATGTCGGTTTGAAGCCGGAAGAGATAAAGGAGTAAGCAATATGAATAATGGTAAAGATCTCGAGTATTTCAAACCTGAGGTCATTCAGCTCAAAGAATATTACGATGAAAGATGGCTTCAGGACAAAATCGGAGAGGATCCGAGCCTCCTTGGCCTTGGAGATTTGTCGGTTATTGAGCGTGAAAGAAAACAAATATCCGGGGGGCGCATTGATTTTCTTTTGTACGATCGAGAAACAGAGACGATGTATGAAACAGAAATAATGCTGGGTGTCTTAGACGAGAGCCATATTATTCGAACGATCGAATACTGGGATATTGAAAGAAGACGTTTTCCCAATAAGGAACATATAGCTGTAATCGTAGCAGAAGAAATAACTAATCGTTTCTTTAATGTAATTTCACTGATGAACCGGGCAATACCTATAATTGCTATCCAAATAACTGCAAGCAAGTGGGGAAGCAAGATTGCTTTGACCTTCACTAAGGTGTTAGATGTATATGAAGAACCGGAGGACGAGGAGGTCATAGCTGGAGAGACTGTAGACAGAGTGTATTGGGAGAACAAATCAAATCTGAAATCCATAGCAATCGTAGATGAGATTATTAGTATTGTCAAGAACTTGGGTTTTCAGGCAAGAATAACTTATAATAAGTACCACATTGCTATAGGAACACCAAAAAGGAATTTTTGTTGGTTTCATCCTCGCAAGAAAGAGGGGTATTGCCATTTTGAGATGCGTGTTGGGAAAGAGAATTTAGATTCTGCTAAGGCAATCTTGGAGGAAACTGGCGTTCCTTTTAATCACAAAAGAGATGATGTGATCGCATTGTCGATACACATGAAAGTATTCAGCGAATATAAAGAACAATTATCGGAATTGATTGAAGGGGCATGGAAGGCGTACAGTTGAACTGATACGTTACGCCGAGGTAACATCTCTCAACATTCCGCCGTCGTCAAAAACTATGGCGAACAAGAAAGTTGGGGCTAACCAAAATGGATTCCCGCTTTCGCGGGAATGACAATATGAACCTTTCTTTTTAGAAACGGCGTTAATTACATATTTTTCTACAGGCATCTACGAAATCCATTGCCCGATTCAACATTTTTTCAGCCTCGACTTCGGATATTTCAATTCCGGCTTCGTAATCACTTTCCTGTCTTAAATCGAACGCTTCTCGAAGATATTTATGATAAACAGTGTCAATCACGCCTGTTGTTGCAAATAACTCACCGAAGGCCGATATGATACCACTATGCGAGCTGCGATTGACATTCTTCGTTAGCAGAACAGCGGCAGCCGAATGAAACATTGCATAATAAGCTCTGTTGACGGTAGCTGCAAATCGCTTCGAGCGCAACAGCAGTTGTGCATCTTCGATGCACTCAGCAGCCTTTTCAAAGCGTTGTTGTATCTCCTGATTCACGCTTTAATTCCTTCTTCTTTAATCGCTCTATGGATGGCGAAACGGCCGAAGTCAAAGTCTGAATCTGAAGTGAGAAAAAAACTTATAAGTGTTTTATGATTTAAGCTGACCTGTGAGCCCAATTCGCTGATACGCTCGTGTTCGGCAAAACGGTCGGCGACGTCATCCAGCACGATTGCGATGTCAATATCGCTGTCCTGGTTCAACTGGTCACGTACGGCAGAGCCATAGAGATACACTCCGCGCAGCCGAGATCCGTAAATTCTCTCAAGCTCTGCTTTTACCTGTTCGGCCATGCCCAGCGCTTGTTTCCTTGTAGTTACCATAACGCCAATATGATACCCCCTCCACACAATATATTCAATAAAAAAGCCCTGTCCGAAACGACCGGAGGACAGATGACAGAAGGCGGACGGCGGAAGACAGAGGACGGAGGTCTGAGGGGATTAAATACCGAATGCAGAATATCGAATTAAGAAGTAAAAAAATCCGTGTCAATCCGCGCATCCGTGTCCATCAGTGGTTTCAGTGGATTTTATCTTTGAGGATTTGGCGGAGTGTATCGAAACGATGACCCACGGCAATGCCCGTGGGCTAACAACCCCCAGACGGGCCTGGGGGCTAACCGGAATAAAAAACCCCGCCACTTCCGAAAAGACATCGGAGAGATGGCGGGGCTAAATATTTTTGATTCTGGATTCTCGATATGGATACCTGCCTTCGCAGGTATGACAAATAAGTAATTGCCTTCGGAAATTCCAAGAGTGGCAGGGCTAAATATTTTTGAGCATTGCAAAAAGTCGGCGGGAGATTTGAAACTCAATCCACACGTTATCCACATAAAGAACTTACGTAGTGTAAAAGGTGTTAAGAATAAATTTTTTTCGCGTGTAACCTATGCAGTGAACACCGCTTTTATGACGTGGAAAAGAAATCCCAACAAACCTGATTGATTTGTCTTTACGTCCCTGAATAATAGCATTAATCGTACTGAAAAAGAGGAAGGAACCGAAACATACAGCTTTGGAAAGCACCAATGCAGACTGTAGTCACGGAAGACACAATAACGGCCATAAATGAGCAGCTTGCTCAACGTGTCGGCCCGCAGAAATACAGGATTTGGTTCAAGCACTCGACCAGACTTGGCGTTTCAGACGGCTATCTGAAGGTCGGTGTGCCGAACTTGTTTATAGCAAGCTGGATTGAAAACCATTTTGTTAACGAATTGAGTCTGGCCGGCCGCGAAGTTCTGGGTACGGATATAAAGGTTACTTTCGTTGTTGACCCGGAACTGTCGGGCAGTCAGAAAAAGACTCAGCTTGATTACCAGGCCCAACTGGTCGCAAAGGCCCAGGACCGTAAGCGTCCGCCGGCGATGAAGCCGTCGAATGCCCGGCTGCTCAAACTCAGCCTTGACGAGTTTGTCGTAGGTTCGAGCAACGAGCTTGCTTATAACGCGGCACGGGCCGTTGTAAACGACCAGAAAAGCCCGTTTAACCCGCTATTTGTTCACGGAGGATACGGGGTCGGCAAAACGCACCTGCTGCAAGGGATATGCAATGCGGTGTCGCAGCGCCGGCCCGAGACTGGGTGGCTTTATCTTTCGGCAGAGGATTTTGCCAATCAGTTTGTGCTGGCCTTGAAGACACGAAAGCTGGAGGCTTTCCGCCGCCGGATGCGGCAAACGGAGTTGCTTGCCATCGACGACATTCACTTCTTGGCCAGCAAGCCATCAACGCAGGAGGAGTTTCTGCATACGTTCAACGCCATTGACCTTGCCGGCAAGCAGGTCGTTTTAGTATCGGATGCACATCCGAAGATGATAGGTCAATTGAGCGATAAGCTCGTCAACCGGTTCATCAGCGGTATGGTCGTTAAAATAAATCCGCCTGACCTCGAGGTGCGGCGTGAAATCTGCCGGCGATATGCGCTAAGGATGAAAAAGCACGTGCCCGAGGGAGTAATCAGGTATATCGCGGACCATATCAGGACAAACGTCCGCGAGCTCGAAGGCGCTCTTATAAAAGTAATCGCCTATTCAGCGTTGCAGAACAAGCGTCTCGATTTGCATATGGCCACAGAGGTTCTCGCCGAACACCTGGCGCGGACCGACCCCATTGTGCACATATCCGATATCGAAGCAAGCGTCGCTACATTCTTCGGCCTGACGCCCGCCGATATACACTCCTCGAAGAAGGACCATGCGATATCAACGGCACGTCATTTCAGTATGTACCTTGCCCGCAAGCATACGAATATGTCCAGCCCGGAGGTTGGCAGATTCATGGGCGGCAAAAATCACGCCACCGTCCTGTTGGCCTGCAAAAAGGTCGAGGATTTGCTCAGTCGAAACGCTGAGATTCGCTGGCAGAGCCCGACGGGTAATAAGATATCCAAGGCCCGTACCATCATCAGCAAGCTGCAGGAATCTATCTCCAACAGATAACGGCATTGGTGTATCGGCGGTTTGCACAGGCATTAAATAAATCCTTGTCGGCAAGCGGCAGTTCTGCTATAAAAACCACTTCCATCGTTAGCTGAAACGGTTTTTGGAGAGATTTATGGCAACGGCATTAGAGTATTATGACCCGGAGATTTATGAACTGATAAGGCAGGAGAAGGCGCGCCAGAGCGGGTGCATCCGTTTGATACCATCGGAGAACTATGTCAGCAGGGCGGTAATGGAGGCCAGCGGCAGCGTTCTGACGAACAAGTATTCGGAAGGCTATCCGGGCAAGCGATATTATGAAGGGCAGCAGGTGACCGACCTGATAGAGACGATGGCCCGGCAGCGTGCAACGGCCCTGTTCAAGGCCGAGCATGCAAACGTTCAGCCTTATTCGGGCTCTGTGGCTAACCTAGCGGCCTATCTGGCTGTGGCTGAGCCGGGCGATACGATAATGGGACTGCTGCTGACGCATGGCGGGCACCTGACGCATGGCTGGAAGAATACGATATCGAGCAGGATATTCAAGTCGGTGCAGTACCCTCTTAATCCCCAAACCGGCAGGCTCGATATGGACCAGATTCGCAAGATGGCGAAGGAGCATCGGCCAAAGATAATCGTATCGGGTGCGACGGCGTACCCGCGTCAGATTGACTTTGCGGCTTTCGGTGAAATCGCAAAGGAGGTCGGGGCATATCATATAAGCGATATAGCTCACATCGCCGGACTGGTCGTGGCAGGCATCCATCCGAGTCCGGTTCCCCACGCCGACATCGTATCTACTACTACCCACAAGACGCTCCGCGGACCGCGGGGCGGGATGCTGCTTTGTCGCCAAGAGCTGGCTAAACAGGTTGACAGGTCGGTGTTCCCGGGTTTGCAGGGCGGGCCACATATGCATACTGTAACTGCGATCGCCGCGGCGCTGGCCGAGGCGAATACACCTGAGTTCGTATTGTATGCGAAACAAATAGTCAAAAATGCGCGGGCACTGGCAGGGAAACTGCTGGAGTATGGGTTTGACCTTGTTTCGGGCGGTACGGACAATCATCTGTTACTGATAGATTTGCGGAATAAAGATGTGCCGGGCAAGAAGGTAGCCAAGGCCCTGGACAGGGCTCGGATTGTCTGCAATTACAATACGGTCCCGGACGACCCGGCGCCTCCGTTCAATCCGAGCGGACTGCGGATGGGTACGCCGGCAATGACAACGCGGGGAATGAAGGAACCGCAGGTTGAGCAGATTGCAGGATTTATTAAGAGGGTCGTTGAGAATATCGACAATGAATCGGTGATTGAAGAGGTTGGTAAAGAGGTGCTTCTGTTGTGCTCGCATTTTCCCGTGCCGGACCACTTTATTGTACCCAACAAAAATAGTGCGAGCAGCCCGCAGTAATAAGAACCGTTTGTTAGAAATTCACTCTTAATCCGGCGTAGAAGGTCGTGCCCGGTCCGTAAGGGAAAGAATTGGGTTTACCTACATAGGCGAAGGTCGGCACGTAAACTTTTTCATTAAAAAGGTTCTCAACCTTGAATGTAAAAGACGCACGTCCCTTAGCTATTTCCAGCCATTGTGAAGCATCGAGGACGAGGTTTAAGGAGACCAGATTCAGGGCCTCCGGATTAGGATTCAGATGAGGAGCAGTGTTCATTTTTGGCATCTGGCCGAAATGATTATAGAAAAGCGCTAAGCTGCCTCGGTCCCAGGTATAAGAAGTACCGAGTTTAACCATAGTTTCAGGCGCGACGCTGGGATTAAGGCCTTGGTCGGCCTGGTTGTCCTGAGTCATAAAAGAACCGATTAACTGCCAGCCTTCGCTAATTTGTCGCTTAAGTTCGAATTCATAGCCCTTGTAAAGATGTCGTCCGCCGTTCTTGTACGATGTCGGAGTCACACTGTAGTCATAGATTATAAGGCCTTCGATATCGCTTATGAAATAAGTAAAGGCAGCGTAAGTCTTCTTGTCATGATAAAAGATCTGGGCGTCGTAAGTAGTAATTGTCTCCGGCAGAAGGTCGGAGTTTCCGACGAGAATCGTCGGGTCATAGAGGTCCGACTCCATAGCGATAGGTGCACGGAAGGCTTCACCTCGCAATAGTTTGAAGCCCCAGTTCTTAAATGGTGTGATAACCAAACCGAATCTTGAGATTGTGTCGGTCGCTCCCTGACCTGAGCGGTTCCACTGAAGACCGACGATGCCTTTTACGATTTTGCAAATCTGATAGTCACCTTGAGCATAGAAACTCTGCGGCTTATTGTGATATGAGGGGATGGACTGATAGTGGTCGCCATTAGTAGGATAATCCGAGCGATGCTCCAGGAGGTATCCGAAAATCAGGTTCGCCTTTTCAAACGGCCTTGTATAGAGGGTTACCTCACCGAGCACGTCAGCGCAGTTATTGCCGATTCTCTTCTGAGCCGGACCTGAGAGGCTGTCCTCCTGAAGGTTAAGGGTAAAGTTGAATTCGAGGTCCATCTTTTTGCCGAGAGGAAACTTCGAACCGAGGTTCGTGAATAATCTTTTATTGCGGTTTTCATGATGAGGATTTGCCCAGGAGGGCACCACGCCCATAGCAAAAGTATCAACGTCGGCGCCGAAGATGTCGAGTTTCAGGCCTTTATAGTCTAAATGGAACGCTGCTGATATGCTTTTATCGTGCTGGTTTCTCGTATCATATACACCCGCCAAGTCGGTCAATCGATAGGAGTATCCCTGCTGACCGAAGTTTCGAAATGATGCTATATATCCTAAATCACCGGCCCTGCCTGCTCCGGTGACAGTAGTTTCGTAGTATCCGTAGGTACCTATCCTCTGAAAAACCGACCACTCGTTCTGGTCGGGAATCGGCCGAGACCTGAGATTTATAACTCCGGTAAATGCGTTTGTTCCATACAGCACTGAGCCCGGCCCTCTGACTATTTCCACACCGGCCAAACTGTCGAGCGGAAAACCCATGTAAAGAGGAATATTATAACCTATTGAGCTATCACGCATTGGCCTGCCGTTCCAAAGAATTAATGTGTGATATTCGCCGTGAGTTGCCATATCACCGCGAAAGGCAGCCAGATTATTGGAAAAACAAAATGAATGCCGGGTATAAACACTTGGCTGGCGCTGCATCAGCTGCTGCAGGTTTCTGTCCCCATACAGCTCAAATTCATCCCGAGAAACAACAGATACGATACCCGGGGCTTCGAGCGGGTCTTCCTCAATTTTTGAAGCTATCGAGATGTTGACCTCAAGCAAATCTTCAATCGACATACTTGTGAAGTCTACCGAATCGTCCGATTCCTGGTGTCCCCGGCAGACCTGCGAAGTGATGCTAAGCAATCCCAAGAGGATACAGGTGAGCCTCAGGCTAAAAGCAAGACAGTGTTTTTTGAGGACATAATCAGGCACCTACATCCGCTCCTATAATATAGAACCCCCATATCTCTTTTTATTTAATGAATGATATTTCGGCGACATTGACGACTAAGTTTATGTTTCAGTGAAGATTATAGATGTTTACGTGGTTAAAATGTTTAAGAAGGGCAGTGATTATGGGACGGTGTTAGTTTTTTTGGTGGGTTTACCAGTAATGATGCACGAGGGGACGAATTTGGTTCTCGTAGATACCCTGTATCTCAGCCATTGTTTTATCTGTCAGTGACGGTAAATCGGCTACGGCAAAATTTTCATCGGCCTGTGCGAGGCGTTTGGCGCCTGGGATTGCGCATGTAACGGCGTCAAACATTAAAATCCATCGCAGGGCAAACTGAGCCATGGTCATATCGGCAGGGCACAGGGCCTTGAGCTTTTCAACGGCTTGTAGACCTGTTTCGTAAGGGACACCCGAAAAGGTTTCACCGCGGTCGAATGCTTCACCGTGGCGATTAAAGGCGCGGTGGTCATCAGAAGCAAATGAGGTATCGGTTTTCATCTTGCCGGTAAGCATACCGGAAGCGAGTGGTACTCGCGCGAGGATGCCGACCTTTCGCTCTTTAGCCTGGCCGAAGAAAAGCTCGGCAGGGCGGTATCTGAACATGTTGAAGATTATCTGGACGGACTGTACGTTGGGATACTCTATGGCCTTGAGGGCTTCTTCAACTTTTTCGACGCTGACGCCATAGTAACGAATTTTGCCGGCTTTTACCATATCGTCAAGGATGCCAAATACTTCAGGCATATAATAAACCTCGGTGGGAGGGCAGTGCAGCTGTAGCAAATCGATGGTTTCCGTATCGAGGTTTTTGAGGCTGCGTTCGACGAATGATGAAAGGTTTTTACGATTGTAACCCGCTGCGGTGTGTGGTTCGAGGCGTCGGCCTGCCTTGGTGGCGATGTATATTTCGGGGTTGTCACGGTGGAGCTGTGCGAGTAGTCGTTCGCTGCGTCCGTCACCGTAAACGTCAGCGGTGTCGAAAAAATTAACTCCGATCTCTACGGCACGTTTCAGGGCTGCGAGAGACTCACTGTCATCGACAGAACCCCAGGCTCCTCCAATTGCCCAGGAACCAAAGCTGACGGCTGAAATTTCCCATCCTGTGCGTCCAAGTTCACGGTATTTCACAAAAAGGACCTCGTTCTGACGTTCGATTCCATTAAACAGCTTCAATAGTAGAAGGGGGCTTTGTAGCAATATTATAAGTTACACTGACGATTCCGGAGACATCACGGATAATCTCGCGGGCAAGCTTTTCGAGGGTTTCGAACGGTAATCGAGTCGGTGTTGCAACACGAGCATCGAGGCTGTCCCAGCATCGGATTTCAATCTGCTGACCAAAGTCACGTTTGCCGTCGCGCATACCAGTAACCCTGTCAGCGTGAAGAATTGCCATATATTGGAATGCCCCGGTATTGTTAAGTATGCGTTCGACGATGACAGTGGCTTTTCGGACGGTTTCTATACGCTGGGGCGTTATTTCGCCTATTACGCGCGCTGCAAGGGCGGGACCGGGGAATGGAATACGTTCGAATACTTCAGAGGGCAGTCCGAGGGCCTTACCGACCTTTCTGACGCCGTCTTTTCGCAGTTCAATAAGTGGTTCGATAATTTTATAGCCAAATGCCTGCTGCGGGTCAATACCGAGCTGTTCGAAGACGTTGTGCTGTCGTTTGATTCCTGCGATGGTCTCGTCAATATCTGTAAGAATCGTTCCTTGCAGGAGGAATTTTGCATCGCTTTCTTTTACTATTCTGCCGAAAACGTTTCTGTAGAATGTCTGAGTTATTGCTTCTCGTTTTTCCTCTGGGTCCTCTATACCGGCCAGAGCGGCAAAAAACTCTTTTTCGGCATCGATTATTTCGACTTTGACTCTGAGTGTTTTGAAAAGTTCAACAACGCTTTCGGGTTCGCCTTGGCGCATAAGGCCGTTCCGGATAAAAACGGTTTTGAGACGGTCACCTAGAGCGCGATGTCCTATCATGGTGACGGTGGATGAATCGACACCGCCGGAAAGAGCATTTATGGCTATTCCATCGCCAACGGCATCCTTGATTTGTTTAACCTTCTCGGTAATAAACTTTTCAGTCTTGAGCTGTTGTGCGGTTATCTCTGTAATCATTTTCCGGCCTCCTTTTCATGTGTAATTCTGTGTTGGTCGGGAGTTTAACTGCTATGATACAGAGCTGTCAAGGGAAAGGCTAAAATCGTCGAGGGCAGGATAAAGGGCAAGGCCATAAACACCTATCGGCAACGTCCTATAATATATGTTATGTTTCATTCAGGCAAACACGGGGTTTTTTGTGTTGAGGCCTTAGAAGGCGTTTTGAGGGCCGTATGGGTCAATATAAGACGCACGAGCGACTGTATCAGTAAGGTTTTCCCACGTGACGACAGTTCTTTCAAGCAAACCTAGGTTTTGCAGTACTATGGATATATTGTGCGCCGACTGGTCTGAAGTAAGGCTTTTGTCAATAAAATTTTGCATGTCTATGAGTGAACCGGCGAATTTGAAACGATCACAATATAACAACGCAACCTTATAATGAAGTTCAAGTGTATTGAGGTCAAGATTCGTCGGCGACTGGAGTAAATCAAGGGCCCGGTTTTTTTCAGATGTCTCGTAAAGGCATATAATGAGCTTGTTTCTTGCACGGTCAAAGGTTGGATTTAGTTCGAGAGCCTGAAGAAAGGCTTTACCAGCCTCGGATAAATCGCCGAGGCACATCAGCAAAAGGCCCAGACGATAGTGTAAATCAGGATTGTGTGGATAGTCGATAAGCTCTGTTCTGTGTGCATTTATAATGACTGCCAAGTCGTCACTTTCTTCATTACCGACGTCATAAGCCGGATAGTTGTGCCTGAATCTGAGCGCAGCGGTTTGTGCAAAAAGCAGAGCACTATTCGGCTGAATTGCTGCAGCAAGAGATAATGTTGCAGAGGCCTGGCGGGTATCACCGGAGAGTTTTTGTGCCAAGGCCAGGCCGATATAGGCGTCAACAACACGGTCGTTCATTTCAAAGGCCTGGTTGAAGCTCAAAGCGGCAAGGTCGTCCTGCTGTTGCAGCAGATATTGAGTACCAAGTTTTACGGTAGCTTCAATTAAATCGGGACAAAGCCGCAAAGCCTGCTCGTATGAGGCTACCGCTTCTGCAGTAGCACCGAGCATAGCGAGAAGGTCTGCCTGTCTGAGGATGAGCTCAGGATTGTCCGGATGTTCCTGGAGTTGCTGCTGGACGTGTTCGAGTGCGTCGTGCAGGTGGCCTTGTCGAAGCATCTGTTCGACATCCGGGTCTGAGCCGAGAAAATTGTCCGGGTGTATGAGTATGGCAGTGTTGAAGGTGTCAACGGCCCTGTCGTAACGTTCCGCTACGATATAAAGATAGCCAAGTGCGACGAGCGTGTATATGTCATCGGGATATTCTTCTCTAAGCAGCTCGTACTCTCGTATGGCATCGTCGAGACGACCTGATTTGAAGTAGATTGCAGCAAGTCTCTGTCGGGGCAGTTGGAGGAAATTTTTGAACTTGAGACAATCCTGATAGAACTCGACGGCCTGTGCCTCGGCGCCTGTTCTTTCGTGGCAGTGGCCCAGGGCGTACAGTGCCATTGTATTGCTGGGCTGGCGCATATATACAGAATTGAACTCCTCGATGGCTTCTACCGGATGATTCATCTGAATGGACAGGGCCCCTGCCGCCATTCGTCCGAGTACGCAGGAAGGATTATCGAAGAGATATAGGCGTAATTGCTCACAGGCCTGCTGAGTCTTCTGACAGTGCGCAAGGTCGATTACCTTTACGAGCAGACGGTGCTTATCGGCTTCGAGGACGGCGGCTACAGACGGCGAGATATCGAACCAGTGCCAAATCAAAGGAGCGGCCTCGATAGTTATCCCCCTGCCGATAATGCCTAAAAGTACGCTCATAAACGTATTCCATAAGGCAATACAATAACCCTGTTGCAATCCGACGGTAGTATCGGCACGTATCAGCAGACGGTTAAGAAGAGCGTGGATATATTAGCGGCAAAATGAAGGTTTATCGGGGCTTTGAGTTAGGATTGTTCGTTATGTGAGGATTGTTAAGAATTTGCGAACAGGTAGTGCGGACGTTGAACAGTAAAATAGTTAACCGGTTAGTGACAAGTCGCCGTATCACTTATCCGGCGCTGCGGTGTGAACCTGTTTTTCTACCTCGCTCAGATAAGCAAGCGTGCGTTCGAGCTTGTCGGAAAGGTGCTTTAACTTGAGCATAGTTCGTACTCGCGTCAGCAACTCCAGCTTATTGACAGGCTTGCTGACGAAATCGTCGCTTCCGGAATCGATTCCTCTTTCGATGTCACCAAGCTCATTCAGGGCGGTTACCATAATAATCGGAATGTTGGTCGTGGCAGGGTCGTTCTTAATCCTCCGGCATACTTCAAAGCCGCTCATTTTAGGCATCATTACGTCGAGCAGAATCAGGTCTGGCGCGTCCCTGCCGACAATACTCAGGGCTGTCGGGCCGTCATTAGCGGCAACAGTAACACAATCCATATCTTCGAGATAGGCCTGAAGCAATTCGAGATTCTGCTGGTTGTCGTCAACGACCAGAATCACCGGCGTCTTTTCGTCAATACTCTGAAGCTCTTTTTTAGTCATGTCGAACCCTTTTGCATACTTAATCTCCGGATGGGACCGCCCTGCTGCTCAGTAGGCCCTCGGGACGGGGCATAATTATACCCACCAGTAAGCGATGAGGCAAGAGGCGTATTTATCGCTAATTCGCCTTCAGGGCATCTATAATGGCCATGCAAAACGCCGGCAGGTCGTCCGGTTTTCTGGAAGTAATCAGATTTCCATCCACTACGCATTCCTGGTCTACATAGTCGGCACCGGCATTTATGATATCGTCTTTGATTGCCATAAAACAGGTAGCTTTTTTGTCCTTATATATATTTGTACTGCACAGCAGCCAGCCGCCGTGACATATAGCTGCGATTATTTTACCGGAATTGACCATGCGGTTTGCTAATTCTATCATTTTCTCACTGCGCCGCATAAAATCGGGGGCAAAACCACCCGGTACAATCATACAGTCATAGTCTTCGTGATTGACCTCGGATGCGGCGAAGTGTGAAACACAGGGGTAGCCTTCTTTCGATGGGTAGGTTTTGTCGGCCTCGTCGGCGATAAAGTGGACTTCGCAGCCTTCTTCCTTTAGCCGGTAATACGGGTACCACACTTCGAGCGTCTGGTACATCTGGTCGACCATAATGGCGATTTTCCTGGTTTTCATTTCTGCTGTCCTTCGGTTTCCATAGAGGTTTCAATATACTGCCTAATCTCCGGTCTGATATAGATAGATTCTATATCGACCAGCCGCCCTATCGCCTGGGCACAGAGTGTCGCCGATTCAGCGGTCGGGGCCTGGGTATCGAGAAAGAATATATTTTTTCCTTTTACATTGCACAGGCCCCCGCCAGCGCCACCGAGGGGCTCGCTGCGGACCTGTACGCCGTTATCGGCCAAAAGAGAGAGCAATTGCTGTAATATGGACTGGCTGTTCATGTCCGTAAGTCGATTGTACAAAAATGCTTATATTCAATCCTTTGCTCAAGAAAAGGACACTTCACGGTCGATATAATTAGCGGAAGAGTTTTGCGCAGAGATTCTATACAAGGATATTTACTTTGACAAGCACCATCACAAAGCGAAAGTCGCTGCATCAGGAGCTGGCTGAAAACAAACGCCAGGTCGAATCGCTCGAAAAGCAGATTGAAAAGCTCGAACGGCTCGCAGGTATTGGTACAGCCGCTTCGATGATTCTTCATGAGATGAACAACCTTTTGACTCCGCTGGGTACTTATTCGGCATTGGCGCTGCGCAATCCGCAGGACAAATCGCTTACTCAAAAGGCGCTGCAGCGAGCAAAGAAAAACTGTGAACGTGCAGTGAAAGTGGCTGAAGCTGTTCTTGGTATGGCAAACGGTAATAACCACGAAAAAAAGCTTCTGAAATTGGCGGAGCTTGTCGACGATGTCTTTGAATGTCTTTGCCGCGATTTCACTAAAGACGGCATCACCGTTAAGAAGGAAATCAGCAGTGATTTGACAGTATGTGCAGCACCGGTTAAATTGGAACAGCTTATTATGAATCTTGTGCTTAACGGCAGAGCGGCCCTTATGGAAACAGGCGGTGGTACGCTTAGTATATCAGGCGAGCAATGCGGGCAGTTCGTTAAAATCAAGGTCGCCGATACCGGCTGCGGTATGGATAAAAAGACCGCCGGCAGAATATTCGAGCCGCTCTTTACGACCAAGGCAGGCGACGGCGGCTCAGGCAAGCCTGGAGCGGGACTTGGGCTTGCCTTCTGTAAAAAAGTTGCCGAAGAGCATGGAGGTACGATTTCGGTTGAATCCGAGCCGGGGATGGGAAGCATTTTTACGATAGTGCTGCCCCGGAGTTAGCAAGGTAGTGCCGAGCAGTGTCTGTACTCTACGAAAACATCGGTCATATCCTGTTTATGCTGCTTCTGTTATGTCTTTCGGCTTTCTTTTCTGGTTCTGAGACCGCGTACTTCAATTTAACGCGCAGACATATAGAACAACTCAAACACTCGCGTCATCACGTTAACAGACTTGCAGCCGATATAGCTTTACATCCGAGACGGCTGCTCAGCGCCCTGCTGCTGGGTAATATGATGGTTAACGTGTTGTATTTTGCAGCATCGAGTATTCTTGTATTGCGTTTCGAACGGCAGGCGGGCGTAACAACGGCTGCTTTTGCGGCTTTTGCTTTTTTTACCGCCCTGCTGCTGTTGGGTGAGATTCTGCCCAAATCACTTTCATACGCCAAGTCAAAAACAGTCAGCATTTTTGCAGCATTAGGTATATATGTTCTGGTCAGGGTGCTGAGGCCGGTTATTGCTGTTTTTCAATTCTTAATAATCACACCGTCTCTACGACTTTTAATTGGCTCGGTAAAAGAGCCTCGGCCGATGAGCGCCGATGAATTCAGGACACTTATGGAGCGGATAAGAAGCAGCGGATTCATCACTGCCGCTGAGCATCGTCTTGTGGGTGAGATTGTCGGTCTCAATCTTTTGAAGGTGCGTCACTGTCTGCGTCCGCGTGTGGATATGCCGGCCTGCGACGTAACCGACACGCGCGAAACGGCAATCAGATTTATGCGCGACAATAACCTTGTGAAAGTGCCGGCTTACTACAAAACAATCGATGACATCATCGGATTTGTTTATCTGCGCGACCTGCTTGCAAAGCCCGAAATGAAAGTCAGCCAGGTAGTACGGAGGCCGCAATTTGTACCTGAGCAGAAGACCATCGAATCGCTGCTCGAATACTTCAGACAGACCGGAACGGATACGGCAATCGTAGTTGACGAATATGGAGGGATTGCCGGTACTATCAGCCTTGAGGACGTAGCGGAAGAATTATTCGGCCCAATCGAGGTCCAGCAGGCTGAGCCTATTGAGCAAATCGGCCCGTTGAAATATCGATTAGCGGGAGAACTAGCGCTGCACGACTGGGCAAAGAGCTTCGGGATAGATTTTCTGGAAGCTAAATTTGCAACTATTGGCGGGCTTGTCAGCTATTTACTGGGCAGGATTCCACGACAGGGAGACACGACGCGGTTAAGGAATTTGACCTTTACCGTTGAAAACGTACAAAAGAACCGTGTCCAGAGCGTAATTCTGGCACTTGAGAAATCTGCGAATAATGACAATTAACATCATATATGTGCTTATTTTTGTGGTCTGTGTTTTTCTGGCAGGTTTATTTGCCGGGGCAGAGACCGGTGTGTACCAGCTCAGCAGGCTGCGTCTGCGCCTCGGTGTCGAAAATAAAAAGCTGCCCTTTGTGATGCTCAGCAGGAGTATGCGGGACAGCGCCGCCCTTTTGATTTCACTGCTGCTCGGGACGAACCTTGCGCACTATTTCGCAACCAGCGGAATGACGTACTTGGTGCTTGGAGCAGTAGAAACCGAACACAGAGCCGAGCTGTTGGCGACATTGATAAGCGCACCGATATTTTTCATTTTCTCTGAGTTGATTCCCAAGAACCTGTTTTTTTACAGGGCGGACAACCTGATGCCGGCCGTTTCGCCTTTTATATACGTATTCGACAAGGCCGCGAGGTTTTGTGGTATTACACCTCTTTTAAAGAAGCTCAGTCGGGTCCACAGGCATCCGGGATATTCTGACGCGGCAGTTGGAAGAACATCGCTATCGACATCAAGCGGATACTTCGAGACCATTCTGATGGAGACACATGAGGAGGGAATGTTAAGCAGCACACAGGCCGAGATGGTTCGTCGTCTGGGCAGAATATCAGAGATGCCCATATCAATGGTGATGACGCCGATGGCGAAGGTCCCACAGACAGATGTGAACTCGTCAAAAGCCGACCTGTTTGAGCTTTGTAAAAAGTACCCTTTTACGCGATATCCGGTTTACGACGGATGGGCGGGTAATGTGATTGGGCTGATTAATATATACGACTGCCTGACATCGGATAAGGACTTCACAAGTCTGCATGATATGCCTCGGTCGATTCGCAGGATACCGCCGGACACGACAGTCATGGACGCGATAGATATTATGCAGAACGAAAAGGAAAAGATGATGCTGGTGGCGCGACAAGGCCGTCGACCGGTCGGGATTGTAACTATGAAGGACCTTGTTGAGGAGCTGCTCGGTGAGCTTACCGAATGGTAGTAAAACCGATAAGACGAAGAAGGAGAACCGGACGGTAACGAAACTGCTGAACCTGATTCTGGCGTCAGTTATCGTTTTTTTGTCGCTGTCACTACTCGGTAACAGCATGACAAAAGAGCTGGGCCGGGATGAGCAGGTTTACTGCACAGCTGGTTATCTTACTGCTCAGAGCAAACTGATTTACAGAGACTTTTCCTATATAACACACCCGCCCTACTATCCTCTGCTCCTGGCCCTGCTTTATAAAGTAACGGGTACAAGTTACTATCTCCTTGCCAGCAGGGTCTTATCTGTAGTCTTTGAGTTCGGCATCCTGCTCTGTATCGTTGCTATCATCAGAAGCACACTAAAAAGATATCCCAAATTTACGGCAATATTTTCATTATGTGGTCTTTTAATCTACGCGATGAATCCTTTTGTCACATACGCCGGCGGATACGCATGGAACCACAGCATTGTCGTCCTATGTGTACTTTTTTGCCTGTGGCTTTTCATAAAAATGGACCCGAAGAAAACCAGTTTCCGACGGCTGTTAATAATCGGAGCGATTCTTACACTTGCTGCTTTTATCAGGCACACCACTGCTCTTGTCTATTGCGTATTCGCTGTAACGATTATGTTTATGGCGCCGGGCCGGCTCAGGAAAGGCAAGGCCACCGCCCTGCCGTTTATCGCCGGGTCAGTGGTCCTTGCAGCCTGGCCGCTGATAGTAATAAGCAAAGCGCCTGAGGCGTTTTTCCTGAACATCGTTCGAATACCAGCTTTGAATGCGGTATATCTTCGCGAAACAGGAATAATGTATAACAAATTATATTTGACAAAAATCGCTCTGCTCAGCCCTTCTTATATTGGGCTGATTATCCTCGTTATTTACCTTGTGGTTCTTCGCTTCTTGCCGGCAGACGAGTCCTCAACGTCCGATAAGCGAAAGTCGCGACTTTTTGCTTCTGTAGCGGTGGTTTTTGCAGTGATAGTCTTCATTCCACCAATGATGTGGATTCAGTACTGGGCTCTGCCGGTCGCGTTCATCGTAGTTGCCATGGCTCATCCTTTGAATCAATTATGTAATTCTGCTGCAAAAGATTCTCGTAAGAAATCCTATCTGACTGCAGCGATGGTTCTTTTATTCATAGCTGCAGGTGCCTGTTTATATGACGGTCTGCCTTCGGCGATTTTCAATGTTATAAACGTTTCCAATCCGGATACGTGGGTGCCTTTACGCGTTCATAAAATTTCAGAAGACATTCATAGCAAAGCCGTTTCTGACGGACCGGTCCTGACGCTCTCGCCGCTGTATGCGATTGAGGGAGGCGGCGAGATATACCCTGAATTCAGCGCCGGGCCTTTTGTCTATAGAATCGCGGACAGGCTGAGCGAATCACAAAGGCGTATCGTGCACGCGGTCGGACCGGCTGAGCTGAAAAAACTCATCGAATCAAGGCCTCCGTCTGCTGTGATACTCGGCACAGAAACAAAGCAGCTCGAAGAGCCGATTTTTGAACAGGCAGTGCAGCCGGACTGGTTGAGGAAGTCTTACGGCGAGAACGGGCCGGTAGTTTACTTTCGCCAATAAGCCGAAGCTCGGTTGCTGTCACGGCGAATTATCGTCGATAACAGCTTTCGCGATATCGTTGATGGCCTCGCGGGTAGTGCCGTTGGCGCCGTTTGTTATGATGCTGAAGATGTAATCTTTGTCGGCTGTACTACAATAGCCGGAAAAAGATTTGACTCCGTTGATGTATCCGGTCTTGCCGATGACTTTGCCCTTGTACTGCGGCTCGGTGAAGTACCTGCCTATTGTCCCATCTACCCCCCCTGCTGCCAGGGATTGCATATACATCTGCCTGTTTTCGCTTTTATATATGGCACTCAGCACGGCAGTAATGCAATCGGGAGAAAGCTTATTGCTACGGCTGAGTCCACTGGCATCGTCGATATAGAACTTGTTCGGCCTGATGCGCAAATCGGTAAGAAAATCGCCAATGAGCTTTCGTCCGGCGGGCCAGCTTCCGTTTTTGTTCGCATTGGCGTTTGCAGCGATTGTCTTCAGAAGTGCTTCGGCGACAAGACCGAGACTGTCTTTATTGGCCCGGTCGAGGCAATCAACAATCGGCTTATGGAAGGTTATCAGAACCTTCAGGTCTGAAGGATTGGCAATGCCTTTTTCGATGACCTGGCCGGATATAGTGATATTGTGTCTGGCCAGATTCTCCGCGAGCAGGAACGCAAAAAACGCAGCAGGCCTTTCAATGGCCACACGGAAAGGTCCTTGTTTAATTTTGCATTTGCCCCTTAGTAGGATTGTATTAAGTGTTTCAGTGCGATAGGCACCCACTGAGCCCGAACCGGAGGAGACAGCTCTTACCTGGTTTATAGTTTTGATGAAGCTGGTTTGCGGGTCGATGTCCACCTGTATATGACCTGCCCGGTTGGTGCAGGTAATCTCGATACAATTGCCGTTGTAATTGAGGCCGCTTACTTCGCAGGCGTACCAACGGTTTAATTCTTCGGCAGGCCAACTCGGATGTACCCGTTCATCGTCGAAAATAGTAGTATCAACGATTATGTCCCGGATATTATTTACGTCGTTATGAATAAGGGCTTGTGCAATCTCCCGGAAAATCCAGTCTTTCTCCCGGCCATGTTTTATGTCGGTGATTCTGTCGCCGAGCAGCGGGTCTCCGCTGCCTATAATTACAAGGGTATTGCCTTTGAGGGCGACGGTGGTCTCGAAGGCGTAATCGGGCCCGAGATAATGCAGTACCGCAGCAGTAGTGATGAGTTTCATATTCGAGGCCGGGGTCATCGGCTCTGCGGCATTTTTGGCGTACAGTCTTTTGCCGGTATCCGCCTCGATTATATCAATGCCGTATTGGACGTTTTTTTCCGACGGGCGGGACAAAATCCGGTTAATTGAATCTCTCAGGCTTGCATCGGCGGGACATACAAGGACTGCGGCGATATATGCGATATATACAAATAAAGAGGCCTCGGTTCTCATACCGAGGCCATTTTATAGAAAACAAGCCCTTCATCAAGGGTCTTGTCATATTCATTTCAGAAATAATCAGGCTCGCCGCCGCTTTTCCACTTGATATTGCAGCCCATACTCGGTTTCTGTTCGGCCGGCGGCTGTTTATTCTGCAATAAAACATCAAGAGCCGTCCGCAAATCCGCACCTGTTACAGCGATGCCGTTGCCGGGTCGGCTGTCGTCCATCTGCCCGCGATAGAAGAGCTTACGGTCTTTATCGAAGAGGAAAAAATCCGGTGTGCACGCGGCACGATAGTCCCTGGCCACTTGCTGAGTTTCGTCAAAAAGATACGGAAATGTAAATCCCTTCTGTTTTGCAAGGACGGCCATCTTTTCAGGGGCGTCTTCCGGATAATCTTCCAAGTCGTTAGAATTTATACCGACAACGGCGACGCCCTTGTCCTGGAATTCTTTGATAAGCTCAATCATCTCGGTGAGCACATGCTTGACAAACGGGCAATGATTACACATAAAAATCACCAGCAGGGCTGGGACCGCCCCGAAATCAGACAGCGAAACAATATTACCTTCGGTATCCGATAGCTTGAAATCCGGAGTTTTTGTCCCCAGCGGCAACATAGTAGAAGCAGTAACAGCCATTATATTGTTCTTTCCCTAAATCATTAAAATTACTCATCTGCCCTATAAAAGTCCGGTCAGGTTTCTTATCTTTTTACCTCTCCTGAAGGCAAATGTTCGATGCGGAATTTATTTTATCAGGTGGTTTGAACCTGCATAGGAGCGAAGTTATTAACGACAGGCTCTATGAAATACGGCCTTGCAATTGCAGGCGCCGTCTCCAGCACCTCCTGGAAGAGCTGCCAGTAGGCACGGCCTATACGAGGCCAGGTGATAGAGCGACCATATTTGTATGCCTTGGCTCGCATAGACATAGCAAGGGCCGGATTTGCGAGAATTTCAGTAACCGCCTTGGCCATCTGCGCAGGGTCGCAAAAATCAACGAGTCTTCCGCGACCATCGGCAAGCAGTTCCTGAGCGGCCCAGTACGGAGTCGAGACGACCGCCCTGCCGGAGCCCACTGCAAACGCAAGAGTTCCGCTGGTAAGCTGTTGCCTGTTCAGATAAGGAGTGACGTAAACATCGGCGGCCTTTAGGTATTGAAACAACTCGTTATCTTCAACAAAACGATGGTCCAGTATTACATGATTGTTAAGGCCAAGTCTGCTTATCATTTTTTCAAGTTTGAGCCTGTAGACAGGCCCCTCGTACCGCAGAACCTCGGGATGGGTCGCACCCAGAACGATATAAACGGCGGAAGGGTCGCGGACTATGATGTCGGGCATTGCTCTTAACATCAGGTCAATTCCCTTATTTTCACTGAGCAGGCCGAAGGTCAGTATGGTTTTTCGCCCGGCCAAACCGAGCTTCTGTTTGAAGCGGCTGGTTTCGGCAAAGGGCAGGTCTGGTATACCATGGCCGATAAGCTCAATTTTTTCTTCCGGTACGTAGTAAATCCGCCGGAGCAAATCGACTCCGCACTCGTTCATAACTACAATTCTGTCCGAGGCGTCGCATACTTCGGTCATAGCGTCAAAGAAGTCCGGCTGGGGCTCTTCAAGCACGGTATGAAGCGTTGTTACGATGGGTTTTGTGAGCTTCTGCAGGAACGCGGGCAGGAAAGAGCCGTTCGGCCCATAAAACAGGCCGAACTCATACTGGAGACTGACCAAATCAATATCACTGTGATTGATAAGATTCGCTGCGAAAATGTAATCAGACTGATAGAACTTTCGGATTACTATTCTGACGGGCCCATCATAAGCGAGCCTTGCATCGGTTTCCATAGCGAAAACTTGCGGCTCGAAAACATCATCCGCCGCTGAGCCGATGTTTTTGACAAGGTCACAGGTGAACGTAGCAATGCCGCATTTTCGGGGCGGATAGGAACCGACAAAAGCAATTTTCGTCTTCTGAAATTTCGTCCCTGAAATTATTCTTTCTGCCAAATCTATAGACTCCTTTCTACAGATTGTTTTCAGCTTTTACAAAAACGGTGAAGCCTGACAGACCTGAGCGCACGAGCGATTGCATATAACGGATAGCAGACAGGATTCTTTCGGCCTGTTCAGTGCTGATAGGAGCTTGCGGCTTTTTGCCTATAGCGGCTTTCAGGCTGGTCGTAATAGCCATTACCGGCAGCATTGGACATCTCAATTTCAAGAGTTCGGCAGAACGTGTCCCCTTTCGCGGATTAGAGGAAATATCTACAAGAGCAAAATCCACTGTTTGCTTATCGAGGGTCCTATAGGCGACTTCAATGTTGTCAGCTTCAAAACAAATGTCAATGTCAGGCTCTTTATTTATCAGGCTGACGAGCATTTTGCGAATTGCCGGATGTTCATCGACGATAAGTACTCTGCGGGACATGCTCCTGCCGACCCGCTGCGAAATACTTCGGTCAGACCTTTCTTTTTCACATTGCTCCATCATATCCTGCGACTCCGTTCACGACCGGCCGAACAAGCGAGACGAATCAAAAATTGGTGTCGTCGCCATGTATTTTTTTCAAAAACTTTTGGGTCATCGAATCACTTACATAGCTTTGTCCCGCAAGCACCATCCTGATAGCTGTTATGATAGTCTGGGAGGCTTCGTGTTTAGTAACAAAGCCTCTTGCCCCTGCTCGAAAAGCCCTTTTGGCGTAAAGTTCCTCATCGTGCATAGTCAGGATGAGAACCGGCAGATGAGGATTATACGACTTCATCCTTTCGGTTAATTGCAGGCCGCTGGTCCCGTTTAGTGAGATATCAACGACAGCAAGGTCGATGTTGTCTTTTTTGATTAGATCGAGGGCATCATCAGCGTTTTCGGCAGTAGCGCATACTTCAAGGTCCTGTTCCTGGTTGATTAAAAGTGTAAGGCCTTCCCGGATAATGGCGTGGTCGTCGACAACGAGAATTCGTCTTTTTTTGTCTGTAAACCGACTATAGCTGGTACTGTGCTCCATATATCACCTATTATGAAAAAATGATTTCGTAGGCAAGAAACCGTTAATCGTCGACCTGTGTAAGCCTACCGGCCGCACGCGGCGTGCGGCCGGCAAACTTAGCTTGGCGGAGGAGGGTGATGTGCTATTAGTTCTTTTATTTATTTTCACCGCTGTTACGACCCAAATTTTACTTTTTACAGACCAATGATAACATATGGTTCAAAAAGCAAAATCGGGGCGGCAACTGTTTTTAATATAGGGTATAATCCGGCCGGCGTCATAAGGGAATACCCGATAGGCCTGCCAATATCGGCTGTTTTTCGCGGATAAGCCGACGCCTGTTTTCTGTATAAAAGCTTCTGTATCATATTAAACGACTCCTTAAGCCTGAGGCTGGACGGTGTCGCGGTAAAGGTCTGATTGTGGCAGGAGCAGCAATAAAAAAACCAACAAGGCCGAATGCCGCCATGAAGAAAATGTAAAGCATGACCGGCATTGGTTCAGGTTCAGGTATATCCACAACCACGACAGATTCCGATAACTTCAGAACTACGGGAAATGACAAATCCCGCTTTGAATAATCTGCGGCAACTGAGTCACAAAGCCTGTCGTGTGGGGCAAGTTCGATGGGCACCCAGACTCTGGCATCCCATTCATTCCATCTGGGTTTCGCTATAGGATTCTGAAGCGATATGCGAACATCAGTCGCCGCAGTCAAAAAAGCTTCTTGGCAGTTTACTTCACTGAATTTGAGTTGACCGGAGGAACCAAGGTGAGTAGTCAGGAATATAAGAGCGAACAAAGAATGAACGCAAAGTTTCAGGGAATCGTTTTTATTTAATAAGTTTCTCTTCTTCATCATAGCTGCCCTTCTTTCCTTTATTTGATCTTTTACAGGACAGTGGCCTCTTTCCGAAAGACCTGCCTTTATTTCAGTAACCAGACTATTGCAAATGATGCAAATCGTCAATCGGGGCTGAGTCTGGTTTTGATGTAAGTAATAATGCATTCTCACCATAGGCAGTCGTCAGCTCCGGTCATAGGCAACGGTTAGTTCTGACCATAAGCAAAAACCCGATAGGTATAGGGACATTTACTGATTTGAATTCGAGACACAAACTGTGTGACTTTGCTCCTGTCTGGGCACAATGGTAATTGCCAGCCGAGTTTTTTCTGAGAATAAGAGGCATTGAAAAGGCGGAGAGAGGTTGGTATACTTGAATGGCAAATGCGTCTGTAGCTCAATTGGATAGAGCGTCGGTCTACGGAACCGAAGGTTAGGGGTTCGAGTCCCTTCAGACGCGATTTTTGGACTCCGGAGTACGAACTAAAAAATTGTAAACACACTTGCTCAAAAAACCCAGGACTTTATAATAACATTTTTGAATCGAAATGATTGTGTTATAAGCGTTGAATTAGAACTTTCAGCCCGCCGTTTTGGCAGTAAAGCTGCTCTCATCGCCTTCATCATTTCCGCTCTTTAAAAAAGGCTTTTTTATTGCGTGTGCGTCAGTGTGGCGCTGCGGTTATTTCGAAACCATTTACTTTGAAAAGGGAAAAGATGAATCTCTATGTCGGCAATTTGGCACGAGAGGTAAGCGAGGACGATTTAAAACAGGCGTTTGAGAGTTTCGGCCAGGTTGAGACGGTCAACATAATAAAAGACCGTTTCAGCGGCGAATCACGCGGGTTCGGATTTGTGGAAATGCCTTCCAAGGATGAAGCGTTAAAGGCGATTGAGGAAGCCCAGGGACTGGATATAAAGGGCAGGAGTGTTCGCGTTGCCGAAGCCAATCCTCGAACCGGCGGCTCTGGTGGCGGAGGAGGAGGCGGTCGAGACCGGGGTGGATTCGACCGCGGCGGACGTGGTGGAGATCACCGGGGAGGTTTTAACCGAGGCGACCGAGGCGGCGGAGCCAGACGATTTTAGTAAACCTGAGACTTATTCACGTTGTAGAATTCAGTCTTGGAAGGTGTCGGCTGTCTATGGTGACTTGACATAAGGGTTTACTCCAAAGGACTGGTTCAGACTAAATGCCAAGGGCTACCTATCTCGGCATTGACACCGGAAGCTGTATTTGGCATAATCCGCTCCTTCTTTTTTAAACGCATTCGACGACTCTATTTAAGGAAAAAGTGATGTTCAATGGTATTTTTCAAATCCCGCGACCAAAAAACGAACCGTGCCTACAGTACACACCGGGCAGCCCGGAACGGGCAGAATTAAAGGCCAAATTAAAGGAAATGCTCAACAATCAGACAGAAGTTCCAATGATTATTGGCGGTGAGGAAGTCCGCAACGGCAAAATAGCAGATATGCGATGTCCGCACGACCACCATCAAATTTTGGGCCATTTCCACCAAGCCGATGCGCCGTATGTAACAAAGGCTATAGACGCGGCGGAGAAAGCGAAAAAGGAATGGGCACTGATGCCGTGGGACGCCAGGGCTATAGTCTTTCTAAAGGCCGGCGAATTGCTCGCCGGCAAATACAGACAAACCCTTAATGCCGCCACAATGCTGAATATGAGCAAAACGCCGAACCAGGCGGAGATAGATTCGGCTTGTGAGCTGATAGACTTCTGGCGGTTCAATCCACATTTCATGCAGGAGGTCTATGGTGACCAGCCAATGTCAACTGCAGGAGTTTTGAATTATATGGAGCACAGACCCCTCGATGGATTCATTATGGCAATAACTCCTTTCAATTTTACGTCCATAGCCGGTAACCTGCCGACCGCACCGGCACTGATGGGTAACACAGTGGTCTGGAAACCGTCGTCGGCGGCGGTACTTCCTGCATACTACATTATGAAGGTCCTCGAAGAAGCCGGCTTGCCGCCGGGAGTTATAAATATGGTGCCCGGCCCCGGGCCCATAGTTGCTCCACCCGCCCTCGACGACATACGACTCGGGGGGATTCATTTCACCGGCAGCACATACGTTTTCTCAACCATCTGGCTGGCAATCGGCTCAGATATTCGTAAGTACGTCGCTTACCCCCGAATTGTCGGCGAGACCGGAGGTAAAAATTTCATTTTCGTTCATAAAAGCGCGGATAATAAAGCCGTGATAACCGCAACTGTTCGCGGTGCGTTTGAGTACCAGGGACAAAAGTGCTCCGCCGCATCGAGGATGTACATCCCGGATACATTCTGGCCCGATTTCAAGAAACAACTTCTCGAACAAATCTCAGAAATCAAAATGGGTGATGTCTGTGACTTCAGGAATTTTATGGGTGCGGTTATAGACCAAAAGTCCTTTGAAACTATTACCGGCTACATAGAATTTGCTAAAAGTTCACCAGACTTCGATATATTGTGTGGCGGCGGGTACGACGATTCGACCGGGTATTTCATCGAACCTACCGTCGTCGTCAGCAAAGACCCAAAGTCACGATTGATGGTCGAGGAGATATTCGGGCCTGTTATGACAATATATGTTTACCCTGAGTCACAGTATAACGAATCGCTGGAGCTTTGCGACCAGACTTCGCCCTACGCATTGACCGGCTCCATATTTGCCTTGGACCGCGGCGCCATTGTTAAAGCGATGAACACACTGCGTCACGCGGCCGGTAATTTCTACGTCAATGACAAACCAACCGGTGCCGTTGTATCGCAGCAGCCGTTCGGCGGTACAAGGGCTTCGGGAACAAACGACAAAGCCGGCAGCTGGTTAAATCTGGAAAGGTGGGTCTCACCGCGGGCCATTAAGGAAACATTTCTGCCGCCGAGAGACTTTAGGTATCCTTACATGGCCGAGGAATAATAGGAGCCTTTATTAACAGCGGGCGATGGGATTCGAACCCACGACATTTGGCTTGGGAAGCCAACATTCTACCACTGAATTACGCCCGCGATAGAATTTGTAAGCCTTATAATAACAAGTATTTAACCACGTCGTCAACATTTTTCTGATACCTCATTTTCCTATCCGGCAGCCGAAAAGGTCAGTTTATGGTCAGTCGCAAGTAATTTATTGCTTGCTTTGGCCGCTGCTTTCAGGTGCATATCGTCCACTGTACTATAAAACTTAGCGGTCGTTTCAATACTGCTGTGCCCTGCCAGCTTTTTAGCTACGTTCATCGGCAATTCGTTAGCCCAATTCTGAATACAGCATTTTCTCAGGACGTGAAGGGTCAGCTTTTTGCCCCCTGCGTCTATACCGGCCTGCTTTACTCTCGTCTGAAACGCTCTCAGGGTGTTATTTTCCCAATTCTTATCCTGCCACTGACCGCCCTGTGCTTTGCACTGCTGCCATTTTTCCCGTATCGTCTGACAACGCTGTGAAGTCATTAGCACAAACGGGACGCTTGCGGGTGACTGTTCTCTAAGCTGTTTGAGCAGCGTTACAGTAAACTCCGGCAAAGGTATGTCCCGATTCTTTTTGTTTTTAACATAGAACGGGGGATAATCAGCCGTTGCCTTGCGGTTAGCTATTCGCACCACTGCCCTATCAAAATCTATATCCGTCCAGTACAGGCTAATCAATTCCGTTTTCCTCAGACCGGCAGTGTAGGCAAGGGCATATAAAACTTTTTCTCTCAGCGAAGGTGTGACAAAAAGCACCTTGTGAAACTCATCGGGTCTCAGGTAGTACCACTCAGAGGGGATACATTCCGGCTCGTCCTGCTCCAGAAAAGGATTGACCGCAATAATCCCGTCCCTTACCGCCTCTGCAAACAGGGTCTTGCACTGCCGGAGTATCCGGTGCTTTGACCATCCGCTCAAAGATTCCGTATTCTGCTTCGGAGTCAGGCTTGCAAGAAAATCCTTAACCGCCCTTCGGTCTATTTGCCTTAGCAATAAGTCAGGGCCGAAGTATTCATACAGCCTGTCGAACGTGCCCCGATACAAAATAGCTGTTGCAGGTCTAATCCCGCCTATCTGCTCCCTGTGCCTTAACCAGCGTTCGCAATAGTCTTTCAGGGATTCATTCGACGGGTCGCGCTTCACGCCCTGCCCAAACTCTTTTTTCTTTTCCTCTCTGAATTGCTCGGCGTCGGTCTTGCGGTCGAAGGTCTTGGAGTACCGCTTCTGCTTTCCTGTTTTGGGGTCATATTTCCCATACCAGCGGACGCGCCACTGCTTACCGCACTTGTACAGACCTATTTTAGTAACCATAGTCAGGCCCTCATAAAAAAAGGTGGCCGGGGGTGATGATACTCAATAAGATTGAGAATTGGTCGCCTTGCGGACAGACCGTCCCCGGCCGTGATAATGCAGTTTGATTGTATCTTATCAAATATCATCGAATACCACCTTATCAGCTTCGCCGCCTTTTGTCAAGGGTCTTTTTAATTTTTTTTCCGGGGTCGGCTTAGTTCTGCCTTCGGGCCTGAAAACAAAATCGTTCCGCAACCGTTTCGCTGCCCTTCGCTCTGCTTTGACTGCCAGGTGACTTGACATTTTTTTAACTCCTAAGTTCTGCTAATATGGTGCAAATACACAAACAACCAATCTTGCGTTAGCGGGTCGTCGCCCCGCCCGTGCTTTCGTGCAATTTCCGCAATATCTCTTACAAATTCAGCCGAATATCCGGCCTTATATGCTTGCCGTGACGTTGTTGCGAAAAACTCGTCAAACTTGCCATCTTTAGCAAGTAAGGCGCTGTTCATAATTTTTGCTTTTTCCGGCGTAGGTTCACCTTCAAGAAATTCGGGGGCAAAAAGAGTTTCAGGGTTAATGCCCCTCTCTGAAAATTTTTCAAGCACCGCTTCATATTGCCCGCTCGCGTCGTTCCCGCCGTCGTCAGAACGCTTTGTCGGCTCAGTCGGTTCAGGCTGAAAGTCCTGCTGTTGCTGTTTCTCCCCGTGCTTTTCTTTGTAAAGGTTTTCTACTTGCTGCACTATTTCCTTATGCTGGTAGTGTCCCCGGTCGCTATAAGCCGGATGTTCACGCAAACGACCTACCTGCGTTTCAAAAGATTCCTGTACTGCTGTGCCCTCAGATTCCATAAGTTTTATCCCTTCAAGTTTAGTTTCCCGATTTTTATCGCCGTTCTCGATTCTCTCATTTTCCGTAACTTTTCGGTCATCACAACGTCCTTGTGGATGTTATCCCGCCGGGCGGAAACAATAGGGACGTTGTGTTTGCTTGCGTCCAGACAAACCCCCTGCCACAACTTCAAAACCGTGTCGTCAATATCGGTAAGAAGCTGCTCGAATTTTTTGTAAGTATCGCGGCAAACGTCCAAATCCTTTTGGCCGCTATGACGAAGCGCCTCGTTAGCCTGCATAAGCTGCGCTTCTTTTTCCGGCAGCGCCTCTTTTTCGATAAGGTCGATAGTGTCCTGCGCCCGCTTCTGCTTCTGGATAATCTCGGCATAATCTTTGTCCAGCGGCTTTGTGTCCTTGCCCTCCGCCGTCATATCTTTTTCACGCTGCCGCAAAACCAAAAACTCACGCCCGACCTCGTTATGCTCCGCCCTCTTTACGGCTAAGGTTTCGTGTAAATTGTCAATCTGCTTTTGAATTTCGGCCTTGTGTTGCTTTGCGGCTTTCGTGTCCCCCTCAACCTTAATCTTCGTCGGCAATTCAATCGCGGCAAGCGACTTAATCTGTCCGGCTAACTGCGCAAGTAAATCCGATTGCCTCTGTTCCGGTGATACAACAACCGCTTTTTTTTCCACTGCTAAAATTGTGTCCATTTTTTTATCCCTTAATGATTTCTTGTTTCAGATTCGCTCCGTGAACGATTTTGTCTTTGTCTATCGAATAACCCCGGCGGCCACGCACCGCCAAGCTGTACGCAAGGCAAAGGTTTAATAATGCCTCGTCCGAAGCGTCCTCGTATGCGGCCCACTGGTCAGGCGAAATTCTGCTTTGCAATACCCACGCCATCATCACAATAAAACCGCCAAACAAAGCCCTCGACTCCGTCTTCCAGTGAAAATTGAAAGCGTTGCCGTCACTGCTAAACTCTTTGAAAACCGCGTCAAAAATCTTGGCCTGCGACGGCGTCAGCTCGACCTTAACAATCTTATTCCTTTTCTTTGTCATTGTCTTAACTCCAGTTTATCTAATAACCTCAAAATTATAACAAAAAAATCCGTAAGGTACTGCCACGCGAAGTATACGTGCGCAAAGACCCCCACTATTTGACGTTTTTTCGCCGTTCCTGACGGTGTACCCCTCGACCAGATAAGGAGTCTCTTGCAAGACAGCACAAGGGGGCAGCAGAACCCACAGGGATAATAAGGGAACGCCGCCCCCCGTACTCTAATTCTGAAAGGACTTTTGAAAGGAATTGCAAGACCCGCTGACCTTTTTGTGACCTTTTGCTGTTCGCCTATATCGTTTATCATTGTTTTTACTCTAATAACCCACGTTTTCAGCCTTATGACCTTTGGCCTGTGTAGTCAAACCTCTGCTTTTTTCTCCAAAAATGCCAATACATCGGCAAGCCGGTATCGCACCCGGCGCCCAAGCCTGAATCCTCTTAGCTCGTTCTCGTCTCGATAGTGTTTCAGGGTACGCAGAGGGTTGCCAACGTCCAGCCTGAGCAATCCTGCTGTTTCCTCGGCAGTCAGGACGACCGGAGCAGGCCGACCATCCGGCAGATAAGGAATAATCACGTTGTCCTGTTTTGTAGTCATTATCCTGCTTTTTCCTGCTCAAACGGAATAATCTTACCTTGCCTCTTTGCCGCCTCAGCGGTTGACCATCGAGTAAACTCGTCAAGGAAAGCCGCTTGCTGTTCGCTCAATTCAAATACCCTTTGCGGATTCGGCTGGTTCTCTGTGAATCCGCCGTGCATTTTGCAGACGTTCTCTAAGGCCCGCAGCGCGTTTGTGGCGTCGTTCGCCTTATCAGCTTTCGCATACTGCGAAATAAACTCTTGCTCGATTCGTTCCACGTCCCACAACGCCCTTGCCTCGATTTTCGCCTTTTCTGCGTCAATAATGGCCTGTGTGCCTATATTTGCCCTTACCAAGTGCGCAGACTTACGGGCGTATGATTTCGAGTATCCGGCCTCTACCATAGCGTTCTCGAAGGTGTAGCCCTGCTCTGGTTTTTTTATCGCCCTCTGGACGTATAGCGCACACGCCCTTTTTAGTCTTTCGTTGTTTTCTGGTTCTTTTGGCATATCGTTCAGTCTCCAACTTGCTCACCTATAAAACCATAGTCAAGTATGCTCAAGTATGCTCAAGTATGCTCAAGTTAAAATAGGTAACTTGACTATACTTGTATATACTTGACTATACTTGAGTATATTCTTTGTTAGTATCAACTTCGTTTCTCCGCTTGATAAACCACTGTTTTTTGCCGTCCGGCTGAACCATCGGGAATGACAGGACGCCAAGTGCCTGCCGTGCCCGGCGCAGTGCCGAAGGGCTGATGTTGTTTTCGTCTGCCATACGTTCGATTTCGCTCGTCGCTATTGTCTGCCCGTCCAAGACTGTACTTAGCCACTCAACAGCCTTTTCAAGTATGGGAGCTGCAATCTGGTTATTCCCTAATGCTTCGTCTGCCGTCGTATGTACCGGCTCGTTTTCGTAAATTACCTTGCCGTCGATTATCTCGAAGGCTGAACCGGACGGCTCGATGAGTATGTTCTGCTTTGCGGGTATCAGCAGCCGCCGCCTACTTTCGGGATTGTCGGGGTCTTCTGATACCAGCCACGCTGACCGTGCTGCCCCTGTCAAACCGATAGACCCCAAAACTCTATAAATCGCCTTTATTGCAACGCTCTTATTGAGGTGCGTTACCCCCACAATAGCAACGTTTGTTTCCTGTGCCAGTTTCGCCAGAGGCATAATGACGCCGCGAATATCTGAATCGCGGTGGGAGTCAAACCTCCTGCCATAGTAAGCAGAAATCGGGTCGATGATAATCAATTTTGTATCTGCTTTTATCGTTTGACGCAGAGCTGGTAAGTCATCTTGTAAATTAAAAAACGTCTGCCGCTGTCGTCCTTCTTCGTCTCGGACTTTTACCGCTTCAAGCGCGGATATATTCTTAGGGTCTGCACCCATTGACAAAAGGCGCGGTTTGACAACACTGTCCAGCGGGTCTTCAGCCGTAAGCAAGACCACCGTGCCCAAAGGCGCTTTTTCGCCGTCCGGCCAAACACCGCCGACAGATATTCGTGCGGCCCAATCTAACGTACAAAATGATTTTCCGAGTCCGGGATTACCAAAGAGTAGTGTGAACATTCCACAGGGAATTTTATTATACCACAGCCACGTTATTGGCTTGACCTCTACACTGTCAAGATTCCGAATAATCGGCATAGACAAATAACTATCAACTGCGCCGTCGAGCCGTTCGGCCAAAGATTTTATTTCCGCAACACATTCACCGGCAGGTTTGTCTGATTCCAAAATTTCCTTCATATCCTCGACTGCCAACGTCGCACGCCGAAGCTGTGCTTTTTCCGCAACGATATTCGCATAGTATTCGACGTTCGCCGATGACGGGACGTTCTCTAAAATTTGTCGCAAATAATCCAGCCCGCCCTCAATTTTCACCAGCAAATTTTTATCCTGAAGCGCCTCTCGAACAAGCAGTCCGTCCACAGCCTCGTTATCCTCTCGTAAGTCGAGAATCGCTTGGTATATGATTTTATTCTCAGGCACGGCGAAGCTGTCCGGCCCAATTATCTGCGCAACCGTATCTATGCAGTCCGGGTCGATAATCATCGAGCCGAGAACTGCCGCCTCAGCAGATTTTGAAAAGGTTTTCTCGGCAATATCCATTAGCCTGCCCTCCCTTCGGCGAAGCCTGAAAAATCCGGCTGCCCAGTTATGAATTGCTCAACAATGGATTCTCTGATTCGGGACGAGCCGTCAGGCAGTTTGACAACGGGGATTATTCCCTGCCGCGCCAAGCGTTTTGTTCTGCCGGTAGGAAAACGGAAAATTATATCTACTTCACCGAATTTTAATAACCTGTCGTCCATACGATGTATAATACGGACGACATAAAAGACGTGATAGCCCCTACCCTCTGAATCCCCCCGAATACCCGCCAATACCTGCCAATCGACAAATGAATCCTACGCTTTTTCCAGCTTTTCGCGCGTAGTCCTGTCCATTTTGTCGAGCCTTATCCGGTAAAGTTTTCTGCTAATTTTTTCCAGACCGTGCCGTGCAGCGAAAGCATTAAACGTTTCGTAGCTATCTATTCCAAGCGCGTTCATCATTCTGATTTTAGGTAAGGGCTTTGATATATTATCACCGTTTGGCGCTTCGGCTGTGATACAACATCGGTGTATTTCGCGCAGCTCACTTAGCGCCGTTTGGGTTTTCTTGCTCAGTGGCGGTAATTGCGGGTATTGCTTTTTCAAACGTGAATAGGTCTTGTGCGCCAAGACGGCATATTCTTTTATGTACACCTCGTTATCGTCTATCTCTCTGTTACTCCTTAGTGTTCCATCATCCAAATCTCTACTTAGCCAGGGGGACGGGTCGGCCTCCCGTTCGCACTCTATACCGTCCAAAACAGACTGAACGAGAAGTCTTAATTCTTTTGGCGTTTCACACTTAGCAAATCGTACAGAATCTTCCATTTCCATAAGTCACCTGCAAACAAAAAAAACCGGGGCTATGCACGCACGTCGAAACGGCGCGGCCGCCTTGCGGTGTAGGCCCACCCCGGTCATTGGTTTGATTATCAACAGGTTTGATTCGACGTTTCGCATATTCGTATTATCCCACAAGTACCGCCGCCTGTCAAGTCTAATAACCTTGCAGGTAGCTGCAACGTTCTTTTAGATTCAATGCGGTTTTTCGACCTCGGCCTGTTCACTTTCCAGCCTGTTGCACAATTCCTGTAAAATCATCGCCTTGCTTTCGGTCGTCAGGCTGTGCCGGTCGGACAGCAACAGCGTCAGAAATTCATACCGACATTTTTTCAGGTTAATTTCTATCGTCATAAATCACCAAATAAGCCTCGACAGTATGTTTTCTGAGCGCGCTCTTGCCGCTGGTGCGATTTTCTCCGGTGATTAAGGGCAGAATACCCTTTTTTGCGTCCTGCGCGATTCTGGTGCGTTTTATAGTAATCTGCGACCGCCAAAATGACTCGATTTTCACTCATTTTTGATTTTCTCTTAATTTTTTATATTTTTTCTTTATCTCGTCAATTTCCGCCAGCATTTTTTCGCTCTCAATTTTCAAGCTGTCATTCTCGCTTTTTAACCCGACTTCCAGTTCTTTCACCTTGCTGATTAAAATGCTCAAGTTATTACACAGGGTCACTACCTCCCACGGCGCAACGCCGGGTTCGCCCTTGATACCTTTGCCTTGTTCTCCCTTAATGCTTTTGCCACTTTCGCCTTTTAAGTCGATATAATCCGAATCGCCGATTTTCAGCTTTGTACCCTGCCAGCGAATCGGAATCTGGTATTTTAAGTCCACTTGCTCGCCCCTTGAGCCGTCCGGGTTTTCAAAACTTAATCTCGTACCGTCCCAGCGGTGCGCGGGCTTATCGCCTTTATCCCCGGCCTTGCCGTCGAAATAATCTACCCCCTTTTTGGGGGTATCACCTTTATCGCCCTTGTGCGGAGTCAGGTCTTTGCCTTCGTCCCACGAGCCGTCAGGATTCTTAAAATACAGTTTGAATCCTTCCCATTTATGTTCCGGCGGCAATCCTATTCCGTCCTTACCGTCGAAATAATCCTTGCCTTTTACCGGAGTATTGCCGTCTTTACCGTCGAAATAATCCTTGTCCTTGACCGGCGCATCGCCTTTATCGCCCTTATCACCTTTATCACCTTGCGCCAGAGTTTGTATCGGGCCGCCGTCTTCACCGAGAAGGAATAGGCCGCCCTTTTTGACGACAATTCGCCGCACAAGTTTTTCCGCTACCAGCTCGGCAGTGTCTTTTTTCTGTTCTAAATCTCTACTGTTCATTTTGTAAAGTTCCTTATGAAAAGGTCAGTAAAAGGTCAGTCAGCAGTGACAACCACCTGTAAGGGCCGCTGTACTGCCGCTGTACTGTTTGGTTTTTACGCTGAAAACGTGAATTGATATAAGTGCAGACGTGGGAAATACTTGCTATTTCGGGCATTTTGGGCTTGGGAAGCCAACATTCTACCACTGAATTACGCCCGCAGCAAAATCCCTGATGCATTAATTCTATTAGAGTGCCCCTTTTTGTCAATCACTTTGCAGAGCCTCAGCCGAAAAGTCAATAAATATCATATTGCCCAAAGCCCAATAAGATGTATAAGTAAACACCGTATTTGAAAGAATTAAGCGGGTGTGGAAAGGCAAGATTGACCGCTGACATGGAGTCCTATAATACTTTTTCTGCCAAAGGCATTTTCTTCTGTGGACGATAGTATTCAAAGATAAAATAACGTTAAATTATCCGAGCGGTCTTTGAATTCTAAGGCAAAGAAAACGAGATATGCATTTACTCTGGTGGAAGTCCTGATTGTGGTCGCAATTCTCGGCATCCTCGCCGCCGTAATCGTTCCGGAATATCGCGACCATACGCTAAGGGCCAAAGAGTCAGCCGCCAAGGAAAATCTTCAAAATCTGCGAACGGCCATTGAACGCTACGCGATTAAACACAATGATATAGCACCGGGTTATCCAAACGACGATACAACTCAAACCCCGATATATATATGGTTCTGTTCCCAGATAATAAAGAGTAATGATTATTTAAGGGGTGAAGTCCCCAAAAATCCTTTTAATCAACAGTCTGTAATGAAAATCTTTTCTGACAATGAAGATTTTCCACAAATGCCTATGGAAACCGACTATTATGGCTGGCTATATAAACCCGCCTCCAGGACAATAAGGCTCAATTGGTCCGGAACAGATAGTGCAGGAATTTCCTACTTCGATTATTAATTATCCGCATAATTACTTCAATCAGGACACCAACACCAAATACGCTGACTCTTAAGAATATCTATAAATGATTGACTAAAATCCCCTTATCGGTCAGCATTTTACGGCTCAACCTTTTCAAAAATCAATGTCGCACGAGGGTTATCATTATAATCGACCGGCAACTCACGGTCCTTAAAAACATCAGTAGAAACGACAAACTTGGGGAATGAAAACCACTCAGGCTCCCACTGTTGACCGTCTATCGTTATTGGCCCTATAAACAAATCAGTGCTGCTGCCTTCCACTATTTCATTACCTTTTTGCGCCCGGAAATAGTCCAAGACGATTTCTATGGACAGTGAGTTTGTCCTGTGGGAATATCGCACTGTCCACAAACCAGGCCTAAAAACGCCTTTGCCTTTTTGTTTCATCGGAACTTCGGTCACCTGCCTCGGTTCCAATTTCACTGAACCTATACTATGTATAACAGAAGATATTGTTCCGTTCCGTTCAATGACAAATTCCCAGCTGCTTCTTCCCTGCGATTTCCATGTCCCTGCCAGTGACTTCGGGAAAGCCACGCCCTCTTCAATAATTACCTCAACATCATCGGCTGATTCACTGGTAAGTTTCTTTGGCTGGCATCCCGTCAATAAGAACAGTGAAAGTATATATATAAGAGCTATTAGAAGCCTCATAATTTATTTCTCCTTTTAATAAAGCCCAGAACCCATAACTATATTTATAAAAATAAAAAAGGCAAGATAAAATCTTGCCTTTTAGGGTTTCGCTGTCTTCGGCCTCAAAAACAGCCAAGTTTCAAATGTTTACATGATCTATGCTTTGTGCAGTCTTCTCCTTCTGACAAAAAACGCACCCAGACCCAGCAAACCTACGGTAATCGGCTCCGGAATAATCTGGGTAATCGTCATGGTGTCTACCACTGTTTCAGCATCTCCGAGCATCATAGTAATTGTTACACTGCCTTCTGCCGTGCACTCGAACTCATAATCTACGAATACACCAACTTCGTAGGGGTCGACTGATACACCAGGCTCAAAGTACCACGTATCGCCGTAATCCGCAATATAACCATAGTAGTCGTTTGTACCAGCAACCGGTGCGGGTGGAACATGCATATTAGCAGCTCTATCAGTCCACTTAGCTTTGGACATATCGGCCTCATTAATAATCACGAAGAGCTCCACCGCTGCGCCTGGCTTTTCGGTGTCATTATAGATGCCAATATTAGTTTTTTCTCCCACATTCAAACTGGTCCCTGCACTGCTGGACAGGGTTAACGAAGCACTAGCTGATGATATTAATCCTAAAGCAAATAATATAATTAAGAACTTTTTCATTTATCGTACCTCTCATATAGGGTCAAAAATTCAATTTCTTCTATTAACTTGATTTACTAAAAACTGAAAAACTAATCAAATATCCAGCAAAAATGCCCCTGCCTAACCTCCTTTCGAAGATTACTAAATGGTTACTACCTGCATACATTCGAATATCTTAAAAACCGCCAGTAGTTGTTATCACCGATTGCGCTGATTAGACTGATTCCGTTGATTTCTAAAAATGCAATTAACAGAACCAACTCAACTATTCACTTTTTAGCTGCACTATATGTCATAAAGTGCAGAACAATTCAAAAGCCTTCAAGTTGAGTTTTCTTTCCGCCCCGATACTAAGTGAGTTTCACAGCCCCCTGTGATATTGCGAATTATACCATAATCCAAAGTCTAATGCAAGCTTTTTTTAAAAAATTTTAGCCACAGATGAACACTGATTTCACTATAAAAACCGCTGTAAAACCAAGCGTTTTACTCCAACAGAACGTCCAAAGTTAATCAGCAGCCCAACTTCGAAACCCGTTGCCTTGAGATAATTTAACAACTAAGCCTCAAAAGCAGGATTATGATTCTCCGTTGATTTGACCTCTACAATTACGCTGCTGTCAACAATAATATCGGGCATAAATTCACCGATAATTTTGTCCCGATAACGCACAATTAGCTTCTTTTGGCTTTCTACAGGGATTTCTCTGCTTTCAAGCTCGATGATAAGTGCGTTGTAATATATTTTCTCCAAAAAACCATAACCGAGAGTATTATGAACGTCATACGCAGCATTGATTATCTCTCTGGTTAATTCTTCGTGTTTATATGTCATATCGCAGATATTTTAATATTTTTATAAATAAGTCAAAGAAAAAGCTGTGTAATCTGTGTGCATCTGTGGCACAGATCAGTAAAATCTGTGGCCAAAAAAAGAGGCAAGCCCTTAGGCTTGCCTCCACAAATCTGTTGGCTTCAGACTATCGCTTATTTGCGACGTCTCAGCAGAAGACCGCCAAGACCAAGCAAAGCTATTGTCATTGGCTCAGGAACTTGACTGATTGTCAGAGTATCCACTACCGTTGTAGCGTCACCGAGCATCATGGTGATTGTGACATCGCCTTTACCAATGCACTCAAACTCAAAATCTGCGAATACACCAACTGCGTAGTCGTCGACTGATACACCAGGCTCAAAGTACATCGTGTCGCCATAACCCTCGATATAACCAAAGTCGCTGAATGTACCAGCAACCGGTGCAGGTGGCACATGCATCTGGTAGTTCCCAGTCCACTCACCTTTTGACATATCGGCCTCATTAATAATCACGAAGAGCTCTACCGCCGCACCTGGCTCTTCGGTATCATTGTAAATGCCAATATTACTGAGGTCATCTACCTCTAAACTGGTGCCAGCGCTGCTGACCAAGGACAAACTAGCGCTAGCCATTGAAGCCAAAGTAAGTACTAATGTTAAAACTAATACTTTCTTCATCACATTTCTCCTTCTAAAAAAGAGATCACGTCAATCCTCTAAACATTTTTATGCTTAATTCTTACGGACTTTCACTACCTGGTAGACAGTTCGCAGGTACACCGGAACCCTTCGGGGGTTCTTTTTCCTGCCAGTACTCAATCAGAATACCCAAATCATCAGAAGCTACTCTCGCATAACCCTGAATAGCACTACCCTGTCTTGCATGGTCAAAGTCCGCACAGGCAGCAGGTACACCGTTATAGTTTATGTCGAGAATACCTGAACCCTTCGGCGGATCTTTTATCTGCCAACCGGCAATCAAAACATTAAGGTCATCAGAAGCTACGTAAGCATAGCCTTGAATTGCGCTACCCTGACTGAGGCCGTCGGCATCGCCATGGCACTGACGCGGATAGCACCAGCATATAGGCTTGCCTGCGGCGTCCCACTCGTCGTAATCCGCCTGACCTGAGTAACATTCTCCTAAACCTGTAACAGCGCAGCCTGTGTAGTTAACATCTTCTGCCGGCTCAGTGTCCTCAAGAACCACGTTGCCGCGAGCACTGTTGCCAATAATCGTGATATTGCAGTCGCCGCTA
>Ga0315549_1000287_pt1 | contig 61967 bp, 55 predicted proteins | sample SalMarSW160200MG_FD_203101 | JGI IMG/M metagenome (GOLD analysis project Ga0315549, IMG submission 203101) | Salt marsh sediment microbial communities from the Plum Island Ecosystem LTER, Massachusetts, United States - Salt Marsh Sediment SW1601-200 ...
TGGAAATAATACGACAAATGATGGGAGAAACTGACCCTGCCAAAGCCCACAGGGGCACTATCAGAGGCGATTTTGGCATTGATATTGGACATAACTTAGTACATGGCTCTGATTCACTGGAAAATGCTTCGAAGGAAATAGACTTATTCTTCTCAGCAGAGGAAATTTTCAACTATGACCGGGAGCTAGATACGTGGATCTATTGAATTCTAACTACGGGGGTCGCCTTGTCCCATAATTTATCCAGTTGATAATAATCCCGCTCTAACGGGGCAAATATATGAACAATAACCGAACCAAAATCAGCAAGCATCCAACCTGAGTCAGGAGTCCCTTCATTATGATGAGGTACGACGCCTTTAGTTCTCAACACTTCATCAATACCCTGCCAGATAGCTTCAAGATGCCGCTTAGTATCTCCAGTGCAAATGACAAAATAATCCGCAAAAGAGCACAGGGCTCTCACATCCAGCATAGCAACATCCTTTGCTTGCTTCTCAGAAGCAAGTTCACTAGCCAAGCGCGCTATTCCCTCCGCTTCCAGAAAGGCACTAACCTCCTTTCATATTATACCACTTATGGCAACATTTGACCAAGGACTATCTTGCCATGTATATTTTGAAAATGATGTACCCTGCATTAGAACTCTACTGCAAGACTACGCTACTTGCAAATTTGCGAATGAAATTTTTCAGTTTGCAATATATCTGCTATAATTGAAACGAGGATAAAGATATGCAAGCAAAATGGTGGCGTAGCGGTTTTTTTTACATACTGCTTCTAGTAGTGGTAGGAGCTCTGATACTCGCCCGTGTTATGTCTGTAGAAGGGCCTAGGGATGTAAGTCTGGCTGAGTTTGTCGAGAGCGCTAAACAAGCGGGAATTGACACTATAGAGCATGATGGTGAGACGCTGACTGGTTTACAAGGTGGTCAGGAGGGTAAGGCCATAATTACAACGGTATTCAAGGCTGATACCGATGCCGTGGTTGCTTATCTGGGAGAAGAAGGGGTAGACCTGGGAGCAGGAGGGATAGATTTCTATGCTACAGTTAGTGGCTTTGATTGGGGAACGATAGCACTAACAGTCATTCTGCCCATTGTACTGCTTGGGGCATTATTTTACTTCTTATTCTTCCGTGCCGCCCGTGGCGCTGGCACACAAGCCTTCAATTTCAGCAAAAGCCGTGCCCGATTAACTCTTGACAAGAGGCCCGATGTAACTTTCGCCGATGTCGCTGGAACAGATGAGGCAAAAGAAGAGGTTCAAGAAGTAGTGGAATTCCTCAAGTCCCCCCAGAAATTCCAGGCGCTGGGGGGACGCATACCTCGAGGAGTGCTCCTGGTAGGGCCACCAGGAACAGGCAAGACTTTACTAGCTAAAGCTATCGCTGGAGAAGCCAAGGTTCCTTTTTTCTCTATTAGTGGCAGCGAATTTGTGGAGATGTTTGTGGGCGTCGGTGCCGCCAGAGTCAGAGACCTGTTTGAACAAGCCAAGCGTAATGCACCATGCCTCCTATTTGTTGATGAAATCGATGCCGTAGGCCGACACCGTGGTGCTGGTTTAGGTGGAGGACACGACGAAAGGGAGCAGACCTTGAATCAAATTCTGGCTGAGATGGATGGCTTCGATACCAATACCAACATCATTGTCATAGCCGCCACCAATCGCCCCGACATCCTCGACCCAGCTCTCCTCCGTCCCGGTCGTTTTGACCGCCACATTGTCATTGACTTACCCGATATGAAAGGCCGCAAGGCTATTCTAGAGGTGCATGCTAAGGGCAAGCCGCTGGCCAAAGGAGTTAACCTCGAAACGGTAGCTAAGGAAACGCCGGGATTCAGCGGCGCTGACCTTGCTAACTTAATCAATGAAGCAGCCATCCTGGCTGCGCGGCGCAACCGTAAAGATATCACACTAAAGGAGCTTGAAGATGCTGCCGACCGCACTATAGCTGGACCGGAAAAGAAAAGCCGTATAATAAGTCCCAAAGAAAAGGAAATCATTGCTTACCACGAAAGTGGCCATGCCTTGACCGCCAGGATGTTGCCTAATGCCGACCCTGTGCATAAAATTTCTATTGTTGCCCGGGGGATGCTGGGGGGCTGGACACGTTTTCTGCCATCCGAAGACCGCCATTTATGGACTAAGTCTCAGTTTGATGATAGATTGGCAGTGAGCTTGGGCGGACGCGTTGCCGAGGAAATTAACTTCGGGGAAATGACTACCGGTGCCCAAAACGACTTAGAGCAAGCAACTAAGCTAGCTAGGAAAATGGTCACCGAGTACGGCATGAGTGAGAAATTGGGCCCGCGGACCTTTGGTCAAAGGCAGGAACTCGTCTTTCTCGGTCGTGAGATAAGCGAACAGAAGGATTACAGCGATAAGATAGCCCAGGAAATCGATGAAGAAGTGCATAATATTATCCAGCGGGCCTACGATACCGCCAAGAAAATTCTGACCAAGAATCAAGAAAAACTAAAACTGCTAGCTGAAGAGCTTATAGCTCGTGAAACTCTGGATGAACCTGAGCTCGACAAAATATTTGAAGGCTTAGCACCCCAGCCAACGTCCAGCTAAATCAAAAAGCAAAGGTCAAGTCAAGGTTCAAAAATTTTGATTTTCTTTCGGGGAGCCAAGCCGGCTACTTTCTTCGACGACAATATCTTCATCTAGCTTGACAAATAGCGGTTGGGGCTGGCGAAGTTTCTGCCCCGGAGGTAAAAACTGAACTTTCCAACCTGCTTCCTTCACACTACCATCAAATCCAAGGGAGGAATGAAGCCTTTCGGAACTGAAGGGGAGGAAGGGATAGAAAACAGTTTTCAATGCTGCCAGCACGGAGAGGACTGTATAGACGGATTTAGCCGAAGTCTCTCGTTCCGGTTTGATTGTCTTCCAAGGAGCTTGTTCATCAAGATAACGATTAGCTTCCTGGGCTAGGGACATAGCCTTCTTGACCGCCACTTTAAACTCACAATGATAAAGCAACTTATCCACACCGTCTAAGGTAACTTCAGCCCCATGAAGCAAGCCCTGGCTGCGTTCATCCAGTTCACCCGGCGCAGGCACGGCTCCATCGAAATTGCGATAAGCAAAGGTGAGAACACGATGAGCTAAATTGCCATAGGTGGCTACCAACTCATTATTATTACGACGAAGGAATTCACGCCAGGAAAAATCGCTGTCCCCGCTGTCAGGCATATTTACTGCCAAAGTATACCTCAAAGGATCTGGCTCATACCGTTCCAGGTAATCATGCAGCCAGATTGCCCAACCACGGCTAGTAGAAAGCTTCCTGCCTTCGATAGTCAAAAATTCGTTAGCTGGAACATCATAAGGAAGATTCAGACCGCCATAACCCATCAACATCGCCGGCCAAACAAGAGTATGGAAAAAGATATTATCCTTGCCAATGAAATAAAAACTCTTAGCATCGTCTTGCCAGAAAGCTTGCCAGGCGGTATCATCTCCCTGCAATTTTGCCCATTCCTTGCTTGCCGATAAATAACCAATGACTGCCTCAAACCATACATAAATACGTTTATGCTCAAAGCCTGATTGCGGCACAATTACTCCCCAATCCAAATCACGAGTAACTGCCCTGTCCTTTAATCCTTCATCCAGAAATTTCCACGTGGTGCCAAGCACATTACGCCGCCAATGAGTCTGCTCTTTTGTCCAGGCGGTCAACTTGTTCTGAAAAGAAGAAAGGCGCAAAAAGAAATGCTCCGAAGACTCGAAGCGAGGCGGAGTGGAACAAAGGACACAGCGAAGATCCTTAAGCTCCCATGGATTCAAAGGCTTACCGCACTCATCACATTCATCACCTCTTGCTTTAGTGAAGCCACAGTGAGGACAAGTACCTTCCAGATAGCGATCGGGAAGGAACCTCTGGCACTTAGGGCAATAAGCTTGAAGCATCTTATCTTTGTAGACATAACCCTTGTTGAGCAAAGTGAGGAATATGTCATGAGTAACTTGAGTGTGATTTGGAGTGCCAGTGGTGGTAAATAAATCGAAAGAGATACCTAATTTTTTCCAGCAATCGACAAATTGCTGATGATATTTGTCCACTACTTCTTGTGGTGTGGTAGATTCTTGTTCAGCACGAATTGTAATCGGCGCTCCGTGCTGATCGCTACCGGAAACCATCAGCACCTTATTGCCCTTAAGGCGATGATAACGGGCAAAAATATCGGCTGGCAGATAAGCACCAGCGATATGTCCTAAATGTAGGGGACCATTGGCATAAGGCCAGGCAACACCGATAAAAATGCGCTCGCTCAAATTCTTTCCCCAAAAGTCAGCCTATTGTAAATCATAAATTGCCTCGTGTCATGGCCATGAGCCGAGGCTCTCAAATGACGATTGCCAACTTTTATTCCTTGGGGAGAAAGGTGATTATTTGCTTTCCTTTCTCCGTTCTGTATGAGATATAACCACGGCTCAGGCAGCAATCAATACAAAGACATTGCTTTTCATCTCCCTCCCCGTTGATTGAAAGATAGCGTTCTCCATATTTAATAGGACGATGACAACCATCACATTCCACCTTTTCTGTAGCAATACAACCACGGCGCATTTTAGCTCCTTTCCTGAAATTTCAACCAAGCTCGAGTCTTACCTTCAATAACGAGAGTAAACTCCCCTCTTGGTTCAGCGAAATGCTCCCGAGCCTGGCTCACTCTGCCTCGGAAAATCTCTTCGTGAACTTTGGTAAGCTCACGGCATACAGATAGTCTTCTATTTCCTAGAATTTCTTCAATATCACTCAATGCTTTGCTAAGGCGATGGGGTGTCTCGAAAGCCACTATGGTTCTTGGTTCATCGACTATTGAGCTGAAAAGACGCTGCCTTTGCCCTTTACGTCGGGGCAAAAACCCAAGGTAAAGGAATTGGTCGGTCGGCAACCCGGAAACCACTAAAGCGGTAATCACTGCTGAAGCACCAGGAATCGGTACCACAGAAATCCCATGCTCAATGGCAGCAACGATAAGCTCGTAACCAGGATCACTTAGCCCTGGCGTGCCAGCTTCCGAAACTAGAGCCAGGTCTTCTTTCTCGAGATAATTCAATAAATAATCAAGTTTAGCTTTTTTACTATGCTCATGATAACTAGTCAATGGAGTTCTTATATTATGGGCATTAAGCAAGTGGCGCGTAGTGCGTGTATCCTCAGCAGCAATAAGTTTCACCTCCCGTAAAAGGCGTAAGGCACGCAGGGAAATATCTTCCAGATTGCCAATAGGAGTGGCAATGACATAGAGAACAGGCATGCCCTACAATTATACTTAATAGCTATAATTTTATCTACAAGTTTCCTTGACTTTAGACCGCCATGCTTGTATAGTTTGTGGCAACTTTTATCAAGTAAAGAAAAATGCCTCGCCCTAAATTCAAAGAGTTGGAGCGCGCTTATGGATTTGATGAAGTTGCGCTTGTCCCCGGAGATGTAACCCTTAATCCCGACCAAACTAACATAGACTTTACCGTAAAGAATTACACCTTGTCCATCCCCATTCTAGCCTCAGCTATGGATGCTATTGTTGACCCCACCTTTGCTATTAAATTTAACAAGCTTGGCGGGCTAGCCGTCCTTAATTTAGAAGGTATACAGACAAGGTACGAAAACCCTGATGAGGTCTTAAACCAAATTGCCCAAACTCCTGAGAAAGAGGTTACTTCCCTGCTTCAAAAAATTTACTCTGAGCCTATCAAGGAAAAGCTCATTAGCCGACGCATTGGAGCAATAAAACAGGCTGGTGCCATCTGTGCTGCATCTACAACTCCAGCCAACACCAAACGGTTGGCTCCTATAGCCAAGGATGCCGGGATGGATATACTCGTGGTGCAATCTACCGTCACCACAGCCAGGCACATCTCCAAGAGCTATCGGGGACTTATCCTGCCTGAGCTATGCCAGCAAATGTCCTTGCCTATCATAGTAGGCAATTGTTGCAGCTATAACGCGGCATTAGAACTGATGAGAACAGGGGTCGATGGCATCCTAGTTGGAGTGGGGCCTGGGGCTGCCTGTACCACCCGGGAAGTCATCGGCGTTGGAGTTCCCCAGATAACTGCTACTCTGAATTGTGCCGCTGCTAGAGAAACATATCTCAAAGAAAGTGATAAATACGTAGCAGTGATAACAGATGGAGGTATTCGCACAGGTGGCGATTTATGCAAGGCGTTCGCCGTTGGTGCTGACGCTGTAATGATTGGCTCTCCTTTAGCTCAAGCGACAGAAGCGCCAGGAAAAGGCTATCACTGGGGCATGTCTCATTCCCATCCAGCATTGCCTCGAGGGACACGTGTTAGAGTTGGCACTACCGCCCCATTAAAGCAAATTCTCTTTGGTCCTACTTCCGTCACCGATGGCACTCAAAACTTAATTGGCGCTCTACGCACTAGCATGGGAGTATGCAGCGCTCGAACCATCAAAGAAATGCATAAAGTTAAGATGGTTATTGCCCCATCTATAAAGACGGAGGGGAAATACTTTCAGGCAATACAGAATGTCCCTTGAGTTTATAGAAACGCCGAAAGACAAAACCAGACACCAAAGCCAGCTAGAACCAGAGCACAAACGCTAAACACAATCTTTTGTACCTTCTGTGTCCACCACCGCCTTGACTTAAATGTACTCACAGAGAGAAATTCACTCCAGGCAAAATCACAGGGCAAATGCACTGTGGTAAACAAAATAACACCGGCAAGCCCGAACTTGGCGGCACCGGTTACCAGAGCTGCACCGACAGTCGCCCACCATATGTAAAAAGCCGGGTTAGTTCCCGTAATTACAATGCCTGTCAGTAAAGAGCTGGCTGGTAGACCGCCCACCGCACCAGGTGCCTCACCAGTAGCTCGAAACATCCGGAAGCCCAGGTAAAGCAGCATCAAGCCACCGGCAAGATATATACCCTTTTCCACCTGGGGAGAGTCGATGAAATGCCCGAATCCAAAATAAATTGCAGCTATGAGCGGTATCTCAATAACAGCATGCCCTGCTGCGATCCAGGCACCGGCGTGTTTGTCACTATACCCCTTGGCTATGGTAGCCGCAGTCATTGGTCCGGGTAGCATAACGCCAGTGAGAGAAATTCCCGCTGCTGATAATAAAAATAGGCCCAGGCTTGTTTCCATGACTTACTTTGGGCAAAACCAGATTCAGGTTAAATTTCCTCTTGTTCCTCATCCTCCTCCTCCTCCTCCCCAGCCACAACCCCACCATAATGAGGAAGTATCACACCTGCTTTGGCGCGGCGACCTCTGGCTTCTCCGGGCAGATCGTCAATCATCTTCTTTAGCTCTGCCAATGTCTCAACCGACTGTGCTGGGGGAGTAACTGCGCCATCTACCCCAGCTTGCCATAAACTGGTTAGCTCAGCCTTTGTGACCAAAGAAGGCAAGGCCATAATAACCGGCTTCTCTAAGAGCTCGACGAACCTTTGACAAACAAGCAGATGCTCCACAGCAACAAAGGAGTCTTCACCTCTACTACTGATGAACACACCATCTACTTCAAGGCTATTAATGGCCCTAACAAAACCCTGGTCTAATGACGGCTCTATCATCAAAAATTTGCCTACCTCCTCTTTGTACAAGACTGCCGCAGCCGCCTTGATGTCAAAGACCAAGAAGTCGCATCCCAAGCTCGCAAGCTCATTTATTTTCTCTTCGCTCATGCCCTTCACAAATATCCCCAGAGGGACATCGCCCACAGCTTCGACCATTTGTTTAACAATCCTGGCGCTTGGGCCCTCGCTCAATATCAACCCGGCATCGGTATTGACATCAGCCACGACTTTGGCTTCCTTGATCTGTGTCCCGGACAGCCCCTCAATAAGCAACATTGCCGGGCTTTTTAGTTCAGAGGCAGGTGGATGAAAACCTATGGGCGTGGTTGAAGACTTAGAAAGGCTCTGCAATTTATCAACAAATTTGCTCATATTACCCCCAGCCAGCGGTCGGATTCGAACCGACGACCGGCGGTTTACGAAACCGCTGCTCTACCCCTGAGCTACGCTGGCATGTAATCATGGATTTCCCCGTCCTGACGTTCCGGGCACGCCTGACGGCAGTACCTCGTCAAGTAACGCCATCATGTCCTCTTGCATACCAGATATTATAGGGGAATAGATATCCATAGTAAAGGCAACACTCGTATGACCTAATGCCTCACTGGTAACCTTTGGTTTGGCACCGCGAAGGAGAGTGGCTCCACGGCCACTCTCCTTGTTTTGTTATATATATCTGGGAACTGGTGGCTACTTGGTTAACTTCCTCAACGTCCTGCCAGTATCTTTACCGGCTGCCAAAACAACGTCCTACCCTACTAACAAGACGTCGGAAAAGCCATGGGATGTTGTCAGATTAATTATTAAGCAAATAAGCTACTTAGTTGGTCTACTGGAACTACTGAAAAGGAATCACATTCTCGAACTAAGTCTTTATTTATTTTTTTCTCTTGTAGTCTGAATAAACTGATATTAGAGCCCATCGATTTTAATGTCTGGCAAAGTGGGACGAAATCATAATCGTTTGTATAAATGAATAACCGGTCTAACCTACCATAACTAGCCAGTTGCAAAGCATCGCAACAAATTTGTGTGTCTACAGCTTTTTCAGATTTATTTAATCGTTCTAAAACATAATTAGGCGGACTATATCTCGAAATCCAGCTATTAATAGCGGATCCGCCTTTTATTCTTTTACCGCAGTATTTTACTTGTACATCCTCTACCTCTCCAGGTCTATGAAAAGGTGGAATAATAATGTTGTCATTTATCCTATTCTCATGAATAACAAAATAAACAACAAAGCGCTTGTATATACCAGAGTGTAAAGACATGAATCTTTCTCCGTAAAACATTCCAGTGAACTTGATGATATCAAGCTTTTTGGATGCTAACTCTTTTTCTGATTTTTTGATTGCTATGACGTCTGTGATTAAAGAAGATCCATCGACAAAGAAGTAATTGTTCTCAGGCATAAATTCCTCCTTTCGGGTAAATAAGCCTAACCATTTATTTTACATCTTTTAGGTGAAATACTCACCCTCTCTTTTCCTGACGGCCACTCGAATATACAAGAAATCAGACATCCCGCTATTAGGGTTATAGATTAAGATGGCAATGTAAGACCAGAGAGCGGAGTCAGGCTGCCTTATTAGCCTAACATCACCCAGGAGTCGGTCCAGCCAGTAGAGAAATCCCCTTGTCTTGCCTATGGACTTTTGGGCTATTTAGGATTATCATGAGAGGTGGAATGAGGAAGAAGGTAGTCCTCGTCAGCCTGATTATCGGCTTTTGCTTCTTTGGTGTACTCTGCTACAAGAGCTGGATTATCACTTTTGTCATTACCAAGTGCCTCAGCGGCCGGACAGCCGGTAAACAAGGAATCGTCAGGTCAATAATCATCCCCTGGCGGAACTATCAGCTCCACCTGCACCACTGGTTTCTTGCCCTGATTGTTGGCGGACTATTCGTGGTAAGGAGCTTCTACATTCTGGCACCGGAGATCTCTTACGGCGTTCTCTCCGCCGTTATCTTCCAGGGAATCTACTACTACGAAGACTGGTACCGAATTGTAAAAAGGAAAAACGTTCTGCCAACTTTGGCACAGCAGATGTCATTAGCTGCTGGGAATGACCAAGAATTTTGAACGGTTATGATAGAAGAGATTCGTGACAATGGTGTACAATTATGTAATTGTGCTTCTTTCGGTTCTGCTTCATGTTCTGCTCCTCCCTTTTTCTGTGTATTATTTTAGGGAGCAGAACCCGACCTTAACAAGCTGTCTAAATTTCAGGGACTACCTCAGTGTCTCACCTTCCTTGGTACTTTGATAAAGGCGAGAAGTATCAGCGTAAGGATGGTGCATATGCCGCTGACCGTGAAAGCAAAGTAATAACTACCTGTTACATCAAACACATATCCTCCCAGGAGCGTCCCAATTGCTCCGCCGATCGCTACCCCTAACATTTGAACACCAATAATTGCGCCTATTGACTTCAGCTCAAAGATTTCCCCAGCTATCACAGGGAGCTGGGGGACACAACCGCCATAGGCAAACCCAAAGACTGCGGCAAACAGATAGAGCATCCATACATCTGTCGCCCTGAGGAGCCAGAACATCGCCAGGGCTTGGAGGACCAAACAGATAGCGAGTGTGCGCTTTCCCCCCAGTCTGTCGGAGACGGCGCCCATCACCGGCCGGCCGATAATGCTGAAAATGCCAATCAAAACCAGGAAGTTAACAGCCACTTCCCTGGTTATGCCGAGATAGGTTGCATGAGGATATATGTGGATCATGGTCATTTGGACACATATGGACCAGAAGACAATCATCGCCAGCAATAGCCAGAATGCTCTGGTATGTGCTGCGTCTCTTAATGATAATCCTGCTCTTTCTGAAGTAAGGCTGTCCTCTTTTTTTGCTATATTTAAATTCTCCTCATTACCCGCTTTCGCTTCAGCCTTACCCAGTGGCAGCAGCCCTTTCTCCTCAGGACTACGCCTCAGCAATAATGCTCCCGGGATAATGATAATCAAGGCCAGAAGCCCGAGGATGATATATGGCTGGCTCCACCCCTCATAAGTAGCGATGAGATATTCGGCTAACGGAGATATGACCACTGTGCCCATCCCTATTCCGGCAGCAACGATACCTATTGCCAGACCCCGCTTGGACATGAACCACCTTGACACTGTGGCCATTAAAGGAGCAAAGGCTACACTTAGTCCGAACCCTCCCATTAGACCGTAGAAGAGATACAATTGCCAGGCAGCGCTGATCTGGCTGGTCAATATGAGTCCCAGACCCAGGAAAAGGCCACCGATGGCGACTATTATTCTGGGTCCGTGCCTATCTGTGGCCCACCCGGTGAGGATGGCCAGGGCGCCACGCGAAAACATGAAAAGGGAAGCCGCTCCCGATACTAGTGTCCGACTCCAGCCAAAATCCTCTTCCAGAGGCTCGAGGAATATGCCGAAGGAGTATTGGATCCCATATGCGACCAGAGCCACGCAGAAGGCTGCTGCCACCACTACCCAGCCGTAGAAAAAGCGTGAAGCTTTCGCCTGGTCAACTCCGTCAGATTTCATTCAGACCTCCTAGCGCATATCTTTTATCAATTTTTTGGCTCGAGTGCTTTTTCGCAGTGAGCCCGGGGCTACCAGTTGTATCTCAGGTATGGTCATTTTCCCCATTTTGACATTTTTTTGGACCGGCGGAACTTTTGATATCACTTCCCTTACCAGTTCTTTGACCGCCGCTCCTTTTCCAGCTATCTCCACCTGAAAAATCAGACTGTCTTGGACACCATCATTGCTAACGCTCACTTCGTAACCAACGATGTCAGGAATCGCATAAAGTGCCTCGTCAAACATCGCTGGATATATCTCATCTCCCTCTCCTATTCTTACTGCCGACTCCAGCCTTCGTGTTGTCCTGTCCAACTTCTTGAGAGTGGTTATGCCACACTCACAGGGTTTAACACTCAGCCTAGATATATCGTGCGTTCTGTATCTGATTAACGGCATTGCTTCTCTAGTTAAGGTGGTAAAGACTAATTCTCCTTCCTCCCCGTCAGGCAAAACCTCCCCGGTTTCCGGGTCTATAATCTCGGCCAGAAGATCAGCCTCGTTAAAGTGGTAGCCATTATGGGCTGGGCACTCCACAGCTACCCCTAATCCCATCTCAGTTAAACCGTAGTGGGTGAAGACTTCACAGTTCCACGCAGACTGGAGGTTAACCCTCATCGAGTCAGATAGATAGTTGGAAGTAAGGAATAGGGCTTTGACCCCCAATTTTGTTAAATCACGATTGTTTTTAGCTTCTACCGTAATTCGATTAAAACGGAGTGTCTCACAGAACACAACAGTTGAGCCATGTCTCTCAATCGCCTGAATTTGCTCCTCAGGGGTTGGCTCAGTACCAGTGATGACTGGCGTAGCGCCCATTTTCTCTACACCTCGTGCCAGCAGGTCAGACTGCCCTAAGACCGGACCCCTGGGCAGCATTATCTGAACGACATCATCGCTGGTAGCCACCACGCTCATGCCCGCCCCCATAAAATCGGTCATTACCTCAACATCCTTTTCACTAAAAAAAATCCTCTTCTGCGGGCCAGTGGTACCTGAGCTGGTAAAAGTAATCACCCGGGTCACATCTCCCAGGGGAACACATAAAAATCTAAGGGGTTTCTCGGCCAATTCCTTGGGGTCAGTTAAAGGAAGCCTGGCCAAATCAGCCAGTGATTGGACTTCACCCGGCTCTATCCCCTTTTTGCTAAACAGTTCCCTGTAAAACAGGCTCTTGTCATAAACGTAGTGCAATGTATTCTGGAGCTGGAAAAGCTGAAAATCTTCAAGGTCACCTCTGGTTATTTTATCCAGGCTTCCCTTAGCAATATGTTTCCGGTATTCCGGAGTCTCCCTTATCCTTTGTTTAAGTATCTTGTTGAGTGACTCCTGTAGGGAAATCCGCTTTGCCATTTGATTTGTCTCCTAACTATGCTATTCCCGGGTAAAGCTGCTGTCCGTCGACGCTGGTCAAGTATTTGGCGCATAAAGGTACCATCTTCCCTGTAAAAGTAACGATGTGAATACAGCATCTTTTCAGTCTTTCAAGGTCGATATTCCACACATCTTGAAAGGCCATGCCTGAAATGTATAAATACTCCCTTTGCAGGCGCTGTAATAAAGTACTAAAGGGAGCTGGCTTATGTTGAGGCAATGAACAGCGCTGTACCTCGTCTTCCTCAACAAATCTCCAATATTGCTTGGCAAATCGTCGGGAATGTTCAGCCCCGTCTTCATTGATTTGTCTTGGTTCCAAGTGACTGATTGGTAATAACTTCCCATCCATCAATACGAAGAAACCTGAAAAAGAGCAGTGAGGATGCTCACAGACAGGGGGCACAAAGTTGCTCTCTCTCAACTCTCCCTGTGTTTGTTCCTCAAGAGCCCTAAGTATATCTGGTATGGTTAGCCTATCCCTATCATCGGGTGTTCCTGGGTATCTACCGAAGTAACTGATTGGCTGGAAGAAAACTCCTTTTACCGTGGGCACCCATCTCTTGGCAAATCGGATGATGTCTCCTATTTGCTCAAAATTAACATTGGGGATGACTGTTGGCACCAGGGTAACTCCTATCTTCACCTCAGCGCAATTCTTTATGGCTTGGACTTTGAGGTCAAAGAGATTTGCGCCTCGGGTATAACGATATACTTCATCAGTTACACCATCAAACTGAAGGTAGAGAGTGGTAGCCCCCGCCTCCTTTAATCTGCTCAGATATTCCTTGTCTTTAGCCAATCTGATGCCATTCGTATTTATTTGGATATGGTTAAAGCCCATCTCCTTACCGATAGCAATAACTTGGGGCAGGTCATCCCGGACAGTTGGCTCCCCGCCACACAGTTCCATAGGATATGTCCCGCAAGTATCCAACACGACTTGATACATCCTTTTAATGCTATCAAGAGAAGGCTCATAGACAGGTCCTTCGCTGCCATAGGTAAAACAAATAGGACAGTGCAGGTTACACCTATTGGTAGTCATAATAGCTGCCGAAGAGGTGTCTTGTTCATGGTCGGGACAAATACCACAGTCGTAGGGGCAACCCCCATTACGCTCGGTAAGCCTCTTCTTGGGACCTATAGGAATTCTATCACCACCAAACTTAGCCCATTTAAGGTAATGTTCAGCGTCATTCCTCCAAATGATAACTTTATAATCGCCGTGTTGGGGGCAACTTTTCTCCAGGTAAACCTTGTTATTTTCAGTGATTATCCTCGCCGGTATCCTGCTCAGGCAAACTGGACATAGGCTCTCTGTTTCTTTCAGTATCTCTTTCATCCGATTACCATTATCCAGATGAATTCCCTAATCTGTGAGAGACAGTGCAGTTTCTGTGGGGAGGTTCTGGTATAGCCTTTCCCCGGTAATACTGGTGACATAAAAGGCACATAGGGGTATTAATCGCTTACTGTTGGTGACTACATGGACACAGCATCTCTTTAGCCTTTGTAAATCGAGGGTCCATACATCTTGGAAGGGCATGCCAGTAATCGTCAGGTAATAAAGGCCTTCTCTTTTTCTGAAACGTAGCCAGGAGTCTTGATTTTGTCCACAGCCCTGACCACACCCTTTCTTAGCCTGTTCTGCCTCTTCATTAACCAATCTCCAGCGTCTATTGATAAAGCTTCTCGCTGTTACCGCAGGGGGGTCTTTCTTATAGCCGAATCCGCTTACTGATTCCCGGGCGATGTCTGTCCTTGCTTGTAATTCACCATCTTCCATCAGCACAAAAAAACTACTAAAAGAACAATGCGAGTCTTCACATCTGCGGGGCACAAAATTCGTTTTCTTAAGTTCGCCTTTGGTCTGGACTACTAGCCCGTCCAGAACATCTGATAAGGTTACCCTATCTTCGTCTTTAGGTGGCTGGGGATACCTGCCGAAATAGCTAACCGGTTGGAAATGAATACCCTTCACCGTAGGTATACATTTTTTAGCAAATTGGACAATCCTCCCTAACTGGTGAAGGTTAACATTGGGAACCACTGTCGGCACTAGGACGACCCCTATCTTCACCTCAGCGCAATTACTTATGGCTCGAACCTTGAGATCAAATAGGTTTCTACCTCGGATAGTACGATAAACGTCGTCGGATACGCCGTCGAACTGGAGGTATATCAAGTCGGCACCACTCTCTTTTAGCCTTTCAAGATATTCCTTATCTTGAGCTATTCTGAGGCCGTTGGTATTTATCTGAATATGATAAAACCCCAATTTCTTTCCTAGCGCTACAATGGTGGGTAGGTCATCCCGGATAGTAGGTTCTCCGCCACTTATTTGCACCGGGTAAGGTCCTCCAGCTTCTATGATGGTTCGATACATTCCTTGAATTGCATCGCTATCCGGTTCGAAGCGGAGCCCTTCGTTGCCGGAAGCAAAGCAGATGGGACAATTGAGGTTACAGTTGTGGGTGACTTCCATTACAGTGGTGCAGGTATCTGCCTCGTGGCTGGGACATAGACCGCAATCATAGGGACAGCCTCGAGCGATATCGGTAAATCTCTTTTCAGGACCAACGGCCTGCTGGCTGTACTGACTCCAATTATGGTAAAACTCAGCATCTCGCCAAATCAGAGCCTTGAAGTTACCGTGCTCGGGACAATCTTTTTCCAGATAGACATCTCTCCCCTCCACCACCCTTTTGGCTGGTATTCGGCTTAAGCAAACCGGGCACAGGCTCTCTGTCTTAGTTAGCACCTCCTTCATCTTGCCAAACCCTCTATTACATAAACTAGAAGCTATATAAATATAAAACTACACTCCTTTTAGAAGGTGGTAGGAAATTGCTTGCCCTATGGCTTGGTCAGAGCTATCAAAGCATATCCAAGCGCTGCTTCCTTAGAGAATTTTTGACAAGTCTCAATAAGTGAAGCAACATCTGATGTCTCTTTACTACTACAGCCGCACTGTGCCGGCAGGTTGGCAAGCAGCCTATCCCAAGAACCAGAGGTATAAGCTATCCACCAACCTGTCTTTTTCACTTCCTGGGGGTGGTCTTCAATGTAGGAATTTCGAAAGCCCACTTGTTCAAAGAGCCTGATATATCCTTCTAAGTGTCTGGTTCTGGCTAAACAAGGAATGAAAGACACTTGGCTTTGAAGCTCTTTTGTTACTTCCTTCCGAAGTACAAAGTCTAGTATTAGTAGTTTCCCACCAGACCTTAAGACACGCCTGAACTCTTTAGCAGCACTTTCTTTATCTACAAGAGTGGAGAAGACAGCTTCACATATTATGGTATCAAACGTAGAACCTGGAAATGGTAAATTCACTGCATCTGCCACCAGAAACTCTGCTTTGTGAGCCAATCCCTCGGCTTCGGCTTGTTTTGCCGCTAAAGCAATCATCCTTTCCGAGGAATCGATGCCGACGACATCGCAGCCATATTTTTGGGATAAAAAAATGGCTGCAGCTCCATTGCCACAGCCGATCTCTAAAAGCGTATTGGTGTCGCTAGGTTCAGCAATTCTTACTGCGTCAGCAATAAGTTTAAGTCTGCTGGGACGCATTCCAAAAACTTGGGTAAGCGACATTAGCCTGGAATCATCTAACCCCGACTTCATAATCGCTTTAACTCGCTACAAAGCATATCTTTACCTCTTACTTCGCTTCCAGCATTTTCTCACCTTCGTTTACTTGCGTGAGCACGAATTCCTCCAGTAGATATTCCGCCCCACATTTAGGGCATTTAACTCCAAAAGCTCCTGGTAACTTCATATCCCCATAGACTAGGTTTACCTCGCCCTCTTCCATTTTCTCTTTACATTTAAAGCAATACCATTCCATTGCTCTACTCCCCGCCTATCTTCGACCTATGTGAGTAAGCCGTATGGACTATATAGCCATTTTCGTCGGTAGAATATTCGACGTAGATTGTTACCTCGCCAAGCCTGTTTTTAGCCAGGCACCTGTTTGCCTCTTGCTGGTATAGCTTCTCACCCTTGGTCTCAGCAAAATCTATTACCTTCTTCACCTCCTCCTCTGATATATGCCTTTCCTCCAGCAGCTTCTTTACCTCATCGCCCACCTGCAACTTTATCTCTTCCCAAGACATATTGACACCTCCATTATTAGGATGTTTTTAATCTTTCTGTCAATAATGATTTAAGGAGTGCTTGGTTCTCTCTCCTTACCGTTGTTTTATTGATAGGTTTGGCTTTATCCTTTTCCCAGTTAGGGTTAAACATGAGGTCGAGAATGTGTAAAGTGGGCTTGTGCATAGCGAAAGTCTCACGGCAAGCAGCACAATAGGTGAGCATGTCAAAATGAGACTCAGCTAGTCTTGATTTCGTTAAATTAAACACCAGGAAAGGATTGAGCCCAACAATTAACCCCCCTTGGCCACAGCAGCGGGTTAATTCCCTGGAATATCTCATCTCTTCTATCTGATAGCCCATATGAGCCACCAAATCTCTAACGCTATCCTGTAATCCCTTTTCCCATCTCGTTTTGCAAGAATCGTGAAGAGTGAAAGTTTGACCGCTCCCTTTAGGCACCTCGGGGATACCTGTTTCTGCCATTACCTCATATAAACTTCTTAGTTGATAGCGAGGTGCCACCCGCTTAATGGTGTCATAGCATTCGGGGCAACCAGTAATCAGCTCGGATGCCCCTAATCTATGCACCTCATTCTCCAACTCCTGTGATATTTGTTGGAACTGGGGGTACAGTCCCAGGTCATAGGAAAGGGCCCCACAGCATCTCAGGATTATTCCTGTGCCTGGCAGCTTCGCTCTCAGATAGTCCCAGGTAGCGATAACAACGGAAGGAGAATATGCCGACAAGTTACAGCCAGGGAAGAAGACCCTCTTACACTCAGTGCTGTCAGGGTCGGGAAGAGACAGGGTGAAGGAGGGGGTGAGGACGAATTCCTGTTCCTCTTCCATAAATTTATGTTGAGGAAGTGGACCTATCCCATCCTCTACCAATTGAGCGCGAAGCGCTAAACATAGATCACCGATATTCAGTCCATAAGGGCAAGTTTCTTGACATAATCCACAGAGGTTACATAGATAGGGAATTTCAGGGTTTTCCTTGAAGTAGTCTTTTGCTCCCAGCAAAACCATGTGACCTATCTTCCGGGGATTAAATCTCTTATCTATCTCTCTAACGAAGCAGCCAGCACTGCATGTTCCACAACCCAGGCAATGCTTTAAATTTTCTCCCTCGACTTGCCCTATAATCTTGTCCCTAAATTTGAAATCTAGTTGGTTTACCGGTATCGGACTCAATTTCAATCACCGCCTTTAAAAGTTTTCGTCAATTTTTAGTACTCGCCGGGTAGCTCATTTAGCTGGGCTAAGGTAAATATGGGACCGTCTTTACAAACATACTGGTTTCCTATGTTGCACCTTCCACACATTCCTATCCCGCATTTCATTTTCATCTCCAGCGACAGGACAATCCTTTCCGGTGGGAAACCAAGGTCCTTGAGAACTGGCAGGGTAAACTTTATCATGATTGGCGGTCCGCAGACCACAGCATAGGCATTCTCCGGGCTAGGAGCAATCTCCTTGACAATATTGGGGACGACTCCCACCTTTTTTTGCCAATCCTTCTCTGCCCTATCAACAGTAAGATGTAGGTCAAGGTCAGTCCTTCCCTCCCACTTCTCAAGTTCATCTCTATAAAGCAACAAGCCGGGGCTTCTGGCCCCATAGATTACTACAACATTGCCGAAGCGGCTCCTATTCTCCTGGTATAAAATGTAGTTGATAAGCGAGCGTAAGGTGGTAAAGGCAAAACCACCCCCGATAATAATCGTATCCTTGCTTTCAAGCGCCTCTATGGGGAAACAATTTCCGAGGGGACCTCTTAAGCCGATTATTTCCCCTTCTTCCAGGTTGTGGAGTGCTGTGGTTAACACCCCCGCCTTGTTGACGGTAAACTGAAGCTCCCCCGGCTGGGTCGGGGACGAGGCTATTCCAAAGGGAGCTTCCCCTTCGCCTAGAACAGATAGCTGGGCAAACTGACCTGGCAGATAGTTGAAATTAGCTGCATCCTCATCATTGAGGAATTTCACACTGAACGTCTTTATATTCTTGTCCTCGGTTTCGAGGACAATCTTTTCTACCCTCATCGGTAATGGTAAATACGGGTTATTCATCTTTACCCTGTGTCCTAATGATTTAATATGCTATTTAGTACTACCTGAATATCCAGATTCACGGGACACTCTTTAATGCACCGGCCACACCCCACGCAGGCTGCCATACCATGATTAGCTACGAAATAGTCGAACTTGTGCATTATCCTTTGCCTGAGTCTTTCCTTGCTGCTGGGTCTGGGATTAACTCCTGAGGCCTGCAGGGTGAAATTGGGAAAGGCACAAGAATCCCAGGTGCGAACCCTTTCCCCCCTTTGGCCTGTAACCTCATCAGTTATATCGAAGCAATAGCAGGTGGGACAAAGATAAGTACAAACGGCACAACCGAGGCATTTCTCAGACACCAGGTCCCAGAAGGGGTCATCAAACATACTATCCAATTTCTTCGTTACCTTCTGTACCTCTATCTTGGATTTTATCAAAGCTTCTGCTGTCCCTTTGGTGTCTCGCATTAAAGACAAACTATTGTCTTCTGCTTCCTTGAATTCGTTATGTTTTTTTGCAAGCTTCTTGCCCCTCTCAGTAACTACCTGAATGATATACTTCTGACCGATATCTACCAGAATTAGGTCTGAGCCTTCCTGGGAAAAAGGGCCCCCTCCTAGGGATGTGCAAAAACAGGTGTTGCTTGGCTGGTTACAACCTATGGCAATAATGGTTGTGTTTTTTCTCTTATCTGTGTAGTACGGGTCTTTGTATAGTTTCCCATCAAATACGTTATCCAGAAGAACGAGACTTCTGGCGTCACAGGGGCGGATGCCAAAGATTATCTTTTGCTTCTTTTCCGATGCAGGTTCCTCTACACCCCAACCTTCTCCTCTACTCAAATCATAGCTGAACAATCTTTCTGACTGAGGGAAAAATATCTCCTTGGGAGGTTTCTTGGAGTTAATATAATCGAGGAACGCCTCGCTGCCTGAGTGAATTTCCTGGAATGTAATAAAGCCGTTTTGCTCTACCGGAGCAAATACCTTATACTCCTTGATTAAGGTGTTCAGGAGGTTAACTACCTCAGTTTTAGCAATTTCCGATTCTTTCATCAGCTTCCTTCAGTGGTTCACCATGCTTACACCATTATGAATTCTTGAGGGTCATCTGGATTAAAGGTTGCCATGGGCGGCACATCCTCAAGACTTATTCCGGCTTCGTAATGAAATAGGTCTTTAACATCCATTTCCATCTTTTTGGTAAGCCTTCTGAGGTCAATCCCCATCGGACAGGCTCTGTCACAGGCACCGCAATCGACACAACGCCCTGCAATGTGGAAGGCGCGAACGATATGAAAGATCGCGGTATTGCTAAGGTTAGTGGTCTTTCCAATCCATTGAGGCTGGGAGCTATCTACAAAGCACTCCTGGCAATAGCAGAAAGGGCAGGCATTTCTGCAGGCATAGCATCTAATACATTTACTAACTTCATCGCTGAAACTCTGCCATCTCTCATCATGAGATTGAGCTTCAAACTCCTTCACCTCTCTATATTCATCAACTGCTTGGTCTTCCGTGACCTTGTCTCCTATCAGGACATCATAGATTACCGGATTCCTGTGGGTACAGGTCTTGCAGGAGTTGTGAAGAAATTCCTCCTTTTTGATAGTCTCCTTGAGGTTGTGACCTTTAAGTATAATCGTGTCATCTTCCTCCTCAGCCTCTAGTATTTCCTTCCCGTCCAGTTTGGCTTCTATCTTTCTTCTATCAATCATTCCTTTACAGGGAATGCCGATGATAAACACTTGCTCCCTGGTAATCTGCTTTTCCTTGATGAGACCGATGGTTGAGCGGACATCGCAGCCTTTGGCGACAATGGCAACCCTCTCTTTTATCTTCGGTAGATACTTGGCGAGATTATTCTCACAATTTACATTCCAGATAAGCCTGTCTGCTTCCGAGGTACTCCTGACAAAACAAGGAGTGCTCCGCAGAGGGACGCTGCCTTTTTCAAACCCAATTATGAGGTCAACCCTCTTATCATCGAGCAGTTTCTTGGCTATATCTCTTATGGCAACAGATGTATCCAACATGAACCTGCCTTAACCCTGTTTTCTAACCAATCTCGTTGCTGGCCCCAAGGTCCTTACATCTTCGGTAACCTTTTGGACAAGCTCGGCAAACCTTTTCCCTTCAGCTGCCGATACCCAGGCAAATTGCACTCGCCCTTTCTCAATACCTAAATATTCAAGAAAATTATTTAGAATAGCGAACTTTCTTCTAGCTACATAGTTACCGCTGATGTAATGACAATCGCCAGGGTGACACCCTGAAACAAGAACGCCGTCAGCCCCATGCTGCAGGCATCTTAGAATTAGTAACGGGCTGATCCTGCCTGAACAGGGAACACGGATAATCCGGGTATTGGGAGGGTATTGAAGCCGGCTTACCCCGGCCAGGTCTGCCCCGGCATAGCTACACCAGTTACAAAGAAATGCGATTATCTTGGGTTCCCATTCGTCTACCTTTTCCCTAGGTTTTTGCATTTGATTTTCCATTATGTCGGGTTCCATTCGCTAAGCTCATTATAAGTACTAAGAGGCATCAATCGCAGCCAAAATCTGAGTATCGCTGAACCCCTTTATGTTTATAGCACCGCATATACAGGAGGAAACACACGCTCCGCATCCCTTGCATAGAGCTTCATTAATCACCGCTACCTTCTCCTTATCATCAATATCTATTGCCTGGAAGGGACAAATTAGTTGGCAAACGCCGCAACCACTACACTTGTTCTTATTGACAAACGAGACTAATCCGCCTACTTCAATTACGTCTTTAGATAAGATAGTACCAGCCCGGGATGCCGCAGCCTTAGCTTGGGCAATACTCTCTTCAATAAACTTGGGGCTATGAGCGAGACCGCACATAAACACACCTTCGGTAGCGAAGTCCACAGGGCGTAGTTTCACATGGGCTTCTAACAAAAAGCCATCCTCGTTTAATGGCACTTTGAATAATTGGGATAGTCTTTTGTTGTCGGCGGCAGGAATATTAGCCACCCCCAGGGCCAGTATGTCCGTATCTATGATTAAATCCTCGCCTGATAGTGGGTCTTTCGCAGTAACCCTAAGCAGATTCTGATTGTCCTCTGTTATAGTTTCTACCCTGGGCTTATCATCTACTTCATAGCGAATGAATATCACCCCACGCTCTCTGGCTTCCCGGTAGTAATCCTCCTTAAATCCGTAGGTTCTGATATCCCGATAGAGGATATAGATATTCGTCTCCGGGTTCACATCTTTTAGTTTCAAGGCACATTTTATCGACTCACTGCAGCACACCCTGCTGCAATAGGGTCGTTCACCTTCCCTGGAACCCACGCATTGAATGAACACCAGGTTATTGCAGCCCGTAATTCTACCGTTGCCTTTAGCGATCTCATCCTCCAATTCCAGCGAGGTCATTACCCTGGGGTCTTTGCCATAAAAGTATTCACTGGGTTTATACTCCTCGCCGCCACTGGCAATAATGACTACTCCATGCTTGAGTTCGTGGGAATCCTGGTTAGGACCAACCGCTATCTTGGTAGTAAAATTCCCTACATAGCCGGTGGCTTCAACAATATCCGCATTGGTATACACTTGGATTAAGCGATTTTCAGAAACCCTGGTGATAAGGTCCTGAAGGTAGGTCTGGACATCGTTACCCTCGAGAGTATGTTGTATTCTTCTGGCTATCCCACCCAGTTGGTCGCCTTTCTCAACCAGGTAGACCTCAAATCCCTGTTCAGCCAGGTTCAAGGCAGCCACCATCCCAGCTATTCCACCGCCAATGACCAGGCCACTGTGAATTACCTTCAGAGGCGTCTGCTCGACAGGCTGGAACAGTCTGGCTTTGGCTATCGCCATACTTACTAATTCCTTAGCTTTTTCAGTGGCCTCCGCCGGAAATTCTTTATGTACCCAGGAGCATTGGTCTCGAATGTTAGCCATCTCAAATAAATATCTGTTTAACCCTGCCTCCCTGATTGTCTCTTGAAATAGAGGTTCGTGGGTCCGGGGAGTACAAGAGGCAACCACTACTCGATTGAGGTTATGCTCTCTAATCTTCTCCTTTATCCTTTCTTGGGTATCCTCAGAGCAAGAGTATAGATTGTCCTCGGCATAGACTACGTTAGGAAGTAAACTCGCATAATCCGTAACCTGGGGTACATCCACTACCCCACCAATGTTGATGCCGCAGTGGCAAATAAAAACGCCAATCCTCGGTGGCTCTCCCCTTATATCTCTTTCTGGGGGGTATTCCTTTCTCTTTATCAAGCTATTACGCACTGAGGAAAGCGAAGCAGCGGCAGAAGCTGCGGCGGCACTTGCCTGCGTCACTGTCTCAGGGATATCCTTGGGACCCTGGAAAACTCCGCAAGCAAATATGTCTGGCTTAGAGCTCTCAACCGGAGAAAAATTGTCAGTCCGGCAGAATCCATATTTATTAAGCTCAATTCCCAGTATATTTGCCAGCTTCTCAGCCTCTTTGGGTGGTTCAAGTCCAACTGAGAGAACGACCAAGTCAAACTCCTCCTTGATTATCTTGTCATCCTCAGTTTCGTACTTGATTATCAGATTCTTTGTCTCTGCTATCTCCTCTATTACTGATGGCCTGCACCTGATAAACCTCACTCCGTATTCAGTTATTGCCCTGTCATAATAGGCCTCAAACCCTTTGCCGAAAGTCCGTATATCTATAAAAAAGATAGTAGCCTCAACCGAATCATTATGTTCCTTAGCTACTATTGCTTCTTTGATAGCGTAGGTACAGCAGACTGAGGAGCAATAGCCACGCTCTGGAGCCGTTCCTCGTGAGCCGACGCATTGGATCCAGGCAATCTTTTGTGCCTTTTGCCTGTCGGAAGGTCTTAGTAACTCGCCCTCATATGGGCCAGAGGCACTTAGAATCCGCTCAAACTCAATACTGGTGATGACGTTAGGGAAGTTACCATACCCATATTGTGAGACAAGGCGAGGATCAAATTCATTAAAGCCAGGGCATGCGACAATAGACCCTACTTTCAGCTCAATGACCTGATCGGTCTGCGTGAAATCAATGGCGTCTGCTTCGCAGAATTCTTCGCAGATTTTGCATTTGCCTGTGGCAAAATGAACGCATTTCTCACGATCCACCGTGGCAACATTAGGAATTGCTTGGGCGAATGGAATATAGATGGGGGCTCTTGAGTCCAAACCCATCTCAAACTCAGAGAGGATTGGTATCGGTTTTTTATTTGTAATATCTTCGAGCTTGATTGCCTCCGTAGGACAAACGAAGGCACAAGCCCCGCATGCTATGCAAGCATCAAAGTCTACGTCCAGGGTTCCTTGAAAAGGAGTTTGTACTTTACGCTCAACCCCCCGGCCAATAAAATTGATTGCGCTTACTCCAATCCTTTCTTCGCAAACCCGGGCACACAAACCACAGAGAATGCAGAGGTTTTCTGGGTCTTCTGTTTTGAACCTCGTTTTTTCAACACCATATTCTTTAGCTAAATCCTGAATTGCCTTAGCCTTGGGGGCACGAGCGAGCATAAGCTCAATGAGCATCTTGCGGTCTCTTATCACGGTGTCGCTCTTGGTCTTGACTACCAGTCCATCTTCCACAGGGTAAACACAGGAAGTTACTATCCTCGACCTCCGCCCTCGAAAAATCTCCACGATGCAAAGCCGACAACCGCCATAGGGAGTCAGAGCCCGATGATAGCAAAGTGTAGGTATATTAATGCCAACACTTCTAGCTGCCTCTAGTATTGTCATCCCTTCCTTAGCCCTGACTTCCTTGCCGTCAATCTCCAAAGTTACTTCATCCATTTTGGTCTTCCTATTCCTTGCCTCTTACCAGGGCCCTTTCATCCTCCGGCAGGGATGGTGGCACAGGCTCACCCGAAATCCTTTTAACCGCATCGAATCGAGGTGGACAGAGGTCAAAGCAGTTGCCGCACTTAGTACACTTAGACTGATCAATGACATGAATCTGGTTCTTACCACCGCTTATAGCCTCCGCGGGGCAGCTTCTCAGACAAATCATACAAGCTTGACATTTAGCCGGGTCAATATAGTACGACACCAATTCCTTGCAGACATAAGCAGGACATCTTTTCTCTTTGATATGTGCTTCATACTCATCCCTGAAGTATTGGATAGTGGTCAAAACTGGATTGGGTGCGGTTGCTCCTAAAGCACAGAGAGACGTATCCCTGATTACTTCAGATAACTCCTCTAGAAGCTCAATATCTCCTTCCCTGCCTCTTCCTCCACAGATATCAGTCAAAATGTCCAGCATCTGTTTGATGCCCTCTCGGCATGGGGTGCACTTTCCGCAAGATTCATCAGCGAGGAAGTCAAGGAAGTATCTGGCCGTGTCAACCATACATGTATCCTCATCCATGACAATCATGCCCCCCGACCCCATCATGGAGCCCAACCTGGCAAGCTCATCAAAATCTACGCGGGAATCGAGAAGCTTCTCGGGAATACAACCCCCAGATGGCCCGCCGGTTTGAACTGCCTTGAACTTCTTACCTCCTGGAATACCTCCTCCTATCTTATAGACTATATCCCGCAGAGTAATCCCCATAGGTACTTCAACCAGTCCCGTGTTGTTCACCTTGCCCACCAGCGAGAAGATCTTTGTCCCTTTGCTTCCCTCGGTGCCGATTGAGGCATACCAAGTAGCTCCATTAGTGATTATGAGGGGTACGTTAGCCCACGTCTCCACATTGTTCAAACAACTGGGCCTGTCCCGAATGCCTTTCTCCGAGGTATGAATATATTTCGGTCTAGGCTCCCCCACGTTGCCTTCTATCGCTGTCATCAGTGCGCTAGACTCGCCGGAGACGAAAGCCCCTGCTCCCCGATGCACCTTGACCTCAAAGTCAAATCCTGAACCTAGGATGTTTTTGCCCAGAAGTCCACATCTCTCAGCCTGCTGTATAGCAATGCCAACATTTTCTACAGCCAAAGGATATTCAGCCCGAACGTAAATAAAACCTTCATGAGACCCAATAGCATAGGCACCGATGGTCAACCCTTCAAGGACGCTGTGAGGGTTCCCTTCCATAAGGGACCTATCCATATAAGCCCCAGGGTCTCCCTCATCGCAGTTGACTATTACATACTTAGGCTCGCCGATGGTGTCACGTGTGGTCTGCCACTTCGCCCCTGTGGGGAACCCGCCTCCCCCCCTGCCTCTGAGACCTGCCCTTTTCACCTCCTCTATCACCTCCTCCAGAGTCATCTGAGATAGTGCCTTGGACAGGGCAGAGTAGCCCCCAAGAGCAATATAGTCATCAATGCTCTTGGGATCAATCCGCCTATTGTTGCCAAAGACAATTCGGTTTTGATAATTGTAGAAGGGTATCTCTGATTCATGTATTACTTTCTCACCAGTAGTAGGATTGACATAAAGCAAGCGATCGATGACTTTGTTCTCTTTTGCACTCCGAACAACCTCGGCAGCATCCTCAGGTTGTACATGAACATAGCAGATTTCCTCAGGATAAATAACAACTAGAGTGCCCCTTTCGCAAAAGCCGTGACAGCCCGTTCTTCTGATATCTACTTTAGCCTTCAAACCTTGCTTTTTGACCTCTTTCTCCAAAGCTGCGTTGACTTTTTCGCTGCCGTAAGCATGACAGCCAGTTCCAGAGCAAATCGTAATACAAGGTTTATTGGGATCCCTTTTCGACAATATCTTTTGCCTGCGTTCCTCTAGCTCAGCAGGCGAATTTACCCTTGGCATAACTTTCCCTTAGTCATAGCTTTTTAGTATCTCCCCCGCCTTGGCTGGCATCATCTTGCCATGGTATTCACCATCAACTACTATCACTGGTCCCAAAGCGCAGCAGCCGAGGCAATTGACCCTTTCCAGGGTGAACTTCATGTCTGGGGTTGTCTCCCCAGGGTTTATGCCAAGAACGTCTCTTATCCTATCCATGACTCTAGGGCCACCCCGTACCTGGCAGGCAGTACCCAAGCAGACGTTTACTAAATGCCTACCCCTCGGTTTTAGGCTCATACTCTTATAGAAGCTGGCTACCCGATATATCTGACTCAGCGGAACCTGGAGTCTCTCGTTTATCCGCTGTACAGCTTCCTTCGGAACCCAGTTCAATTCCCTCTGCACGTCCAGTAGTAACTGGATCAAAACCCCTTCTTCGCCTATATATTTATCTATGATTTGATCAATCTTTTCTTGGTCCATTTCCCCTTTCTTTTACTTGAGGTATATACCTCACCGGGCAATTCTTGCTACAGTCTCCGCAACCAGTGCAAAGTGTCTCATCTACAAATCTTGCCCGCTTCCTTATCAATACACTGAAGTTCCCTGGCTCTCCCTTGACATCTAAAAGGTCGGCATAGGTTATGATCTCGATATTGCGATGCCTTCCACACTCCACCAATTTTGGGGAAAGGATACACATAGAACAATCATTGGTAGGGAAAGTCTTATCCAGTTGAGCCATCACCCCACCAATAGCCGAGGATTGTTCCACTAAATAGACATAATACCCAGACTCTGCTAGGTCCAGTGCTGCCTGTATGCCACCTATGCCCCCGCCAATGACGAGTACCGCTCCTGTTTTCTGGCTGGCATCTTGCTGGATATTTGATACCATGATTACCTCTCCTTTACTACAACAGGAGGAGAGCATGTCCCTCCTCCTGCTGGAACCCCTAGCTATGAGATACCGAAGACATTGGTAGACTTTCAGGCGGATTATAACACAGATGTCTCTTTGGGGAAAATGACTGTCTGATGAACTCCCAGCCAGCGGTCGGATTCGAACCGACGACCGGCGGTTTACGAAACCGCTGCTCTACCCCTGAGCTACGCTGGCATAGAAGCTAAATTTTAGTTCTTACTCAAGCTTATGTCTACCTTTTGGCTTAGCAGAGATAACCTTTGTGGAATTCCGGGGCACCATACCTTAATATTCCCGCCAATTCCAATCAAATCCACCTTTGAACACATTTGCGTTCATTTCATTACTGATAAAGAGGTTGGCCTCAGGGAAGCGTTTAACCATAGCGTAATAAAAACCAGCAACATCGTTTGTTCTGGTCAGTTCCTCTTCAGTAGCGAGAAGATAATCCTTGGTAAAATCGCAGGAACTGGAGTCGAAAGGCATTCCGGGTTTCTGGTGGCCGGGAATAATCACCTCGGCGTCCATTTTCTCTAAGCGCTCAATATCCCGTATCCATTGCTGGCGTTCTTCCGCGGTAAGCTCGCAGGTAAAGGGATGTGCCTGGTTAAAAAGGACATCGCTGCCGTACAGAGTCCGTATTGAGGGGATCCAGACCACTGTGTTGTATTTCATATCCCCCATCACTTCCGGGATAATCTCGATACGCTGCCCTTCCAGTTCGAAGTAGTTCTCGGTAAGAGGCTCAATATTGGCTGTTTTTCTGGGTACGTTCATAGCTCCTATCACTTTTTCCCAGTGCTCGATTTTGCCGAAAAACTGTTTATTGATGATACAGGCTTCCGAAGGGAGCGCTACAACCCGGGCTTCAGGGAAAGCCTCTGCGATGGTGCCGAGTCCAAAGTAATGGTCGGGATGCGTATGAGTAATATAAATCGTTTTAAGATGTTTGCCTGTTTCCAGTATTTCTGCGATTACCCGATGGGCATTTGATAACGTCCACTGTGCATCAATAAGAACGGCATCGGTCTTACCTGTCACGATTACGGAGGCAACTTCGAAACCACTTTCGTCGCTGAAAAAGACTTTCGTCGCCAGTGAGTCCCGCCCGTGTGTGTTTAGTCTAATCTCCATGAATTATCTCCCTCCCAACAAGATTTTATTTAATTTAACAAGCAGTGTTCTAGATTGCAATAAGACCTCAATACCTTAAGGCTGGCGAAGGTATTCCTCAAATCGAATAGGGTCAAGGTTAACTCCTCGACCCTATTTTCTGTCTCTGAAGTAACGATGCAGGCGATTGTTCAATAGCGGTTTCCATGCGGCTGGCTAGCTCTGCGCTGCTTCCCCCATCGCTACTATTCCAATCTCAGTCAAGAGCTTCGTCGAAGAAGGATGTGACCTGTTCCTTGTACTCTGCTGGCCTGACAAGATATGAGTTCCCGTGCTGTGCCTCTGGCACTATCCATAACTTGCTGTCAGGATTTGGGCTGGCCTCTTTAAGTCGATACGCATGCTGGACAGGAACCATGTCGTCCTGTCCTCCATGGATAATGAATACGGGTACAGAAATCTCCCTCACCGATTCCTCCGGCTTGATTGCAGTGAAGTCAACGTCGTATATGTTCCTGGCTATAGATAAGATGATTGGGATGAAGAATTTCGGCAGGTTACTTCGCTTTGAGAATTCGGACTCGATAATGCTAACGATATCAGCGTAAGCGCAATCAGCTACCACTGCATCGATTTCCTCAGATTCAGCAGCAGCCATTAAGGAAGTAGCGGCTCCCATTGAGAAACCAAGGACACCTATTTTACTCTCAATGCCACGTTGCCTGATATAGTCAATGGCGCCCAACAAATCATTTCTCTCATAATAGCCTGCCGAGATATGTTTCCCCTCTGATTCTCCATGCCCTCTCATATCAAACATGAGGACATTATAGCCATAACTCACCAGATCTTTGGCAATTCCCAACATTCTTTCCGCTGGGTGAGCTCGATTGCCTTCTGACCCGTGAACCACCACAATAACCGGGTTATCATCGCCTGCTTCAAGCCACCAGCCGCGCAGCGTCAGCCCGTCCTGGCTGGGGAAGGAAACGTCCACATATTCTAACCCGAAGTCGGCGGGGTTACCCTCAATGGGTACTCGCTCAAACTGGGTCAATGAGGAGGCAGCATAACCTGATATACCCAGAATAATCCCAGCCGCCACCACAATGAGGGCCAGCAAAGCCCAGAGTACTCGTCTCATAGGCCGTCTGGACTTGCTTCCCTGGTGACTCATTGCCTCTTTTCGGTCTTTTATTGAGATAATAACAAGTTTACCTCATGTAGAAGAAGTCCTCAACAGTGCGGTGATTTGAATTAAACATTAGGGACTAATGAGCAATATGCTGAGCTAGTAGATGGTTAGCCTTTCTACTTCTCTCGTTTCCGTTACCACACTTGTTACATGGCAGGCAGCCAGAATGGCGAAAATAGCTCTCAGGATTAGAGTTGGCAACCATGAGAAGAGACCAACGATGGTTGCAAGAAGCCCCAGTAAAATAAGGGCAACACCTGCGGGTATAAATTTTTGATAGGGCTTTATTACATCTTCCATTTGTTGCTCAAACTCCTGTCTAAATTCGGCTATGGCTTGTTCTTTCTCCTGTGGGGTGAGACCCGGAATCGCTTCAATCTGACCTTCGGCTATCCCCGTGGCCATATCGATGACAAATGGGGGTGTGGTAAATCCTTCGCGTTCGATTTGCGCCGCATACCCGAAATAAAAAAGGGCACATGCGGCTATTATTAGCACCATAGTCAATATAGTTTGATTATCTTGAATAGGACGTACTGAGAAACTTATGTGCTCATTGAGCCCCTTAGCCACACCTCGACTGTAGAGAAGCCCAGCGAGCAAATACAGCACTGCCAGCACGATACCAATCAGGTTTAGTCCCCAAATGAAAAGCACCGCCAGGCTGGCAAGGGCAAAGGCGATAAAGCATATCCATAGAGGGCGAACAAGCGCCGCAACAAGTCCAGCGGCAATGGCTACCAAAACGAGAGCCAGCAATAGCCAAATGAAGGGATACAATGTATCCATGGAGCGGATGAAGATAGCATCACCCAGTTGCCCGATTTGGCGACCAATATAGCCTAAGTAGCTACTAGCTGCGACGAGCAATACAACAAGGATTATGGTCTTGACCAGCTTACTGGTTGTCATGCCTGAATTCGTAACCATAGATAACCTCTAGGGTCCTCTTTCATTAACTACCCTTCAATGGCGGCTTGCCTCGCCCTTAAGTGGCGGATTTTGATTGTCCCATGACACATTTTACAAGCCGGGAAGGGAATCTTTACACGATAGTATGCAGAACCCCCTATAAGCTGTAACTTCTCCTTTATTGGTTTCCGGAAATCCTTCCTGGCTTTTAAATTCCTTCTTTTAATCTTGAGCCGAGTGAAATTTCCACTCGGTTTCGCCCATTTTCTTTAGCCTTGTATAGAGCCTCGTCAGTGCGAGAAATAAGAGAGTGGGCATCTTCACCTGGTTCCCAACTGGATAGCCCCAGGCTCACGGTTATAGTAAATACATTCCCGTCGGAGTCTTTCATCTCAGCGTTCTCGATTATACTTCGAATTCGCTCATCCACAACCAGAGCGGAAGACAAATCGGCTTGGGGCAAAATAATGATAAACTCCTCCCCTCCATATCGTCCCGCTACATCAGTATCGCGGATATTCCGACGAATTAAAGTCGCAATCTTCTCTAAAACCTCATCTCCAGTGAGGTGCCCGTAGCGGTCATTGACCCTCCTAAAAAGGTCGACGTCCAGCATGCTCAGGCTGAAATCCTCTTTGTATCGCTTGGCACGATTGATTACCTCACGCAGCTTGCTTAGAATTGCTTGTCGATTGTACAATCCGGTCAGCGAATCAAAATTTGCCAGTCTTTCCAGGTCTTTCTTGTCGGCCCTGGCTTGCTGTAGCCGGGTCCATTTATCCAGCGCAGCATCAATGGTGTTCACCAGCTTCTCCTGGGATAGGTTGTTCTTTGACAGGTAACCAACCGCTCCCTCCTGAAGGGCCTGCACCGCGACTTCCTCAGTTCCAGACCCGGTCAACATGACTACGGGAGCAAGCTGTCTTTTTGCGATTTCTGGAAGCCAATCCATCCCCGATTTCTCTGGCATTTGATTATCCATCAAGACCAGGTCAATTCTACCTCTGCCCAGAGCGTTCTGGATTTCCTCTGTCCGGCTGGCCTCTAGCAGCACCACTTCCCTGCCAGTTACTTGCTGTAAGTAAGTTCGAACTAGCTTACGGTCTGCCGGGTCATCGTCGCAGATGAGTATTTTAAGCAGTGATTGCCCTGTTTCCGGCATCATCAGTCCTCCTTGGGTATCCGCTTGCAGAGCACAAACCAGTATTCCTTAAGTTTCTTCATACCATCCTTAAATTCCCCCAGGGTCACCGGTTTATGCACATATCCGCTAGCTTGCAGTTTATAACTGTCTATAATGTCCCGTTCTGCATCCGAAGTTGTCAGGATAACTACGGGAATCTGTTTCACCTCTTCGTCTTGCTTGACCTGCCTCAGAAATTCCTTCCCTCCCATCCCGGGCATGTTCAAATCCAACAGAATCAAGTCAGGCAGAGGAGTTCCATTGCTGTAATTCCCGCGGCGGTGCAAAAAATCCAGCCCTTCCTCACCATTCTGTACGATGTAAAGGTCATTAGCCAGTTTTTCGCTTAGCAGAGAGGTCTTAACTAACTTCTGGTCTGCTAGGTCATCCTCCACCAGTAATATGACAAGCGGCGTTAATCCATCCATCATTCACCTCATTTCTTTAGTTTTCTTTTAAGTAGCTTCCTCTTGGCAGCGTGAACCAGAATGTTGATCCTTTGCCAGGAGTTGACTTTATTCCAATGTTGCCCCCGTGACGCTCTACAATTTTCTTGCAAATGGCCAGCCCAATCCCAGTTCCCTCATACTGTGCTCGGGAATGAAGGCGTTTGAACATGACAAATAACTGTTCATGGTATTTCTCATCAATTCCTATTCCGTTATCCTCCACCTCTATTCGAATCATCTTGTTCTCTACCCCATGGGCACGGATAGTTATCTCCGGGGGTATTCCTTCTTTATGGAACTTTAGCCCGTTCCCAATCAGGTTCTGGAAGAGTTGGTTCATCTGAAACGGGTCGGCCTGAACTGGCGGCAATGGCTCTGGAATACGAATAGTCCCCCGAGTTTCATCCAGCAAAGTTGCCAGTTCGAACTTCTTCAAGTTCTCTATCACCTCATTTAAAAACACCTGTTGGGGAGGCTTGGCTCTACTGGTGAGCCGAGAATAGCTAAGCAGAGCCTCTATCATATCCTGCATCCGCTGAGCACCGTCTATCATAAACTCAAAGTTTTCCTGCTGATCCTCATCCAGTTTTCCCTTCAGCGAATCCTGAAGGAGTGTGCCGAAGGAAGAAATCTTTCGAAGCGGTTCCCGCAGGTCATGGGAGGCAACATAGACAAAATCCTGGAGTCCTTTGTTAGCCTCCTCCAGCTTTCGGTTGATCTTCGTTATGTCTTGGAGCAGGACTTCTCGTTCTTCTTCTGCTCGCTTGCGCTCGGTAATGTCTCTGACAATGGTGATGTGACCAACCACATTATCCGAAGCATCCTTCAGCGCACTGGTACTTAACTCACCGGGAAACTCAGAACCATCTGCCCTGAGCAGGGTGTATTCGACGCCTCTAATCGCCTCCTGTTTTACAGCTTTCTTCATGTCGGCTGCTATTCCCTTGTGGTCACGGGGAGCAACCAGTTCAAAGGCGCTTTTCCCTCGAAGCTCATCCTTGGACCTGAAGCCATGCATCTCCACCGCCCTTTGGTTTACCTCGGTGATGCTACCCTTCAAATCAATAACTGATATCCCCTCGGTGACTGACTCAAACATTTTCCGTAACTTTTCTTCCGAATCCCGCAGCGCTTCCTCCATCCGCTTGCGCTCGGTGATGTCTCTGGTAAGCTCAAGACAGGAAACAATCCTTCCCCCGGCGTCTCTGGTGGGATTAGCCGTATTCTCCCAGAAGGTAACCTCCCCCGAAGGGATTACCACCCTCCTCTCCGAGGTGTGTGACTTGCCGTCCCCAAACGCCTTTTTTACCGGGCACCCATTACACAGCTTGTCTCTACCTTCGTAGATTCGGTAGCACTTCTCCCCCAGGTGGTCACCGAAAATTCCCCTCACCACCGTATTTTGATAAATAATGTTATAGTCTTTATCCTGTATGGTGAGACCATATTCTAAGGCATCTACTAGTGACTGTAGCTTATTCTTCTCGGCTTGAAGCGCCTCCTCTGCCTGCTTGTGCTCGGTGATGTCTACGAAGGTCCCCACAGTTGCCCGTCTCCCACGGTACTGGACGGAGGAAACTGACTTCACTACCCAGTGAATGCCGCCGTCCTTGTGAATCACCCTGAATTGGTCTGGCAAGGTGAGTTCTCCCTTCAGCATCTTTATGGCATTTTCTTTGACCATCTTCCTGTCTTCGGGAACGACAAGCTCTAGAGAATCCCTGCCCAGCAATTCATCTTCCCTGTAGCCGGTGTTATGCTGGAAGGTGGGGTTGGTATAGCAAAACTTTCCATCCTGTATGATGCAAAGTCCAACTGGCGATTTGTTGGCCAGAGTCTCGAATAAGTCTTCTGTCTTCGTTTCTTCAACCGCTAATCTCATGTGTCCACCCTTTTAGCTTCTCCGATTTAGCGCAGTAACAGGGCCGGTCTTCGTTCTAATGGTCTCCATCTGAGCTGCGGTGAATAGTCTCCAGCCCCGGTTACTCGACGTCGAAAATATCCCTTCTTTATATCCCCCGAAGAGGGTATTTCTACTGATGCCGATCATCCGGCAAACCTCAGTTGTCCTGTAATAGGTCTGGTCATTAATAACAACGGCCATATCTTCCTCTTCTGAAACTACTCAACTATGCCAAACTATATTATTAATATAGACTCGTGTGTTGGAAAGTGTCAATCACCCATTTGTACTGATTATTCCGTTACTTTAGTTCTGGCTTGTTCAGTGGCTCCTGTCGATCGGATACCTGATGCAAAGCACCGACACCGTGTCTACAGTCCTCTATTCCGACTGGCCATCAGTGGAGTGAGGTCGCTATATTCTGAAACAGCGGCTGGTATGAATGGGATGTCGCTCACGAAATTGTTGAGTTTCATCTTCGATTTTCCTCAGTGTTGCTGCGGGGTGGTTGTAATTGCATCTTCCGTTATTTCGTGTGATACCGGCTGGCCGTCACAACGTACTATATTATTACCCTTGGCTAATGGTCTGGACGATCCCTGATTCCTGTTTAGATGGCAGCTCTTCCGAAATAAATTAGTACGATGACTATGATGAATAAAAACCAGTATAAAGCAGGGACCGGCCCCCACCACTGCTTGTGCCACCAGATTTTTCTTTGCGGAAGCTTTTAATCCCATAATGTGGATTTAAAACAAACCACAAGAAGTCTTCTAGAAAAACCATGCCTACATAAAAGCCAAGCAGCAGACTTTCTAACCGCCAACTCCACGGAACAAAAATAACGGCAGATGAACTATGGCAATCAGGAACAGCGTCATAAAAAAGTGGTAGCCGGTTATCGGGCGTCCACCCGTCAACTTGACAAGCCATCCCTTTTCTATACGCCAGCCAGGTAGCTTCGATGCCCAGCCATCCTTACCCTCAATTTGGATTTCCCAGAAGGCAAGTAGAAAGGCCAGAAAAACCATAAAAGCTAATAATCCTATAATTATTACTAGCTTCTTCCGTATTTTGTGGCTAGTTTACCATTTTCCAATCTGTTTTGATGAAATGAGTTACAAGACAAGAACGATCGAAACTGGGTAGTGTTGAGTTTACGATGCCCTTACTTTTAGAATTTCAATGCTAAGAAGTGCAAATTTCCTGAGTTCATGCACTGGTGCCATAGTTTGTGGAGTTTGGGAGCCTCCTCAGTAGGCGACAGTGAATCGTTCGCGAGTATGTTGCGGATGCTCAAGTTCATCGAGCATGGCAATGGCATAGTCCTGCGTGGAGATTTTGCTTTCGCCTTCTTTGTTCTTAAGAAGCTGGTCTTTCCCAACCCGGTAATGCCCCGTCCGCTCTCCGGGGGCGATCGAGGCTGGTGGGCTCAAGAATGTCCACTCAAGTTCCTTTTCTTTTCTTAGCATGTAAAGTGTTTCCCTGGTTGCCAGCACTCCGTCTTTCACCAGCTTCGGGAAACTCGCCGTATCAATAAGCTGCACGCCAGGGGCGACTTCAAGAGTTCCAGCCCCACCGACAACCAGCAATCTTTTGATTCCCGACTTCTTGACCCCACTGATAATCGCCTTATAACCCTTGATTTGCTCATTGTAGATATCGGGATTGCTCCAGCCGGGATTGTAGGCGCTTATGACTGCATCATGACCTTTCACGAGTTCGTCGACCTTATCTTTAAGGATGTCCGCTTTCACAATGGTAAGATGCGGGTTCTGTACAGTTATCTTCTCAGGATGACGCACAAGCGCAGTTACCTGATGACCCCGCGCCAGTGCTTCATCGCGAATGAATGCTCCAATCTGTCCGCTTGCTCCAATAATTGCTATTCTCATAAACGTAACCCCCCCCTTTACGCTATTCTTACTGAGAGACTATCTACTCGGGTGCGCACAGCATTGCACAATAGACGGAAAAGTGCAATCCCCTTTCGAGGATTAGGTTCTTTCCGACAAAGAAGACAGGGGTAACTACCCCAAGGAGGTATATCCTGTTTCAATCCCTTTCGAGGCTTAGTCCTTTTCTCACTTGTGACCTTAATCTCTTCCTAACCATTAATAACAGTGATTTCTATAGGATCAGTAGCTATCTTGCTCTTTGTTAATTCTTTTACTCGTTCGCTCATATCATCACGTATGAAGCGTTCATAATTCTTACCTTCAAATAATTCTTCCCAAGGATCTTTATTGGCAAGTATAGTCGTTTTAGCAGTTAATTCATATTGACCCGGATAATCTATTTTCCACGTGTCTTCCACCTTCATTTTTTGTCCGGGTTCAAGTGGTGTTATCACCCCTATATCAACGTAGACTCTGGGGTGGTCTCTCAGGTCATCTACAAATTTCCCATCCTCATCAAATATCGCAAATCGAATAACAGGGACCCCATGGTACAATCGTATGTCTCCCTCTCCTATATACTCCAATGTTCCTTTCAAGGTGAAAATTCCCCCAGCTTTGACTTCTTCAGGAGCTTCTACTGACAAGATGAAATCTGCTGTTCTGACTTTTTCGACAAAAGCTGCATCTAGTGGTTCACTTTGATCAGGACTTTTCTCATTTGTTTCTTCAATAGGCTGAGCCATCTGAATAGAGGCTATTACTGGCAACAGCAACACTATGACTAATACAGCTATCAATCTCTTATTCATCTTATTCACCTCCAGATTGAACAATCCAAGCTTTCGTGTAACACAGGCAGCATGTACTTATGCAGCGGGATTCAGAACGCGCCCCACAAAGAGAATGGCACCGGTCTCGATGTCGCGAATGAGGAAGATGAAGGGGTGGTCTATGGTGACTTCCACAGGAGGTTCAGGTTCTGCTGACCCTGGCATAATCACCGCGGTGGCAGCAGCAGCCTCGGTGCCAGCTTCATCCACGGCAACGAATGCCTTGTGCACAACGTCTGATACGAACAGCTCACGATTACCAGTCATTCCGGAGAAATCCGCTTCACAAGAAAAAGCAATCGGCATGCCCATCTCGGCGAGGGTATCCTTCAGGCTGAATTCTGAGTCAAATTCAAACCGGGGCATTGTCAGGGTGACCTGAGCGGGTTGCAGGCTGCTTATGATGTCACAGACCTGCTGGGCCTGAAGGCCTTCTTCAGAAGCCTGAAACTGGCCAGCCTCAGGTAAAAGGATGACCATGGAAAGTTCATTGCCATCGTATTGCAGCTCAACTGCCTGGTATCCTTCCCCCTCGGTGTAGCCGAAGGCCTCCGTCTGCTTCATCATCGGCACGCTGACCTGCCCGCCGTCAAGAAGGTAAAACGGGCCGTCTGCTGTCATGTCCTCATCGAAAGGGTACTCCCAGGCAGCATTGAAGTAGATAGCATTGGTCAGCACAAGGCGGGTCAGCGCATCAATCGCGCCTTGCGGGATAAGGTCTTCGATGCGACCTTCCGTCTGGTCACTGACCCACTGGTTGATAGCAAGGCGGGACGCTTCCGTCTCCGTTATGAAGTCCAGTATTCTCAGCCCGGCCCCGTAGTTCTCGGCCAGGACGTCGAGGAAGTCGGAAAGGAAGGTGTAGTCCTTTTGCCCCCAGATGGCATTAACAATGTTCAGCCTGAATCCCTCCCCATCCTTACCTGCAGCACCTTCACCCCTGCTGGCAAGTTCGGCATCAAGCCAGTTAAATGCCGGGTGCAGCCTCTCCTGTTCAAGCATGAATTGAAGGGTATCGGCCATCTGCTCTGCGGTTTCGTTACGCGCTCCGGCATATGTCATCGCCAGCGCCATTGAGATGCTATAGGGAGAGTAGAAAAGATTACCCTCCTTCCCTTTAAGGGCCTGATAAAGCTCAAAGGCGAAGGCGCTGTTTCCTTCAACCAGCAATGCTTGCTCACTAGGATTGACATCTGGTGAAGTTATCCGCTCTTTATCTGATTTGAGCACCTCGCCTCCTACCGGCTGGTCACAGGCTATCAGCGGCAGTATCAACAATACGATTAATACTGATATCAATACCTTCTTCATCTCATTCACCTCCAGATTGAACATTCCAAGCTTTCGTGCAACACAGGCGGCATTTAGTTATGCACCGGGATTCAGGACACGCCCTACAAAGAGAATAGCACCCGTATCAATGTCGCGAATCAGAAAGATGAAGGGGCGGTCTATGGTGACTTCCACGGGCTCAAGCGGCATTGCAGACTCATCCATGATCACTGCCGTGGCCGCTGCCGCCTCTGTGCCTGCCTCGTCTACCGAGACAAAAGCCTTGTGCAGCACTTCACTTATGCATAGGTCCGGTGCACCAGTCATTCCGGGGAAATCCGCACCACTAGAAAAGGCAATCGGCATGCCCATCCCGGCGAGGGTATCCTTCAGGCTGAATTCTGAGTCAAATTCAAACCGGGGCATCGTCAGGGTGACCTGAGCGGGTTGCAGGCTGCTTATGATGTCACAGACCTGCTGGGCCTGGAGGCCTTCTTCAGAAGCCTGAAACTGGCCAGCTTCAGGTAAAAGGATGACCATGGAAAGTTCATTGCCATCGTATTGCAGCTCAACTGCCTGGTATCCTTCCCCCTCGGTGTAGCCGAAGGCCTCCGTCTGCTTCATCATCGGCACGCTGACCTGCCCGCCGTCAAGAAGGTAAAACGGGCCGTCTGCTGTCATGTCCTCATCGAAAGGGTACTCCCAGGCAGCATTGAAGTAGATAGCATTGGTCAGCACAAGGCGGGTCAGTGCATCAATCGCGCCTTGCGGGATAAGGTCTTCAATGCGACCTTCCGTCTGGTCACTGACCCATTTGTTGATAGCAAGGCGGGACGCTTCCGTCTCAGTTATAAAGTCCAGTATTCTCAGCCCGGCCCCGTAGTTCTCGGCCAAGACGTCGAGGAAGTCGGACAGGAACTCATAATCCTTTTGCCCCCAGATGGCGTTAACAATGTTCAGTCTGAATCCCTCCCCATCCTTACCTGCAGCACCTTCACCCCTTTTGGCAAGTTCTGCATCAAGCCAGTTAAATGCCGGGTGCAGCCTCTCCTGTTCAAGCATGAATTGAAGAGTATCGGCCATCTGTTCTGCGGTTTCGTTACGCGCTCCGGCGTATGTCATAGCCAGCGCCGCTGAGATGCTATAAGGCGAGTAGAAAAGATTACCCTCCTTCCCTTTAAGGGCCTGATAAAGCTCGAAGGCAAAGGCGCTGTTTCCTTCGATTAGTAGAGCCAGGTCCGCTTCGCTAACGTCCGGCGCTGTCTCCCGCGGTTTGTCTGACATCACCAGTTCGGCTCCTACCGGCTGGTCACAGGCTATCAGCGGCAGTACCAACAATACGATTAATACTGATATCAATACCTTCTTCATCTCATTCACCTCCAGATTGAACATTCCAAGCTTTCGTGCAACACAGGCGGCATTTAGTTATGCACCGGGATTCATGACACGCCCGACAAAAAGAATGGCACCCGTCTCGATGTCGCGAATCAGGAAGATGAAGGGACGGTCTATAGTGACTTCCACAGGAGGTTCAGGTGTTGCTGTTAATTTCATAATCACTGCAGTGGCGGCAGCCGCCTCGGTGCCAGCTTCATCCACAGAAACGAATGCCTTGTGTATAACATCTGATATGAACAGCTCAGGATTACCAGTCATTCCGGAGAAATCGGCACTGCTAGAAAAGGCAATCGGCATGCCCATCCCGGCGAGGGTATCCTTGAGGCTGAATTCTGAGTCAAATTCGAATTTGGGCATCGTCAGGGTGACCCGAGTTTCCTGCAGATCATTTATGATGGCATCAACCTGCTGAGCCTGAAGTCTTTCTTCAAAGACCTGGAAGTTGCCAGCTTCAGGCAGTAAAATAACCATGGAGAGTTCACCTCCGTCGTATGGCAGCTCAACTGCTTGATATCCTTCACCCTCGGTGTAGTCGAATGACTCCGTCTGCTTCATCATCGGCACGCTGACCTGTCCGCCGTCGAGGAGGTAGAATGGGCCATCTGCAGTAATGTTCCCATTGAAAGGGTACTCCCAGGCAGCATTGAAGTAGATAGCATTGGTTAGCACAAGGCGGGTCAGTGCATCAATCGCGCCTTGCGGAATAAGGTCTTCAATGCGACCTTCCGTCTGGTCGCTGACCCATTTGTTGATAGCGACCCGTGACTGCTCCGTTTCATTTATGAAGTCCAGTATTCTCAGCCCGGCACCGTAGTTCTCGGCCAGGACATCGAGGAAGTCGGACAGGAACTCATAATCCTTTTGCCCCCAGATGGCGTTAACAATGTTCAGCCTGAATCCTTCCCCGTCCTTGCCTTCGGCACCTTCACCCCTGCTGGCAAGTTCTGCATCGAGCCAGTTAAATGCCGGATGCAGCCTCTCCTGTTCAAGCATGAATTGAAGGGTATCGGCCATCTGCTCTGCGGTTCCGCCACGCGCTCCGGCGTACGTCATCGCCAGCGCCAGTGAGATGCTATAAGGAGAGTAGAAAAGATTACCCTCCTCCCCTTTAATCGCCTTATAAAGCTCAAAGGCGAAGGCGCTGTTTCCTTCAACCAGCAGTGCTTGCTCACTCGTACTGACATCCGGTGAAGTTATCCGCGCTTTATCTGATTTGAGCACCTCGCCTGCTACCGGCTGAGCCATCTGAATAGAGGCTATCAGCGGCAGCAGCAACACTATGACTAATACGGCTATCAATCTCTTATTCATCTCGTTCACCTCCTATAAATATTTAGACTCTTTGTTTAATTTTGCTCTTCCGTTCAAATCTAGCCATCCAAGGGGTTTTCGCCTTCAGATTGAGCACCCGAAGACGATTCCTCCCGGGGCTCTTCTGGGGGGTACTCAGGCGGTGTCCAGGTGGAGTATGGAAGCTCCACCTCATTGATGTAATCCAGATTCTCCAGGCTGTTCATCTTTATCTTGGCCTGCGAGATAGTGTAGAGAACATCGCCTATGTATAGGGACCTCTCTACTGAGAAAGGAGAGTAATAGTAGTAATAACCTTCTTCTAGGTCAGCGGAACTCTCAATATGAGTGATTCTACCTTCCAGCCTGATACCTGCATCTGGGGATACATGGAATACGTAAGCTCCCTGCCAAACAGGCTCGCCGTAAGCCCATGTGGGAACTCCTTCAGGATACTCCGCCTCATCTATCTCCGCAACCAAAACAGGTATCACCAGCAGGTTCCTGGACTTATCAAATAGAAATGCTTTGTGATCCTGCAACACCGGCGAATCAGTACCCCTGTGACCTATTATTGCCTTGTCTATCTCCCTCGGGTTGCTGACATCGCTGACATCGAAGAGCGATATTTTGACTCCTTGATACCAGGCAAATTCCCCTTCCTCCGTTGTTTCCTTACCTATCCCTATAATATGGGTTTCGTCGTAGGGATGGAGGTAGTCTGAGTAGCCAGTTATCTTCAACTCACCGAGAACCTCAGGGTTATATGGATCGCTCAAATCTATCACGAACAGCGGGTCAACCTTCTCGAAGGTTACCAGATAGCCTCTTTCACCCATAAACCTGGCTGAATGGATGGTTTCCCCGGGAGCGAGGCCTTCCAGTGAGCCGGTAATGTTGAGATCCATGTCCAGAATGTATACGTGACTCTGGAGTGTTGATTGCTCGGGGCGTGTGGTTGCCACCCTGAAGTAGCCCCCATACTCGTCCATGGAGAATTGATTCAGCACCATACCAGGGACCTCGCCACTGGCGACAAACTCGATTTCATCATCTTCTATATGAATCCGATGGATAGATGTTTTTCCAAAATCCCACATATCCCTCCCCCACACCGGGAAGGTCAGGTAAATGTTATTCAGAGAGACATAGAGGTTGCTAGTGGCTCCAAGCAGGATTGTTTCATATGTCGGCTCCTGTTCATCGTCCTGCGTGTTTATGGCCATAATAGTCGTGTACATATAATAGTAGTCAGGGACATCGGAATAGTAGATATCTGTGGCAGGTATTTCCGTCTCGTTGCCGCCGAAGTAAATCTTGGGAAGGTTCAGTTCATCGTCTTGCTCATACACAGGCTCATTTATCACCACATAAGTGTAATTGCCTACCATCCGCGAACTCACGTATTGACCATCGGCGGAAAGTTCCCTCTGCAACCGGGGGTTTTCCCTGTCTGAGACATCATATACTTTAATAAATGTCTTGGGTGATATGTAAGGCGCGAAAGTTTCCCTTACAGTGGGCATATCATAATAAGGCATTTCTTCCTCAAACACGACCAGCCTGTCCCCGTTGATGAATATTCCTATCACTGTTCCCTCTAACTCGATTTCAGATAGGACTTGAGCTTGTTCAGGGGGATACGCCTTCACGATGATAGTCCTGTTCCCCGAAACGAGGTAGATATACTCTCCGTCGGTCTTAACGATATCTGCCTCGTCCACTCCGGCAACCTGGATATTGGTGGCAGAGTAGTAAGTGGTGGCGGGGGCAGGGGCGGAGCCTTCATCCATTTCTAGCCAAAAGCGGCTAGGTCCCCATGCTATATATTTTGATTGTGCGTTCGCCTTTACGAAATCTTGCAATTCCTCATAAGAAGAGAACCTGCTGATTTGATTCTCTCCCAAAAGCGCGACCGGAGCCCCGGGCTTAGTCATCGCAAAAACTCCCACAACCGCTATTAGAAGCAGAGCAGCAGTGATGGGGGCTAATATTTTTGTCCAATCCATAATGGTCCTCTCCTTAAAACGCCCGGAGTTAAGCAAAGCCATTTTCAATGCTTGCCTATGGCCGGGAAGTTCGATTTCCGGAGTTTTAAGGTTTTCCAGTTTCTTGATTATGTCTTCGTGTTTCATGAACTTTGTCTCCTTCTATTACTGTAAATGCAGAAGGTCGAAAAAGGTTGCATTATTTAACCCAAAAAGTCTTGCGACTTTTTGTGTCCTTGAGTAAATTTGACTTTAATTTGATGGCGTCCCCAGGAAAATCGCAAGATTTTCGTGGGATCGTTTAATCTGCTTCTCTTAATTTCTCCACTGCCCGGTGGAGCAAGGATTTTATTGTTCCCTCTTTTTTCCCCAGAATTTCGGCGATTTCTTTAATCTGTTTTTGCTCAAAAAATCTGAGAGTGATTACCTCCTGGTATTTAGCAGAGAGCCGAACTATTTCCCCCTGAATTTCCAGAAAATCCTGATGTTGTTTTAAGTTTTCCTGCGCTTCTATTAGTTCGCTTTCGGGGTCATGGAGTGATATGGGTTCAAAACCCTGTTCCTGTAATTCCTCCAGTGATGCGGATTTCTTGTATCCGGCCTTTCTAAAATACTGGTTAATCTCGTTGGAGGCGATTTTATACAGCCACGAGGAAAAAGAAATATTGCGCCAGCGAAATTGCCAGAGCTTCCTCAATGCCTTTAAAAAAGTCTCTGAAGTAATATCCTGGGCAGCTTCAAGATTGGCAGTCCGCCTCAGGACATAGCCAAAGATTTTGGGATAATACTGGTCGTAAAGCTTAGCAAAAGCATCGGGGGTTTTTTGTGCCTGTCTGACGAGTTCCTTTTCTTCGCTTAAATCCATATCAGCCAACGGAAAAAACTAAGCGTACCCCATTGATATAATGCACCAGTAATGATTTAGTTTCATAGTTTATACTGTATCACTCCCCCACGCACTGTCAAGCGTTTTTCGTTCTTTCAAAATTTTCGTCGGATTGGTTAAAAAGCTAGTAAAACGGAGAGTGTCTTTAGGATAAGGAGCCTCTCAGTCAGACGAATAAACAGTAATGTAGTCTGCTACGCGTTAAGTAACTGCCTCACCGATGATAGAGCGCATGCTTTCGTGGTATAATGATTTCCAAATTGGTCTCAGGGATGGCGATGGGAAAGTCAATAATCATCATTGGGGGTGGCATTGCCGGCCTTTCAGCCGGGTGCTACGGACAGATGAACGACTATCGCACCTCTATCTTTGAGATGCATGACAAGACCGGTGGGGTATGCACCGGCTGGAAACGCAAGGGCTATACCATTGACGGCTGTATGCATTGGCTGGTGGGCACCAGTCCGGCAAATAGCTTCTACCGTATTTGGGAAGAGTTGGGGGTGGCGCCGGGGTGGAGTATTGTTGACCACGAGCAGCACATGCTCGTTGAAGGGGAGGGAGGCAAGGTCTTTACTGTCCATGCTGACATTGACCGTCTGGAGCAGCATATGAAAGAGCTTGCCCCAGAGGACAAGGATGTTATCGAAGAACTTACCAGAGGGGTGCGTGACTGCACTCATTTGAGCATGCCTGTAGAAAAAGCCCCTGAGTTATATAGTCCCATCGACGGACTCAAGATGATGTTTACCATGTTTCCCTTCTTAAGATTTATGAGAAAATGGGGTAAGGTCTCGTCTCTTGATTTTGCCCGGCGTTTTCAGAATCCCTTCCTGAGCGCGGCTTTCTCTACCACCTTCGGGGGTGACTTCAGAAATGATTTTCCCCTCTTATTCATGATGATGACGCTTGCCTGGCTGCACAAGAAGGCGGCCGGTTATCTGGTCGGCGGTGGTCTGGCGCTGTCCGACGCCATTGAGCATCGTTACCTTAGTTTGGGCGGCGAACTTTACTGCAAATCAAGGGTTGACAAAATCTTGGTGAAGGATGATAAGGCGGTTGGCGTGCGGCTGGCTGACAGCACAGAGCACCGTGGCGATATCATCATCTCCGCCGCCGATGGCCACACCACCATTTTTGATATGCTCGATGGAAAATACATAGATGAAAAAATCCGGGGTTATTACGATAATCCTAAGCTGTTTCCGCCACTGATATATATCGGCCTGGGGGTAGCTCGTTCGTTCGATGATGTGCCGTCTTCAGTAGCCGGGATGAGCTTCCCTCTTGACAGGCCGGTTATAGTTGCTCAGCAGGAGCATAAGCGACTGGGTGTGCAGATTTACAACTTTGACCCTACCTTGGCTCCAAAAGGCAAGACATTGCTAAAGGTCCAGTTCAACACTGACTATGATTACTGGAAGAAGCTGAGAGAGGATTCCGAGCACTACAATGCGGAGAAGGAGCAGATCGTCGAGCAGGTAATTACTGCGCTTGACCAGCGTTTCCCCGGGCTAGCTGCTAAAGTGGAGGTGCATGATGTCGCTACTCCTGTGACCTGGGAGAGATACACGGGCAACTGGCGGGGTAGCTATGAGGGGTGGCTACCCACCGCACAGTCTATAAGGATGCGTATGAGTAAGACCCTTCCCGGGCTGAGTAATTTCTACATGGCCGGACAGTGGGTTGAGCCGGGGGGCGGCCTGCCCACGGCTGCGATATCCGGTCGCAATGTAACACAGATAATCTGCAAAAAGGATAAGAGGCCATTCGTAACAACGATGCCGTGATTTTGCCCCTTGCTCATCTTGGGGTGTGGAAGTGTGAGGGAAACCACTACTGTTCATCCCCTAAGCCTAGTTTGGATAGCATCACTCTCAAGTTCTCTGATAGCATCGGCAGCAATCCAGCGAGCAGCCTTCGAGTCGAGGCGCTTGATTTCCTTCGCAGTATCTATTGCAGCTTCGTTCAAATTGAGGTTCCTTTTCCCGATGTTTCTAAGAGCCCAGTTGACTGCCTTCTTGACGAAGTTACGCTCGTCCGTAGCCCCTCGTATTATCAGGGGAAACAATTCGATGAATTTCTCATCGCTGGCCTGCTTATCATGCCATGCCAGACAGGCTATCAGCGAAAAGGCGGTCCTTTTGACAAACTCTTCTTCCCGCTCAGACCAATCGACAATTTTCTTCCAGGCTAATTGGTTCTTTTCAAAAAGATTCATGCAAACCTGGTCGCAGACATCCCACGAATTAATGCATTTCACCCAGTCCTCCATCTCCTCTTCAGTTAGCTTATCAGGGGCACCAACCATTGAAGCCACGATTCTTGCTTCGGCTATTCCAGTTTTCCATAAATCCAGTGCCAGCTTATGGTCTCTCCCTATATCTTTAGCCAGCTTTCTCATATCAGGAACCGAGACGCCTAATCTTTGCTCCACCGTCATCCCGTATTTAGCCATTCCTTTTAATTGCTCTGGCTGAGCCTTGCTCTGGAGTTTGTCCAGCACGTCCTTCACAGAAGCCATTGTTTACTCCTATTCCATTATCTCAAAATTACTAACACATTGAATTATAAAGGCCCATTAAACCATTATCAATGCGGATGGTTGTAAGTGTTCCTCACTACCTCTTAGGTGTGCAACAAAACAAAACGCCCAATTGTTACTTTTTACGAGGCAAGGCTTGGTATTGTGGTTTCAAATGGCTTTACTGTTATTAATTTGTCAGGATTGAGGCTCTGGTTCCCGTCTCAGTGACAAGCGTAGAAGCTGGACCGTTGCTACTTCCACCCAGATTATCACGCCCGTCCACGCCTTCAGCTAGGTTTGAGGATAGTTGGGGAGTCTATCGCACAGTTTAGGTGCGATGGCTGCAAGGATTAGTAAAATTAAGATATACCACTGTTTTGGCTAATACACCCTTTTTCTTATCAGTTGAGCTATGATTCCGCCGGTAATGAGCACCAGGCCAACAATCGTAACGACTACTACACTTTGATCGGGCACCGTTGTAACTGAAAGTCGTTTTAGTAGTATGCCGAGTATTGCCCAATCAACCACGAGGCAATAAAAGATGTCTTTCCGGGTGAAGAGTATAGATAATGCAATAGCGATACCAACGATAATCACTGCTACTGCCCAGAATTGCTCACCGAGCCCCCATGCATTCCAGTTGATATTCACCAGTAGAGCGGTGACATTGGCAATAGTGGCTATGGTAATCCAGCCAAGGTAGACGCTGAAAGGAAGATGCACCGAATATTTTTCAGCCTTCGGCGCCTCCGATTTGCCAATATTTAGCCTCAAGTAAATTGCTATCAGGCATCCCAACAGTATCAGCATCATGACCAAGGACAGGGAGACCATTTCATAATGCCACGCAAATATCCAGCCGATGTTGGCAAGACAGGAAATAAAAAAGACCGGTCCGATTCTCTGTACAAAGTCAACCTTCTGGGCGTCTCTTCTAACAGAGGGTATTAATGGATATATGACGAAGATAGCAAGTAATACATAGATTAGCCCCCAGATTGCAAAAGTCCGCCCCGCTGGCACGAATAAATTTGGATACAGGTCAGATAACTCGCCGGTCGTTCTGTTATTTATGGGGAGGGCAGTGGCCAGCCCATTAACGACAACGGTACCGAGAAAGCCCAGCAAGTTTAGAATCGACAGGGATAACACAAGACGATTTTTATTCATAGTTTTTCCTCCGGTTATTAATAACGCTATGATATATTATATGCCAGTCATATTCCACTGTAAATGACTTTCCAAAATTTGACTCGAGCATTCTCAATTGGGGTCTCCTGTTTACTCTCATAGTCCACCCGTCCATGTATGAGAAGAAAACAATGCGTTGCTTAATTGTAGCAAACACAAGAGGTTGCAAAAGGTCATGATTTTGTATAGGCTTATCGGGTTGAGGAATAGCATTTTGTTCGTGGTGGAAAACCTTGTGAGTTTCCTTGCTGGCTCTGGAAAATTTAGGGCTAATTTGGTGAAGTAACTGACAATGAAAAAAGGTAAGGAAGTTAAGAAAGCTGCCGGTCCAGCTAGTTCTGGTTTAAATCTATCTGACCAGGGCAGCAAGGCCGAGAAATATTATCATGGCCTTATGGCTTCGAGCCGAGTCTCGGCGGCAATCAGCGGTCTGCATGAGTTGGATGCTATTCTCAGGATTGGCCTGGATAATGTGCTTAACATCATGAACGGAACCGTTGGAGGAATAATGCTCCTGGATGAGTCGAGTCAGACGCTGTTCTACCGTGTTTATCACGGTCTATCCGCCGAATATGCTGAAGAGATGCGTCTTAAACTTGGGGAGGGAATCGCAGGAAAGGTAGCTCAAAGTGGCAGGGCAGTGCTACTGGAGGACATTTCCTCAGAGCCAGATGCCCTTCGGATTGACCTCCTAAACTTAGAGGGTTTAAAGGCATTCATCAGCGTCCCTCTCCGATCGAAGGATAATGTTCTGGGAGTGCTCAATGTGGCTAGCCATGTGCCACGTAGCTTCACCAAAGAAGACGTGCATCTCTTGCACTCGATTGGGGATCAACTTGGCACAGCCATCGAGCAGGCAAGACTGTACGAGCGGCTGAGAAAAGCACGGGAAAGATTACGTAAACTTGCACGACAGAATCTTGTAGCAGAGGAGGAAGAACGGAGGAGGATTGCCCGTGAGCTACACGATGAGACCAGCCAATCGCTCTCTGGGATAGCACTTCAGCTAGAAGCGCTGATGGAAGTGTCCGCGAGGTCTGGTAATCAAGATGCTGAATTAATTGCTGGACTGAAGAAAGTCCAATCGCTGACAGTGCAGGTACATAAGGAAGTAAGTAGGGTAATTTCCAATCTCCACCCTGCTGTATTGGATACGCTGGGATTAGCCGCTGCTGTTCGCCAGCATGCCAACAGTAGCCTTCAGCCCTTAAACATTAACGTAACAGTGGAGGTTAAAGGGACTGAGATGAGGTTTCCTCCTGATGTAGAAGCTGCTCTTTTCCGCGCTGTTCAGGGGGCCATTGGCAACATTGTCGAGCATTCTAGAGCCAAGAATGCTTCCATAGTGCTGGTGTATCAACCAGATGAGTTCTCGCTGAGTATTAGCGATGACGGGCAAGGATTTGATGTTTCCAAAATCACCGATGTGGAGGAGAGTGGGCGAGGCCGTGGATTATTCAGTATGAGAGAGAGGATCGGCTTCCTTGGCGGCACCAGCGGTATTGAGTCCAAGATTGGAGCAGGAACTACGGTTTGGGCCAAGATCCCAATAGGTCAAGACATTAGATATGGCGAAAATAAGGGTATTGGTGACTGACGACCATGCCATCGTACGTGATGGTATTTGTGCCTTGCTTGCTCTTACCGGGGATATAGAAGCAGTAGGTGTGGCCGCCAATGGCAGGGAAGCATTGGAAATGGTCAGGGAGCTTACGCCTGATGTGGTACTCATGGATATCGCTATGCCTATTATGGGTGGGGTAGAGGCCACACGAAGGATACGCAAGGAATTTCCCAAGGTAAAAGTATTGGCGCTGACTCAATATGATGACAAAGCTTATGTATTCCCGGTGATCGAAGCCGGAGCCTGCGGCTTCATCAGTAAGACAGCAGCGTATTCGGAACTTGCCGCTGGTATCCGCTCCGTTCACCGGGGGGATTCTTTCCTGTCTCCTTCCGTAGCCAGGTTTTTGGTCGAGGATTATCAACAAGTAGCCAGTATGAAGGAGAGTCAAGATCCCTACGAGCAGTTAACGAATCGGGAAAGAGAGGTTCTTAAACTGGTGGCGGAGGGGCATACTACCCAAGAAATAGCGGCTATGTTAGTACTTAGCCCGAAAACAGTGGAGAGTCATAAGACCAATCTTATGGCCAAGCTTGATATCCACAATCGTACTGAGCTGGTCAAATATGCCCTGCGCAAGGGCATTATCACCGTCTGAGATTATTGCCTCGTAGTCTTCACGGCACCACTTATTTCCCATACCCCACTAATGGGAAGCGTTATCCACATAAATGAGCGATTAACTGCAGAAAATTGCGGTGATATTTCCCTACCTTCTGGGGTAAACACCTCTATTCCTTCAGTAGGCTGGGCACTATACTTTATAGTAGCAGGCTAAAATAAACTCCTAAAAACGTGTAGTTGGCAAGGGGGTGAAAGATGGAAAAGAGCACTAAAATTCTGCTGGTGGATGATGAGCCGGATTTCATTGAGGATATGCAAGCTAAATTACTGGCAAAAGGTTGGCAGGTGCTTATTGCTGGCAACAGATTACAGGCGGAGGAGGTAGCGCGTCACGAAAAACCTGACCTGATTATTCTGGGAACAATAATGCCGCGTGGAGATGCCTTTCAGCTGCACCAGTGGTTGAAGCAGAACCCCAATTTCAAAGAAGTGCCTCTCATTGTGGTTGATGCCACACCGGAAAAGCAATTGATTAAGGGGTGGCGTATGGATGAGGGCTTGAAGCTTGAAGCCGAACAATATTTAATCAAGCCAGTCGAGTCAGCTTCAATAGTGGCTTGGGCTGAGAAATTCCTGGATAAGACACTGAGAAAAATTAAGGTGCTGGTGGTAGATGACCATGCCGTAGTCAGGGAAGCAATTTGCGCCCTGCTGAGTCTGCAAAAAGACATGGAAGTAATAGGTGAAGCTGTTGACGGGCGAGATGCCATTGATAAAGTGCAGCGTCTTACGCCGAATGTAGCGGTGATGGACATAGTCATGCCGGTGATGAGCGGACTTGAAGCAACGAAACGAATAACCAAGGAATGGCCGGAGACAAAGGTTTTGATTCTAACCCAATATGACGAAGAAGAGAACATGTTTGTTGCTAAACAGGTGGGGGCTTACGGCTTTATTGCCAAGAGCGCTGCCAGTTCCGACCTCTTGACTGGCATAAGGACAGTAGGTGAAGGAAGATACTTCCCTCGGTCTTTTGCCTATGTGTCTGCCAACTGGCCGGAGGGTCTGGATAAAAATAAGTAATTCCCTTTGAAATGGCTTTCCCCCACCTGCTGGGTTATGAAGGAGGATATTGGTTTGCAGCCGATAACCATTACTCTTGACGGTCGTGAGGTAAGTGGCTATCCGGGGATGACCATCCTGGAACTGGCGAAGGAATCAGGCATAGATATCCCCACACTCTGTCATGATCCTCAACTCACTTCAGTTGGGGCTTGCCGTGTCTGTCTGGTAGAAGATGAACGAAATAATGCCTTATTAGCATCTTGTGTCGCCCCGATAGCATCGGGGATGGTAATCAACACGCATTCCCCACGAGTCCTAGAGCGTCGCAAAACCATAGTTAAGCTGATGCTTACCAGTCATCCTGATTCCTGTCTGGTATGCGATAAAGGCAATCGCTGCCAGCTACGCCAAATTGCCTCAGACCTGGGCATCGGATTGGTGGAGTTGCAAAGGATTCCTCAGATGGCCAGCATTGAGGAGGTCAATCCCTTCCTTGAACGGGATTTGAGCAAGTGCATACTGTGCGCCAAATGTATTAGAGCCTGCCAGGAACTAGTCGTTGAAGGTGCTATTGACTACTTTCAACGAGGATTTACGACCATACCGGCGACACTGAACAATTTGCCCCTGGAAAACTCCGAGTGTACTTTCTGTGGAACTTGTGTGGCGCTGTGTCCTACAGGCGCGCTGATGGAGAAGGAGAAAACATATAGAGGAACAACCCAGACTGTTATCCAGACAACCTGTCCCTACTGTGGCTGTGGCTGTAGCGTTTGTCTGGAAGCCAAGGATGGACATGTAGTGCGGATCGTGCCAGGCAAGGAAAGCTCGGTGAACAAAGGCACGCTCTGTGTGAGAGGAAGCTATGGCTGTGATTTTATCCATAGCCCGGATAGGTTGCTCAAACCCCTGGTCAAAAAGGATGACACTTTTGAGGAGGTGTCATGGGAAGAAGCCCTGGAGCAAGTAGCTACTGGATTCAAGCGAGTAAAGGATGAGCGAGGTTCCGACAGCCTAGCCGTTCTAGGTTCATCCAAGTGTACCAACGAAGATAACTATGTCCTGCAGAGATTCGCCAGATCTGTGCTGGGCACCAACAATATTGATAATGGCGGTCGCTTGTATAACTCCGCCAGTCGTATAGGCCTGGGGTCTTCCCTTGGCTTCTCCGGCACTACAAATTATCTTGGCGATCTGGAGCAATCAGAACTCGTATTGGTCATTGGGGCTGATCCCAGTTCCTCGGCCCCTGCTGTCGGTTATGCCATAAAGCGTGCTGTCAAACAGCGCGGTGTCAAATTATTGTTGATAGATCCTCGGCAGACAAAGCTCTCTTTGTTTGCCCATCTTTGGTTACGACCTGAAGTCGGCACTGATGTGGCTCTTATAAATGGTCTGGCCAAGGTGATTATCGACGAAGGCTTGCTGGACGAAGAATTTGTCGCCAGAAGAACAGATAACTTTGAAGCTTTTGACGAAAGCTTGAAAAAGTATACCCTGGAGTATGTCGAGAAGGCTACTGGCATTACAGGTCAAGAAATTCGTGCCGCCGCTCGACTTTATGCTAAGGCAAGCCGGGCGGCAATTGTCTATGGCACAGGAATCACGCAGCATACCGGAGGAACGGATGGTGTGGGGGCCCTGGCAAATTTGGCGTTACTGACGGGAAACATCGGGCGTAAGGGAGGTGGCATCTATGCCCTGCAAAGGGAAAACAATGGACAAGGCGCCTGCGACATGGGAACACTGCCCAAATTTCTGCCTGGATATCAGAGTGTAACGGATGCCCAGGCCAGGGGGAGGTTCGAAGAACGTTGGGGAGCAAGCTTGCCGGCTGAGCCTGGACTAACGACCCTGGAGATTATGGAACAGGTAAAAAGGGGAAAGATTAAAGGCATGTACATCGTAGGAGAAAATCCTGTCTTGAGCTTCCCAAATTCGAGACGCATTACGGAAATCCTGACTTCCCTCGATTTCCTCGTGGTCCAGGATATGTTCCTTACGGAGACGGCCAAACTAGCCGATGTGGTTCTACCTGCTGCAAGCTTCGCTGAAAAGGAAGGGACATTCACTAACTTTGAGGGCAGGGTAAACAGGGTGCGTAAAGCGATCAAGCCTATTGGTGAAAGCCTGCCGGACTGGGAAATAATCCTGCGGCTGGCTGACAAAATGGGGTCCTCGATGCCATTTTCCTCTCTACAGGATGTTATGAGTGAGATTGAGGAATTAGTTCCTTCATACGAAGCCTATACTGATTCCGAAAGACAGGATGAATTAGCCTACGGGAAAACAGGACGCACCTATGGTAGGCAACTCTTAAAGGGATTTGCCCGTTTCTCCCCCATTGAATACACTCCACAAGCAGGGGAGAGAAAATCAGATTATCCCTTTACTCTGCTCACCGGGACTACTCTTTATCACTTTGGTACTGGCTCAAGAAGCTTCAGGTCTTTACGGTTGAAAAAATTCTCCCCAGAGGCTTTTGTGGAAATCTGTGAGTCTGACGCCAGAAAACTTGCCATCACTGATGGTGAGAAGGTCAAGGTAATCTCAGCTGTAGGCGAGGTGACTACGATGATCAAGATTACCGATACGTTGCGTGAGGGGATGCTCTTTATGCCAGTTTCATTCCCAGAGACTCCGGTTAATGAGCTATTCGAAATTGTCTTAAATCCAGAAACAAAAGCGCCTTCACTGAAAGCATGCAGCGTGAAAATAGAGAAAATTTCTCTCCCTTGACGGGAGAAATTGTAACGCCGAGGCTTGTTCTCGGCAAAGGGCTGGGGGACAAGTCCCCGTGCTACTTAATATGAGAATAGAAAGGGTGAGGCTTTATGAAGAAAGCGAAGACAATCACAAAAGCTGACCTAACAAGAATAAATGCCATTGTTTCCGAATATAGTGAGCAGAAGTGGGCAATGATACCGCTGCTGCAAAAAATCCAAAATGAGTTAGGGTATATCCCTCCTCAGTCTATACCGCTTATAGCCAGAAGCTTGGGGCTTTTCCCCAGTCAGGTGCAGGGGGTGATTAGCTTTTATACCCAGCTCTATACTCAGCCGCGGGGCAGAAAAATTGTCAGAGTTTGTCGGGGGACGGCTTGCCATGTGCGGGGAGGGAAGACGATATTGAAATTGGTTAAGCAGCACCTGGATATAGAGGAAGGCGAGACTACCCCTGATATGGAATACACCCTGGAAACCGTGGCCTGCATCGGCGTCTGTGCACTGGCCCCCAACATAGTCGTCGCTGACCGTGTTCATGGTCACATGAATCCCAAAAAAGTGGAGCAATTGTTCAGGGATCGGGAAGGTGGAGAGTAGTATGCAAGACAATCGTACTGTCTTTGTATGTCAGGAGACGCCGTGTCTTTCCATGGGGTCTGATGCTGTCTATGAGGCCCTCAAGGCAGAGGTAACTCGGCAAAAGCTGAAGAACGCTGCGATAGAAATAAGCGGCTGCCACGGTCATGGCCTTTGCGAGCAAGGTCCTAGCGTAGTTGTTGAACCTGAGGGCATTTTCTACATCCGTGTCCAGGCCGAGGATGCTCCAGAAATTGTCGCCTCTCATCTTCGAGATGGCAAGCCTGTGGAGCGCCTTTTCTACCATGACCCGGTAACTGGCAAAGCCATCCCACACTACTCGGAGATAAACTTTTACAAGAAACAGCAGCGCGTCATTCTGCGAAATTGCGGGCGTATCAACCCGGAAAAAATCGAGCATTATATTGCTAATGGAGGTTATCGGGCGCTGAGAAAGGCCCTTTTGATGACTCCCGAGCAGGTTATCGAGGAGGTTAAGAAGTCTGGCCTCCGCGGGCGGGGTGGCGCTGGCTTTCCCACCGGGCGCAAGTGGGAGTTCTGCCGCAGCGCTCCCGGAGAAAAGAAATATGTCATCTGCAATGCCGACGAAGGCGACCCCGGTGCTTTTATGGACCGCTCCATCCTGGAAGCGGATCCCCACGCTGTTGTTGAAGGGCTGACCATTGCTGGATATGCCATAGGTGCCAATGAGGGCTACATCTATGTCCGTGCTGAGTATCCCTTAGCAGTAAAGCGAGTTCACGCTGCCTTAGAGCAAGCCCAGGGAAAAGGCTTTTTGGGTAAAGATATTCTCGGCTCGGGCTTTGATTTTGTGGTGCACATCAAAGAAGGCGCCGGGGCCTTTGTTTGCGGGGAGGAAACAGCTCTAATGGCTTCCATCGAGGGCCGACGGGGCATGCCTCGTCCCCGCCCCCCATTTCCTGCCCAATCAGGTCTGGAAGGAAAGCCTACCAATATCAACAATGTAAAGAGTCTGGCTTCCATTCCCATCATCATTGACCGCGGGGCTGATTGGTTTGCCGGCATAGGTACGGAAAAGAGCAAGGGGACGGCTGTATTTGCTCTCACGGGGAAGATTGCCAACAGTGGGTTGGTGGAGGTGCCTATGGGCACTCCTCTATCCACCATCATTTTTGATATCGGGGGTGGTATTCCCCGGGGCAAGCGCTTTAAGGCGGTGCAGACGGGTGGTCCTTCGGGTGGCTGCATCCCTGCCCGATTTCTCGATTCCCCCGTGGAGTATGAAACGCTGGCTCAATTAGGCTCGATTATGGGCTCTGGCGGCATGGTGGTGCTGGACGAGACCACCTGTATGGTGGATGTGGCCAGGTATTTCTTGAGCTTCACTCAATCTGAGTCCTGCGGGAAGTGTGTCCCTTGCCGCCTGGGAACCAGACAAATGCTGGAGATTCTGACCAGAATCACTCAGGGCAAAGGGCGTGAAGAGGATATGGATACCCTGCTCACCATAGCTAAGACAGTCAAGGAATGCTCGCTCTGCGGTCTGGGACAGACTTGTCCCAACCCCGTGCTCACCACCCTTGAGTACTTCAGAGATGAATATGAAACCCACATAAAGGAAAAGAAATGCCCGGCCGCCGTCTGTGATGCCCTCATGATATCACCGTGTCAGCATACTTGCCCGGTAGGAATCAATGTTCCTAAATATGTGGCTCAAATTGCCGATGGTGAGTACCTGGAGGCTGTCGATACCATCAGGGACCGTAATCCCTTCCCCGCTATTTGCGGCCGCATCTGTCATCACCCCTGCGAGGGGAGGTGCCGCCGCGGGGAACTCGACGACCCCGTAGCTATCAGGGCGCTTAAGCGCTTTGCCGCCGACTGGTATTTTGACCACATTGGAGAATTACCTGAACCTGAACCCTTTCCCCGGACTCACAGCCAAAAAGTAGCGGTGGTAGGAGCGGGACCTACAGGGTTATCCTGCGCCTACTTTCTGGCTCAGATAGGCTATCCTGTGACGGTCTTCGAAGCCCTCCCCATAGGCGGAGGTATGCTCTCGGTAGCTATACCTGACTTCCGCCTGCCGCGGGAGGTTATTGAAAAGGAGATAGATTATATCGCCAAGCGGGGAGTGGAGATAAAATACGACACGCCAATCAACGTAAATTTCACAATAGAAGATATCAAAGATAGTGGCTTCGAAGCTGTCTTTATTGCCGCTGGGGCGCAAAAGAGCCAGATTATCGGCATACCCGGAGAATTGGAGGACATCGAGGGCTTCTACTATGGTTTGAGATTTCTCAGAGATGTGAAGGTTGGCAAGTCTATTAAGATTGGACGCAGGGTAGCTGTTATCGGTGGTGGTAATGTAGCCCTTGACTCCTCCCGCACAGCTCTTCGCATTGGTGCCGATGAGGTGAGTATCTTTTACCGTCGGTCGCGGGAAGAGATGCCGGTAACTGAGGTGGAGTATGATGAGACTCTGGCTGAAGGCGTCCAGGTTAATTTCCTCGTCAGCCCCACCCGTGTAGTAAGCGACGATTGGAAAGTGACCGGTTTACAGTGTGTCCACATGAAGCTGGGTGAGCCTGATGCCGGTGGACGCCGTCGCCCGATTCCCATTCCCGGCTCAGAGTTTTTTGCTCCGGCGGATACCGTCATTGCTGCTGTGGGGCAGGCTCCAGACCTGTCGTTTTTACCCGCGGATAGTGCTCTTGAGCGTACCCGGTGGGAAAGGCTGGCGGTTGATGAAAACAGGTTAGCTACTAATGTTCCCGGGGTCTTTGCCGGGGGGGATTTTGTCTCCGGGCCAGGCATGGTTGTAGAAGCTATTGCGGCTGGCCGGAGAGGGGCCATCGCCATAGACAAATATCTCCGGGGCGATATCTCACGGGTCGAGATGTATGACCTGAAGCCCAGTGTTACACCCCCTGTCATTGCGAGTAGCGTTAGCGACGAAGCAATCTCGGAAGGAGAAAGCTGGGAACCACAATTCCGGCCGGAAACACCTCATCTCCCTCTTGAGGAGAGGAAAGGTAGCTTCAAAGAGATAGAGCTGAGCTTTTCTGAGGACAAGGCGAGACAGGAGGCTAAGCGTTGCTTAAGATGCGACCTGGAAAAGTAATGTAAAAAGCAAAAATAAAAGTGCAAAATGACAGAGCAACAGTAAATAAAAAAGCAAAGATGCAAAGGAAGGTATTTAAAAGTTTTATTTTTGATTTGTAATTTTGATTTTTAACCTTTGACTTTTTTAATTTGTGGGAGGTTAAGCATGAAATCTATTACTAAACAAAAGACTTTTGAGGAAATCGAGCAGCAGTTAGACGGGTTTGACCGGGTGTATATTGCCGGTTGCGGCACATGCGCCACAATGACTAAAACTGGTGGGAAGGAAGAAGTCTTGGAAATGAGAGAGCGTCTACAAGAGCTGGGCAAGCTAGTCACCGGCTGGACAGTTATCCCTACCGCCTGTGATGAGATGACCGAAGTAGCTATTAAAGAAAATAATGGGGCCATTCAGAATGCCAAATGTATTCTGGTCATGGCCTGTGCTTTAGGGGTGCATAAGCTGAGTACCTATATTGACAAACCGGTCATTCCAGCTTTGGATACTCTCTTCATAGGCGTCGAGGATAGTCCGGGCTGTTTTCAAGAGGTTTGTGCCCAGTGTGGTCAGTGTGTCCTGGGGCAAACTGCTGGCATCTGTCCCCTGACGGCATGTCACAAAGGTTTGCTGAATGGCCCGTGTGGTGGCACCGACAATGGTAAGTGCGAGGTGGATAAAGAAAAGGATTGTGCCTGGACTCTCATATATCAGCGATTGGAGGCACAGGGCCGGCTTGATTTGATGCGTAAGTATTATTCCCCCAGAGATTACAACGCGGTCCTCAGGCCGCGAACGATCAGGATTACGTGAAGGAGGAGCTATGGCGTCGAGTTTTAGGGAAGTTCTCAAATCTGATAAATTTGTGATAACCAGCGAAATCGGTCCACCAAAGGGGACAAACATTGAGAAGATGCTCCACCATATCGACCTTCTCAAGGATAAAGTAGACGCGCTGAATGTCACTGACCACCAGAGTTCCGTAATGCGCTTTCCCTCTATTGGCGGCTGTCTGGCCATCAAGGAGAAAGGTGGCGAGCCTATATTACAGGTGACTTGCCGCGACCGTAATCGCCTTGCCCTTCAAGCCGAGCTTCTCTTCGCATACACCAGAGGCATAAGAAATGTCCTCTGTCTAACTGGAGATGCTGTTGTAGTTGGCGACCACAAGGCGGCCAAGGGCGTTTTTGACCTGGATTCAACACAGTTGCTGATGACAATTCGGCAGATGGAAGCGGGCAAAGACCTGGGGGGGAATGAGCTCGACGGGGCTGTGGAGTTCTGTGCCGGAGCCATAGTCACACCTGAGGCAAACCCGATTGAGCCTCAGTTAATCAAGTTTGAAAAGAAGGTCGAAGCCGGTGCCGAATTCTTTCAGACTCAAGCCATCTATGACCTGGACAAATTTGCTAAGTTTATGGAACATGCCCGCCAATTCCCGGTCAAGATACTGGCTGGCATCATCCTGCTCGTGTCAGCCAGGATGGCGAAGTATATGACCGAAAATGTCCCGGGCGTCTTTGTGCCTCAAAACTTGATTGATGAATTAGCGGCTGCCCCTAAGGGCGAGGCAATCAATAAAGGTATAGAAATCGCGGGTCGGATGATTGCCACTCTGGAAAAAGAATCCATATGCGATGGAGTTCATGTCATGGCTATAGGCAAGGAAGAGGTGGTTCCGGATATCCTGAAAGCGGCGGGACTCGCTACCTAGTGCCCCATGTAGCTTGTGAAAAAGGCAGAGGCCACTTGCCTCCTTTCCTGTAGCATTATATGATTATCTGATCAATGAATCAATAATAAAAGAGTGCACAAGGGAGGCGTAGCAGTGAAAAATAGAGAAATCCTCTTACTAGCTCTGCTCTCTATCGCTCTGGTCTTCAGCCTTATTCTTCCGGCTTCGGTACTGAATATGACTTCTGTTATGGCTCAAGGGCAGGTAACGCCCATGGTTGCCGCAGGCGAAGGGCACACGGTGGGGCTTAAGTCCGACGGCACCGTGCTCGCCGTGGGACGGAATAACTACGGGCAGTGCGACGTCGGCAGCTGGACGGACATCATCAAGGTCGCCGCAGGCGGCTGGCACACGGTGGGGCTTAAGGCCGATGGTACCGTGGTCGCCGTGGGATACTACGTGTACGGGCAGTGCAATGTCGGCAACTGGACGGACATCATCAAGGTCGCCGCAGGTTATAGTCACACGGTGGGGCTTAAGGCCGACAGCACCGTAGTCGCCGTGGGAGATAACGGGGCCGGGCAATGCAATGTCGGCAACTGGACGGACATCATCAAGGTCGCCGCAGGCGACTTTCACACAGTTGGGCTTAAGTCCGACGGCACCGTGCTCGCCGTGGGATTGAATAACTACGGGCAGTGCAATATCAGCGGCTGGACGGACATCATCCAGGTCGCCGCAGGCAGCTATCACACGGTGGGTCTTAGGGCCGACGGCACTGTGGTCGCCGTGGGATACAACTGGGAAGAGGAATGCAATGTCAGCGGCTGGACGGGCATCATCCAGGTCGCCGCCCGCAGCTTGCACACGGTGGGGCTTAAGGCCGATGGCACCGTGGTCGCCGTGGGATTGAACAACTACGGGCAGTGCGACGTCGGCAGCTGGACGGACATCGTCCAGGTCGCCGCAGGCAGCTATCACACGGTGGGGCTCAAGGACGACGGCACGGTGGTCGCCGTGGGAGAAAAAGACTTCGGGCAGTGTTACGTCGGCAACTGGACGGACATCATCAAGGTCGCCGCAGGCGACTTTCACACAGTTGGGGTTAAGTCAGACAGCACCGTGCTCGCCATGGGGTTAAATAACTACGGGCAGTGCAATATCAGCGGCTGGACGGACATCATCCAGGTCGCCGCAGGCAGCTATCACACGGTGGGGCTCAAGGCCGACGGCACTGTGGTCGCCGTGGGATTGAATAACTACGGGCAGTGCAATATCAGCGGCTGGACGGACATCATCCAGGTCGCCACAGGCTACTATCACACGGTGGGTCTTAAGGCTGACGGTACGGTGGTCGCTATAGGACCCGAGGCCGAAGGATGGCCCAATTACGGGCAGTGCGATGTCGGCAACTGGACGGACATCGTTCAGGTCGCCGCAGGCCAGATTCACACGGTGGGGCTCAAGTCCGACGGCACCGTGGTCGCCGTGGGATGGAACGCCTTCCAAGCGTGCGATGTCGGCAGATGGACGAACATTATCCAGGTCGCCGCAGGCTACTATTACACGGTGGGGGTTAAGGACGACGGCACGGTGGTTGTCGTGGGGGACTGTGACTGGGGGCAGTATATCAGCGACTGGGCGGGCATCATTCAGGTCGCCGCAGGCGCCGCTCACACGGTGGGGCTCAAGGACGACGGCACGGTGGTCGCCGTGGGAGACTATGGCTGGGGGCAGTGTAATGTCGACAGCTGGACGGGCATCATCCAGGTCGCCGCAGGCTGGTGTCACACGGTGGGGCTCAAGGACGACGGCACGGTGGTCGCCGTTGGCGCTGCGATCGAGCTCGCCAAATGGAATCTAGTACTTGCGGTGCCACCTTCGCAGTGTGTCCTGACCATCTCCAGTGCCGCTGGCGGTTCCGCAACCACCCCGGGCGAGGGGGCTTTCACTTATAATAGTGGGGCGGTGGTCGCCCTAGTTGCCGAGCCCGAGGAGGGCTACCGGTTTGTCCGCTGGACCGGTGATGTGAGGACCATCGGTAATGTCAATGTCGCCGCGACCACCATCACTATGCGCGGCAACTATTCCGTAACGGCTAACTTTAAGCGGCTAGTCAACTGGGCTCTTATCGGCGGGATTATAGCAGGGGTGGTGGCAGTGGGACTGGTGATTTTCTTCGTGCGTAGAAGGAGACCTGCCTAAACCCCATGTAGCTAGTAGAAAAGGCAGCGACCGCTTGCCTCCTTCTGGAGTAAGGATAGCAATTATGAAAAGCCACTCCACAATTCAGGCTTTTGTTGCCTGAACTGAACAATATGGACTAATGTGCTGCTGGCTGCATTAAGCAAACCATAGTTAGTGCATCGAATAATCTAGCCCAATAGGATCCAATCCCTGATTTGATAAGTTCGTGGTAAACCTCCTCCGTTTTAGTTTCAGCAATGTTCTTGAGCTTTGTGTATATCTCATTGAGCGGAGGCGGCATATCCGGAGGCGTCAGGTAGTGCGACGCCGTTACCGTCTTGCTCAGGTTTCCGCTATTGACGGAAATAGTGAACACCATATCACCAATATACATACCACCACGCCCGGCCGGTTCTCCCGGGAACCAGTAGTCTTCGTCTAGTTCGTTCAGGCCGCTGTTCTCGAAGTACGTCAGGAGGTTATCCATCTGGTGGGGTGTAAGTTTACCCGTTTTCCAGGTTTTGGTATGTCGGGCTCCAGGTGGTCGGAATCCTTTCTCTTCGATATAGATGATACTCCCATCATCGTAAATGTAGAGGTAGCTGGACTCTCCCCCCATGATATAGTCGAGTTGCTCGTATATGACCGGAGGCTCTTCAGGAATATCGATATGAGGCGGGAATTTTGCCAGCATCCATACTCCACTTCCTATAGTTGCCAATCCCAACACCAGCAGCCCAATGTAGAGCTTCATTTTACCTGTCATGTTGGTGCCTCCCTACCCATCTTTATTCACTATGATGCAGATTAAACCAAAAGGTTGACCCAGCTTTCAGCTGTTCTTGACAGCGTTCTTATACATAACCCATACCCCATGTAACTAGTAGAAAAGGCAGAGGCCGCTTGCCTCCTTTCCTGTAATATTATATGATTATCTAATCAATGAATCAATAATAAAAGAGTACAAAAGGGAGGTACGGCAGTAAAAAAAGACAAATTGATAGGCAAAATCTCGCGGATTGCACTTGCGCTTGTGATAGTTGTGGGACTGGCTGGCCTGGCAACCCCGTTAAGCCCTGTCCTGGCTGACGACCCGGTGGTCACC
>Ga0315549_1000291_pt1 | contig 61171 bp, 76 predicted proteins | sample SalMarSW160200MG_FD_203101 | JGI IMG/M metagenome (GOLD analysis project Ga0315549, IMG submission 203101) | Salt marsh sediment microbial communities from the Plum Island Ecosystem LTER, Massachusetts, United States - Salt Marsh Sediment SW1601-200 ...
TGGGTGAAGGTGCGATAAAGGCAATGGCTGAGTACCTGGAAGATTTTGGTATCAGTGTAGCCAAAGAAGCAGCAGCTCTTGCTAAACATGCAGGAAGAAAAACAATAAGGGCAGAAGATATCACGCTCGCTCTTGAAAGAATTTAATTCTTTTTTTTCTTTTTACGTTTTTAAATAATACCACATACACCATTTACTATATACTCCTTGCTGTAGCATTTATTGATTAGTTTTTTACTTTTAAAAAACTTGCTAATGAGGACATATACCGAAAATTTTATAAAGGTTAATCCCTAATAATTTTATGCTACTATATATTGTAGCTGAAAGGAGGTAGAAACAATGGATAAAAAAAATATAGGTAAAACATTGGCCTTGCTCGTAATGGCAACAATGGTTTTTGCTATTTTTAGTGGTTGTATTGGAGAAGAAAAAGAGGAGACTCCTGCTCCTACTACAGCAGCTCCAACAACTGAAAAACCAGCAGGGCCGACAGAAGCAAAGAACCCAGATACAATGGTAAGGTACAGTATTGGCGATGCGAAGAACTTAGATCCTGCAGATGCATACGACACTGCATCCAGTGAAGTACTGTTCCAGGTTTATGAAAATCTTGTAACAGTCAAAGGAGATGATGCAGTAACAATAGAACCAGGTCTAGCGACAGATTGGAGTGTTTCTGAAGATGGACTAGTATGGACGTTCAATTTGAGAAAAGGAGTAAAGTTCTCCAATGGAAGCGACTTTACCGCTGATGATGTAGTATACTCATTTGACAGAGTATTAACGATGAACTCGCCAGAAAGTGGTTGTGCGTGGATACTGTCCCAGTTCTTAAGTGTAGGAGACACAGTTAAAGTGGATGACTATACAGTAGAGTTACATCTGGTAAAGTCGTTCGGTATTACACTACCATGTCTCGTTTACACAGTAGGAGCTATAGTTGACAGCGATTATGTAGAAGCCCATGGCGGCGTTCAAGCGGATACGGAGAATGAGTTCATGAAAGCAAACCCAATGGGTACAGGACCGTACATGCTCGAGAGCTGGACTAGGAAGGCAGAGATCAAACTTGTGAAGAACCCCAATTACTGGGGAGGCTGGGAAGGAAAGCATGTCTCCAATGTCTTAATAAAGATCGTTGAGGAGCCTTCTACAAGAATTCTCGCTTTGAAGAACGGCGACGCTGATTTTGCTGACATACCAACGGCAAACATAGTGGATGTTAAAGATGCTTCAGGAGTGAGAATGGAATTGGGTCCATCGGTAAACGTTACTATGCTGCACATACAGACAAAGAGTGAAAATACATTCATGGCAGATCCCGCGGTAAGGAAAGCTATGTGTTATTGTTTCGATTATGACGCAACTATAAAAGACATATACAATGGATACGCTATCCCACTTCCGGGACCGATACCAAAAGGATTCCCGTGTTACGAGTCCCAGTACGAATATAGATACAGCTTGGATCTCGATAAGGCAGCAGAGATACTGGATGCGGCAGGATTTACGGTGAATGATGACGGATACAGATTTGATGGAAAACCTATCGCGATCTATTACAACGCAGGGAACGAGGAACGAGCGAAGATGTCCATGATGCTGCAGAACAATCTCGCCCTGATCGGAGTAATCTCTCAGGTAATGGCAGACAGCTGGCCTTCTCTGTTAGGCAGAATGTTCGGAACAACGGACTGGGATGTTATGTACTGTGGATGGGCACCTGATTACATTGACCCGGACAACTACATATTCTCATTCAACGCATCTGCAGATGTAGGTGGAGACATTTACAACACAAGCTGGGCAAATGCAAGGGTAGATGAGCTCTTGATAGATGCCAAATTCGAGAGCGATCTAGCAAAGAGATGTGAAATGTACAGAGAAGCATGGGAGATCATTATAGACGATCCATCCCACATCTGGGCCTGTCAGCCGCAACACGTACACTTCGAAAGAGAGTGGGTGCACGGATACGAGTATAATCCTTGTATCTTGTGGAGTTACTACAACTACTACAAAGAATAAATTTTTTTATTTTTTTTTATTTTTGAGAGTGATATAAATGAAATTAAGAGATTATATTATCAGAAGGCTTGTTTTACTCATCCCAATCCTTATAGGGGTAACTCTTTTAACTTTTACAATATCACATGTAATTCCTGCAGACGTTGCGAGACATTTTGCAGGAGGAGCAAAGGCTAATCCAGAAACGATTGCGAGAATAAGAGAAGAAATGCATCTGGACGAGCCGTTATATAAGCAATATGGTTATTACTTGAATGATCTGTTTCATGGAGATCTTGGAGAATGCTACACTGAGCGGAGGCCTGTGACAGAAGCTATAAAACAGTATCTTCCAGCTACAGCAGAACTTACAATCATTGCTATGATATTAGCTATATTTATAGGAATAATTACAGGGGTAGTATCTGCTGTAAAAAGAAACAGCTGGATAGATCATGTCACACGTCTGATAGCTATTACGGGGGTTTCCATGCCTATATTCTGGCTTGCGTTAATGCTCCAGCTTGCTTTTGCATATAAATATCCTATTTTACCATTGGACAGCAGACTTGGAATAGGAGTGGTGGCACCAAATCACATAACTGGGTTATACGTTTTTGACAGTTTGGTTACAGGAAACTTTACTGCACTTAAGTCCTCTATCTATCATCTGATACTCCCTTCTATTACATTATCGTTTGCTTCATTAGCTATTATTTTGAGGATTACAAGATCAAGTATGTTAGAAATAGTAAGATCAGATTATATAAGAACTGCAAGAGCAAAGGGACTTAGAGAAAGAACTGTCATTTACAAACACGCTTTAAGAAATGCGTTAATACCGACAATTACGGTGGCAGGAATTAACTTTGCATACCTCTTAGGAGGTGCTGTCTTGACAGAGACAATATTCAACTGGCCGGGAATGGGCAGATTTGCTGTGGCTGCTGTCAATAATCTGGATTTTCCTTCGGTAATGGGATTTACGTTGATAGCAGCAATAGTTATGGTGACAGCAAATCTAATAGTTGATCTGCTCTACTCCGTTTTAGATCCAAGAGTGAGGTTAGGTGATTAAATGGGATTTTTCGATGAGTGGAAAAAGAGAAACGAGTCAAGGATAAAAGAGACAAAATTTACGCTTAATCTTTTTAGACATAGCCTTCTTTCGATGCTCGGCTTGGTACTGATACTCCTCATGATACTGACAGCCGTGTTTGCCCCACTTTTGGCGACAGAACATCCAAATTACGTGACACTTATAAATCCGCAGGGGAAACGTGTCACAGAGCAGAGATGGGAGATACATTTTGAAGAAAAGCTTGAACCTATCTCAAGTAAACACTTATTCGGGACAAATGATTATGGATACGATATTTTCAGCATGATAGTCTACGGGTCCCGATTATCTATTAAAATAGCACTTATGGTCGTGGTTACTGCATTAATTATTGGTGTAGTTCTCGGAGCGTTAGCAGGGTACTTTGGAGGATGGATGGATGAGATCGTAATGAGAGTTACTGACATCTTTTTCTCTATTCCAGGACTGATTTTGGCAATGGCTTTTACTGCAGCTCTGGGAAGGAGCATTGAGCATGTAATGTATGCTATGATCATAGTATGGTGGCCTGTCTATACAAGGATTATCAGGGCTCAGGTACTAAAAACGAGGGAAGAAACGTATGTGGAGGCAGCGAGATCTCTCGGAACTACTGACTTGAAAATAATATTTAAACATATTCTGCCAAACTCATTTGCACCTCTTTTCGTGCAAGTTACAATGGATATGGGTGCTGTAGTTCTCACGGCTGCAGGACTGAGTTTTATTGGTCTTGGTGCCTCTCCAGGAACAGCAGAGTGGGGATTGATGATCTCCTCAGGAAGAGCGTACATTTTCCAGGCATGGTGGTACGTGTTCTTCCCCGGGATGGCTATAGTCCTTTTTGTTTTGGGATTTAACCTACTTGGAGATGGTTTGAGAGATGTTCTAGACCCAAAGCTTAGGAGATGATCAGATGAAAGAATTATTGAAAGTAAAGGGCTTGAAAACTTATTTTTATACGTACGAAGGAGTCGTGAAAGCGCTTGAAGGCATAAATTTTGATATTTACAAGGGAGAATCTATTGGTCTTGTAGGAGAAACAGGATGTGGAAAAAGTGTAACAGCTCTTTCCATAATGCGTTTAATCCAGTGGCCTCCGGGAAAAATAATAGATGGAGAAATAACACTCGATGGAAAAGATCTGTTAAAGATATCCGAAGAGGAAATGAGAAATATTAGAGGAGCGGAGATATCCATGATCTTTCAGGAACCCATGTCTTCTTTGAATCCCGTTTTCACGATCGGAAGTCAGATAGCAGAAGCTATTACGCTTCACCAGGATGTTGATAAAAAAGAGGCAGAAAAAAGATCTTTGGACATGTTGAACCTTGTCAGGATGCCGGATGCAGAAAAGGTATTGAAACAATATCCTCACGAACTTTCGGGAGGAATGCAGCAGAGAGCGATGATTGCAATGGCACTTTCATGCAAACCTTCGTTACTTATAGCTGACGAGCCGACAACGGCTTTAGATGTTACTGTCCAAGCTCAGATATTGGATCTTATTCGGGAACTAAACGAAGAGATAGATTCTTCGATGCTTTTAATAACACACGATCTTGGTGTTGTCGCTCAGGTTTGTGACAGAGTCGCTGTTATGTATGCGGGATATATCGTAGAGATAGGTACAGTGAAAGAGATATTCAAAAATCCTTACCATCCCTACACAAAGGGTCTTATGTACGCCATTCCTAAAATCCATGTAGAGACTAAGAGGCTGGAAGTGATAAGAGGCGTAGTTCCAAACTTAATAACTCCTCCTTCGGGATGCAGATTCCATCCAAGATGCGATCATGCAATGGATATATGCAAAAAGAAGGCTCCACCAACAATCAAAGTAGAGGATGGGCATTATGTCGCCTGTTTTTTACATGGGGGGGTGAAGTAATGTCTAAATATATCATAGAAGCAAAGAATCTCAAAAAGTACTTTCCGATTAAAGGAGGATTATTCTCAAAGATTGTAGGTTATGTAAAGGCTGTTGATGATGTTACGTTGAGTATAAAGAAAGGGGATTGTCTTGGTCTTGTAGGAGAGTCTGGATGTGGAAAAACTACCTTTGGGAGAACTATTCTCAAGCTGATCGGGGCAGATGAAGGTAAGATACTCTTTGAAGATAAAAATTTAGCCGAAATAAAAGGTAAAAAGATGCGAGAAATGAGAAGAGATATGCAGATGGTTTTTCAAGACCCAAATTCTTCGTTGGATCCCAGATTCACAGTAAAAAATATCATAGGCGAACCTTTTACTAACTTTACAAAGATTAAGGGAGAAGAACTAGTTAAGAAAGTATTGGAACTCCTGGAACTGGTAGGATTAAAGAAAGAACATCTATACAGGTATCCTCACGAGTTTTCTGGAGGCCAGAGACAGAGAATAGCTGTCGCAAGAGCAGTAGCTTTGGATCCGAAGTTTATAGTCTTAGATGAGCCTACTTCCGCTCTGGATGTTTCTGTTCAGGCAAAGATCTTAAATCTTTTCCAGGATCTTCAGGAAAAGCTCGATCTTTCATACCTCTTTATCACACATAACCTCAGTGTCGCAAAACACATGGCAGATAACATCGGTGTCATGTATGTTGGCAAGCTTGTAGAAACATCCGAGACAGAGGCTTTATTCGAAGAGCCTCTCCATCCATATACGCAAGCTTTGCTTTCTGCCATTCCCGTTGCAGACCCGGAATACAAGGTAATGAGGACAATACTAACAGGAGACGTACCAAGTCCCGCAAATCCCCCACCTGGATGTAGATTCCATCCAAGATGCCCAAAAGCAATGGAGATCTGCAGCAAAGAGGAACCTAAGCTAGAAAAAGTAGGTGATGGAAGATTAGTAGCATGCCATCTTTATTAAAATCTTTATTTATTATATTTTTTATTTGCGATATAACAATTTTTTATTGTATTTCTCAGACTGCAGATATAAATAAGCCTCAAGTTATTCCTTTAGAGAATGTTTCTTCTTTGTACATGAATGAATATGGAAGTTTTATTTATGGTACAGACAATGGGGAAATAGTTTCGAATGGACAAAATAAGGTAGAGGGCGAAATTAAAAGTATTTATGCAGAGATGAATAATACATTTATTCTTGCGAGTACTGAGGATACTCTCTACTGTTTTCTTCGCACATTGAAATGGAAACATGCCTTAAAAAATTCTCAGATAATAGGGATAGGAATATACTTTAAACAGACCCTTATCCTGACCAATATGGTAGCTGTTAGTGATGAAGGATTATCGGTATATAAACGATCAGGTGATCTCATGTGGAACTTCCCCGTTAAAGGAGTATGTGATATGGGCGATACGGGATACAAAATAGTTCTCGGTGCGGATCATCTCTATTTTTTCGAAGATTCCAATGAGTTTCTAATAGATTATGAAAATCATGAAAACCCACCTTATAAAACTTATAATGTTCAGCCTATATCTCTTGATCTAAATTGGAATGGAAGAAAACTTATCGTTTTAACTGAGGATGAACTTATATACTACCAAGAGGATGAAGAAAAATGGAGAATTCCAGCTTCAGGAAAAGAAGTTTCACTTTGTGATTATGATAATAGCATTGCTCTTCAAGATGGCACAGGCATAAAAATATACGATCTCTCTGGAAATCTTACCTACGAGGATGAAGAAGAGTATGTCCCAACTCACGGAAATTATCTTTATAAATTTTCAGAAAATACACTGTATTCTTATTCAAAAAATAAATTAACATGGAAATCAACAGATATTCCCAATGTAGAGATTTTTACAAATGATAGAGGGAATTATCTTCTTGCTCTGGGAGAAGACAAGGGATATTACTTTTCTCAGTTGAGAAGCTTTTTCCCTGGATACAGAAAATACTGGGGTATCTTCCTTCCCTTCCTGATCCTGCAGTTTTTTATAATTGTGGCATTGAGATTTCATATTTCACTTGAAAAGAAAGAGATAAAAATCGGAGTTATTCTTGGCATAATATCAGCATTAATTGGTTTAAAATATACAGGATTTCATGGTCAGTACTTTATAATGAGTGGATGTGTAGGATTTTTTGGAGGGTATATAGCAGCAAGAAGCAAAGGTGAACTCTGGGGGATAGTGATAGCTGTGGGTTCGTGTGCGATCATTGGAATAGTTGTATCGCAGATCTTGGCATTTTATCACTGGATATTTTATCTTATTTCCTCGTATCCGGGATCAGAAGCGGTAAACTATATGGTAAATGGCATGGGCGTTGGATTGGGGTATGGTTTTTTCAGTGCAGTTGTTTGTATTTTTATAATGCGGTACTTTGAAAAAAGTATTTAAAAAACAGTGTGGAGATGATTATGAATAAAATGATTGCAGTTTGCGGCTTGAAATGTTATGAATGTGATATTTTGCAGGCATCTAATGATCCTAAAATAGCTCAGCAAATTGCAGACTGGTTTAAAAAAGAAAGAGGAGAAGATGTAAAACTTGAAGAGATTCGTTGTTCAGGGTGTAAGGGTGATAGAACAAAACACTGGTCACCGGACTGTTGGATACTCGCGTGCTGCGTTGACGAGAAGGGTTTAGAGTTTTGCTATGAATGTGAGGATTTCCCCTGCGACAGACTTAATGAATGGGCAAAAGGAAGTAAGGATTATGGAGAAGCTTTAGAGAGACTTAAAGAGATGGGAAAAGAATAAAAAGATGTTTCGATTTCGTATAATATAAGAAGGTGTTTAGATGATCGGTATCAAAGAAGAAGTATGGACGCATTTTAAGGATTTTCAATATGTGTTTTTAGCAACTGTGGAAGATGACCAACCAAGAGTAAGGCCAGTAATCTTAATTTGTTTTGATAAAAAATTTTGGATCACAACTGGCACAGAAGATGCAAAGATTAAACAAATACAGAAGAAACCCAAAATAGAACTTTGTTTGTATCTCCAAGAAGGAGATAAAGAATGTTATGTAAGAGTTGCTGGAATGGCTAGAATAATTAAAGATAGAGAAACAAAAGAAACAATAGCCAGACATTGCGATTTTTTCAGTAAACATTGGGAAGGTGTGGATGATCCCAATTATGCCTTGATAGAGATCCGACCTATAGAAGTAGAATATTTGAGACCAGGTGAATTTTTAGCACAAAGATTTAAATTATAGTTGATTGGAACGACATACCTTGATTTCATGGAGGCGAGATAAATGTTCAATGTGAAAGCAGTTCTCTTTGATCTGGATGATACCCTTTTTGATCGAAACAAAGCCCAAAGAGAGATACTCGATCGCATCGTGCACGAATTTCGCGAGACATTTAAAGGAGTAGATGAAGAGAGAATATTTAATGCGTTTCTAGAATCGGATCGTCTGTCGACAGAAGAATTCAATGCGGGTGATTCTATAGATGTTGTACGTATCGAAAGAAGCAGGAAATTTCTTAATATCCTTGGATTGAGTGAAAACTTTGCAGGAAAGATAACAGAAATGTACATAAAATCGTACCCTGCCATTAATGTGCCTGTTAAAAGTGCAAAGGTTGTAATAAGAAATCTTGCCAAGAAATTCCAGCTGGGAGTTATTTCTAACGGTTCTCTGGATGTACAACATCAGAAGTTGGAGACGTTGGGCATCAAACATTTATTTCGTTGCATTGTGTTATCGGAAGAAGTGGATATTCGGAAGCCAAAACCTGGAATCTTTTGGAAAGCCACTACCTTGTTAGATAGAGAACCTGAAGAATGTTTGTACGTGGGTGATTCTTATAATACCGATATTGTAGGAGCTAAGAAAGCTGGCATGCAAACATGTTGGTTCAATCCGAAGGACGCAAGCCTTTCGCAGAAAGATGTTAAGCCTGATTTTGAGATTCATACACTCTATGAAATTCTTGGGATTTTAGAATGTGTATAGCTGTAATGACAACCGAAACCTTTATAAAGGAATTAGGTGTACCTAATTTATGAGATTAGACCAAGCGAAGGAAGGTAGCAAAATAAGAATCGTCTCCCTAAGAGGAGGTAAAGGATTGAGAATGCGGCTCACGAAACTGGGAATTCATCTGGGAGAATCTGGAATAGTAAAAAGAAATAGTTTTGGTCCTATTCTTTTGAGTATAAACGGAAATAGTATTGCACTGGGGAGAGGAGTGGCTGCCAAGATCGAGGTAATGATAGAATGATTATTGCTTTAGCTGGTCAGCCAAACTCTGGAAAATCTACAATTTTTAACCAGGTAGCTGGATATAAGACTGTAACCTCAAATTTCCCTGGAAAAACTGTTAAATATACAAAAAGTAAGGTTAAGATGGGGAAAGAGTTTGAAGTTGTCGATCTTCCTGGCACATACTCCCTAACATCTTCAGATTTGGCAGAACTTGAGGCTAGAAACTATATTTTAAAAAAAGAAGCTGATGTAGTTATCAATGTAATAGATGCTTCTATACTCTCAAGAAGCCTTGAACTGACAATTCAATTATGCGAGTTAGAAGTGCCTATGGTAATCTGTTTGAACATGCTGGACGAGGCTGAAAAAAAAGGTATCAGTATAGATACAAAAAAACTTGAGGAAGTTTTTGGTGTACCTGTGGTTACCACAATCGCAAACAAAGGTACAGGGGTCAAAGATCTTTTTTCTGTAGCTTTGGAGTGGCAAAAGAAGCCTAATATCCCAAAATACAGCAGGGATATAGAAAAGGTGATCGAGACTTTAATCCCAAAAATAAAAAATGAGCCTAAAAGGCTTTCTGCGATCAAGATTTTGGAAGATGACGAGTTTTTTACAGCTGAAACAGATACAAACTACAGAAGATACCAAGAAATTATCGAGAGAGAGCATGGAAGATCATGCGATCTTGTAATATCGTCAGAGAGGCATGCTTTGTCCATGAATATCTTTGAAGAGGTTGCTAAAGTAGGAACTCCTAAAAAATCTTTTTTTGATTTTGATAAACTTTTAATGGGGAAATTTGGATATCCTCTATTAGTTATAATTCTATACAGTATGTTTTATCTTGTTTTTAAAGTTGGAGGGATTTTTGAAGGTCCTCTGCTGGATTATTTCGACAGCCTGGCATCTAGGATAGTCATGGAAAACACGTTTTTGCAGGATATAACAGTGGGGATTATCCAAGGTTTTGCGGGAGGAGTAGGGATAGTACTTCCGTATCTTTTTCCCCTTCTTTTAGGTCTCGCTTTTCTGGAAGACACAGGATATCTCCCCAGAGTAGCGTTCCTCATGGACAGCCTTTTCCATAAAATAGGACTTCATGGGAAGGCTCTTATCCCTTTCATGCTCGGATACGGATGTACAGTTCCTGCAATTATGGGAACAAGGATCCTGGAATCTGAGAGGGATAGATATATTGCCGGATTCTTGAGTGTCTTTGTGCCATGTTCTGCAAGGACAGCAATTATATTTGGTTTGGCAGCGTTCTATCTTGGTCCTCTTACAGCTTTTCTTCTTTACATGACAAATATAATATTTTTAGGAATCCTGGGATTTGTATTGTCTAAAATTTATAAGGAAGAGAGTCCTGGATTGATTTTAGAGATACCGTCTTTAAAAATACCTTCATTGAAAAGTATACTTTTAAAGACGTGGTTGAGGATAAGAGAGTTTATTATAATTGCCTGGCCTATATTGATCCTGGGAAGTGTAACGTTATCTTTGTTGGAACACTATGGATATGCTGAAACTATAAATAATCTCTTATCTCCTATAACTATTTTGCTCGGGCTTCCTATAGCTGTTGGCACTACATTGATTTTCGGGATCCTGAGAAAAGAACTCTCTATGCTCATGTTAATGCAAGCTTTAGGAAGTTTAGAAGTTCTATCAAGGACTCAAATATTAACATTTACTGTTTTTATAATGTATTATATACCATGCCTGGCAACTATAGCAGCGATGATCAGCGAGTTCAGACTTAAAAGAACTTTATTGATCGCAGGCACAACGCTTGTAGTTGCATTGATTCTGGGAATATTTGCAAGGATTATAGGTGGTATAGTATGGTAAGTGAAAATACAGAAGAGTATCTGGAAGCTATCTGGGTACTAGAAGAGAAAGGACAGAAGATCAGAATAACAGATCTGGCAGATCATTTAAACATAAAACCTCCAAGTGTGCTTGAAAAACTTAAAAAGCTTGAAGAAGAAAATTTAGTAATATACAATAAAAATGAAGGGATTAAATTCACAAAAAAAGGAAAAATTGGAGGAAAAAAGGTAATAAGAGCTCATAGAGTCCTTGAATCTCTTTTTACATACTTAGAAATTGGAGAAGATGATATGGAAAAGCTCTCATGTGCCTGCGAGCACATAAGCAAAGAAACGGTAAACAAGATCTGTACATTCTTAAATCATCCTGAAACATGTCCCCATGAAAAAAAAATACCAAGAGGGGAGTGCTGCAAAAATATTTAAACTAAGGGATTATTCTGATCTCAATGATAACACTGAAAGATGTCACCAAAAAATATGGTAAATTCACAGCTGTCGATAATTTAAATCTGGAGATAGAGGAAGGAGATTCTTTTGGATTCTTAGGACCGAATGGTGCCGGAAAAACGACTACTATTTTAATGGCTGTTGGAATTTTACGTCCTACATATGGAGAAATAAAAGTTTTTGATAAAGATATAAGAAGAGAAATAGAGATTAAAAAAAGAATAGGTGTTGTTTCGGAACAACAATATCTTTATAACGATATGACCGCTTTCGAGTATCTAAATTTTTTTGCTGAGCTTTACGATGTGGATTCAGATAAAGTTAACGAGATTTTAGATTATATGAGACTTTCAGATGTCAAGAACAAACTTTTAAAAGAGTACTCTAAAGGAATGAGACAAAAAATAAGCGTTGCGAGGGCTGTCCTTCATGACCCCGATATCCTCATTCTGGATGAACCTGCTTACGGTCTAGATCCTAAGGGCGTCAAAGAGGTAAGAGATCTTATTCTGACAGAAAAAAAGAAAGGAAAGACCATATTTATCTCATCCCACATATTAACAGAGATAGAAAAAGTATGTGATAATGTTGGTATAATTGACAAGGGAAAACTTGTTTTTGAAGGAAAGATGGATGAACTGAAAAGAAAGGTTTCTGGTGGGAGAAGAATATATATCGAACTTTATAAGATAACGAAAAAGATCGCTGATAACCTCAAAAAACTGAGTTTCGTACAGGATATATCTATAGAGAGGAACATAATTCAGATATCGACAGAGGAAGATAAAAGAAAGGAAATATCTGAGATTATAACAGATTCTGGAGGAATTATAATTGGAATGCACGAAGAAAGCGTCAGTTTAGAGGATGCATTCTTGAGGGTGATCGAGAATGAATAAAAGAATTCTTAAAGTATTGACGAAGAGAGAGATTCTATCAGGGGTTTACGGTATAAATGTATATTTCTTGATCTTTTTATCATGCATTATGGCCTCTATATTTTTCTATACGTTTTTAGATACGATGAAAAATGGGATAATAACGGGAACGCCCATGCTCACGACATTCATATTTTCAGTAATACCTCTTTCTGGACTTTATTTTGGAATTTCAGCTGTCACTTCAATAGCCAAGGAAAGAAGTGAGAAAACGATTGAGGTGCTTTTTTATGGTCCTGTCTCTGAGGAAAACTATATACTTGAAAAATATATTAACAAGATGTTTCTCTACTGCTATTTCCTATCATTTGTAATCATTTTTTTCGTGCTATCCGAGAAGTTCATGAATTTCGGCCTGGGAACTAATTTTCTTAAGGTATGTTTCCTCTCGATTCTCATAGTATCATGTGCAGTATCTTTTGGGATTTTCTTATCAACTCTTGCTCCATCAGAGAACATGTCCATAGTAATACTGATAGGATTCTATGTATGTATGGGAAGCCTTCTCATCCTTGAAAGTATGTTAGGACTTCCCACGCACGGAAACATAAACATAATTCAAAATATGTTTTTAAAGATAGTACATCTCTCCAGAAGGATCGATCCTATACATTACTTCTCTTTGGGAATGTCTTCTATAAGTGACGGAGGAAAGGAGTTATTGGATTTCAAGTTGTTTAAAACATCTGTGGATAAATATGTTCTGAGTGTTCTCGAATCTACGATATACAGTGCGATTATGATGGTCACATCCATAATCTCAATGAAAATCAAAGGAGTGAAATAATGAAAAAAATTCTTGCACTTTGCATAATTTTATTGTCTATTCCATTGATATCTGCAGAAGAGAGGGTGTTCTATACAGTTTTTCCTGTAAAGGATGATCATGTATCTTCTGCATTTACCACTAAGAACAACGATCTTATAATCTCGTTACATGGGGAAATAGGAATAAACTTCAGAATTGAAGAGAAAGTTATCATTGAATACATGGGTACACAGATCGTGACATGGGAGGATTCACAAAAGAATATGTACCCTCATAAAATAGTAATAGACGGAGTTCCAATAGAAGAAACAAAAGTAACATTAGAAAAAGGAGATCATTCTTTATATTTAATAGACGAAAACGGAGTAAAAGTTGAAAACAGTGAAAGAACGATCAAAATTGTCAAAAGAGGATCGTCTTTACCTTCTTTTGCAATAGCAATACTGTATTTTGGAATAGGATTATTCATATCCTATAAAAGAAAGGTGAAGAAGGGTTAGTTATCTTTTTTCTCTCAGTACGATGAACACAGCAACAAGTATAATTGCTACTATGGAAGCAAGATAAAACAATACACTCTCTCTGTCTTTTTCGTTGGGTTGTGGTTTCGTAGAAGATGGTATCTCTGATTTCTCCTCTGTTTTTTGAGGAGATTCTGTAATTTGTGTCTCTGGAGGATTTTCAGTTTTTGGGGGTGTCTCTTCTGATTTATTCTTCCCCACCATCATTTCCACTTCTTTTTCAAATGATGTTCTCTGACTTTCCAGTGTTGGGTCTTCGATGAGGATGTCATTTGAGACGCCGTAGTTTGTGAGAGTTAAAGGACACCCACCCTTCAGTACAACTATTCCCACTTTTTGATCGATGAAGTCGTCTATATAACATCTAAGAACTTCCAGAAGTAAGCCTTCGTCTGTATAAAAGAAATCCGAAATGTACCCCCCTTCTTCACCCAGATAGTAACCGCCTGATTTTATCGTTATACTTCCTTCATCTGTCTCATACGCATTGTGCGATGGCACGATACCATAATCTTTAAATAGAGGGTATGTTCGTGTACCATCTTCTTTTCTATGGGTCTGCAAACAGAAACAGTGAGTTAAATTCTTAGCATAGGGAGACGTCAGTATTGACGAGAGATTCTCATATTCTAGAGGCCCTTTCAATACTCCTTTTACTTTGCCATGACCATTCCAGTTTTCCATTACCGTGTACTCTTTTTTATCATACGATCCTAACGGTATCCAGAACAGCCACTTCCCCCAGGTATTGCCCTTCTTGTCTACCATTTCTAACGTATCGAGATCGAGGTGTACATTGTAGATACGTTTGAAGGCTACTGCCCTCTGGTTAGCTATATTATATCCACCAGCATAGACACTTCCCTCAAAACAGACCCGGACAGTAGCTGTATTCCCTTCAATGTTCAGTATTTGATATTTGTATATCAAATCTTCTAGACCAAGGAATTTTATTTCCCACTCTCGACGTTCCCGTAAAAGGGCGAATATAGTAGGATGTGGATCTCCAGGATCGGCACCCATTCTATACTCTGCGTAGAATCCTTTTTCAGGCTCGAAAGAGAGAACACTGGGCACTGTTAACACAAACATTGTTACCATTATCGTCACACCAACTAGTTTTTTCATAATATCACCCTTTTAATATCCCCTTAAAGTTAAATATTTATCGTTTCTCTTTGAGTACTAAGAACACAGCTATGAATGCTAATACTAAGAGAGGAGTAACGTAGTACAGCATAGTATTATTCTCTGTACTCTCTTGTGGTTGTGCTGTCGTTGGTGTTTCCGATTTTCCTTGTGCAGGTTGTGGAGATTGTGTTGTCGTTGGTAATGGTGTCTCTGAAGGATTTTCAGGTTCTTGTAGGTGTTTTTTCACATCTTCTGAAAATGAAGTTTGATTTTTAGGTCTTGGATCTTCTATAATAATTTCATCTTTCACGCCGTAATCTGTGAGGATCAATGGACTGGATACTTTTAGTACAGTTATTCCTAGTTTCTGATCAAGAAAATCATCTATATAGTAAGGGAGTATGTTTTCAAAGAACAGTCCCTCGTCCGTATAATAATATCTCGCAAGGATTCCAGGAGTTGATTTCACATCAAGTTCAAATGAGGGAGATCCCAGATGATATCCTCCTGGTTCTATTTTTATTGTTCCTTCTTCTGTCTCATGCGCCTTATACGAGGGAGCAATACCGTAATCTTCAAATAAGGGATATATACAGGTGTTTCCTTCTATTTTAAAAGTGGTCACAACAAAATAGTGATTCAATGTGCTGGCGTAGGAAGATCGCAAAAATTTGAATAAGGCAGTGTTTTCCCAGGGGCCATTGAGCCATACCATTACTTCCCCATGGGCATTCCAGTTTTTCATGAGTGTATACTCTTTCCAGTTATAAGATCCGAGTTTTATCCAGAACAACCATTTGCCCCATGCATTTCCGTTATCATCTATCGTCTCTAAGGTGTTTAAATCAACTTTTATGTCAAATATTCTTTTGAAAGGCAACTCCATCCTACTATCATCCCCCCCTCCATGAAGTATACCTTCAAGAGATATTCTTACATCTGCCACATCTCCCTTTATGTCAAGAATCTGGTATTTATATACGATATCAATGAGATGTACATATTTTATTTCAAGCGACTGATCTCTTAAAAGAGCAAACACACTGGAATCTTGTATTCTTGGACCTTCAATTCTGTATTCTGCGTAGAATCCTTTCTCTGATGTGAAAGAGAAAGCACTGGGTACTGTTAATATAAACATTGTTATTATTATCGTTACACCAAATATTTTTTTCATGATATCACATTTTAATATCCCCTTAAAGTTAAAATAGTTATCGTTTTTCTTTGAGTACTAAGAATACAGCTATAAATGCCACTACTAAGAGAGGAGCAACGTAGTACAAAGTAGTATTATTCTCTGTACCCTCCTGCGATTGTCTTGTCGTGGGTAAAGGAGTTTCCGATTTTTCCTGTGGGGATTCTGTAGTTTCTGGAGGATTTTCAGTTTTTGAGGGAGTCTCTTCTGGTTCATTCTTCCCCACCATCATTTCCACTTCTTTTTCAAATGATGTTCTCTGATTTTCCGGTGTTGGCTCTCCTATCATAGTTTTGTTTTTTACACCACAATTTGTAAGGGTCAAAGAATTCAATTGTAATACGACTATCCCAAGTTTTTGATCAATGAAATCGTCCATATAAAACTCACGTGATTCAAGAAGCAACCCATCTTCATTGTAGAATATCATCGTATTCAAACCTGGGGGGTATGCCTTTCTTTCTCCATCACCAAATACTATCCCCACCTCATCGAGGTAGTATCCTCCCCATCCACCAGAATGTATTCCCCCCGACGTTTTATAATCCTTGTACGATGCAACAATGCCGTACTCCTCGAACGAGGGATATATTACTTCATGCTTCTGAGACACTGTTTTAAGCGTGCTTATTTGAAAAAAGTGGGCGGTATCTTTTAAGTATGGCGAATTTAATACCTCAAATAAAAAATCATTTTCATACGGACCGTATATCCATCCTCCCACACTGCCGTGGTTATTCCAGTTTTTCATTACCGTATACTCTTTCAAATCGTACGATCCAAGTTTTACCCAGAAGAGCCATTTCCCCCATGCGTTACCGTTTTCATCTACCATCTCTAAGGTATCGAGATCGAGTTTTATATCGAAGATACGTCTGAAAGGTACCTCCATCTGTCCTGTTACCCTATGCCCATATCCAAGAGCCGTTCCTTCGAAACAGATTCTTATAGTGGCGATGTTATTTTTTATCTCCAGAATCTGGTATTTGTATACAAGATCCCTTATGAAAAAATATTTTACTTCCCACTCCTGATGCTCTTTCAGAAGGGCGAATGCTGTGGTTTCAGGGAGTTTGGGATTCTCCCACAATCTGTACTCTGCATAGAATCCTTTCTCTGGTGTGAAAGAGTGAGCGGGGGGTATTGTAAAAATAAAAACTGTTGCTATTGCCATTAGTGTGAGTATTTTTCTCATGATTTCACCTCTTTATTTTCTAGTATCCTTATATTGGATATTCTCCTTCAAAAATAAAAAAAGAAAAATTAATTGAGTATCTAAGGTACCCTTGCAGAGGCACTGGCGTAATCTCTTGGCACATTATACTCATCTTTGGCCCATACATTGCATGATGCGGATACGTAGGTATTTCCTATTCCTCCTCCGTAGGATATAGATTCATCAAGAGTCCATCCACTTGGGTGTGAGGAGTACCATGACCCACCAGCGTATCTGGTGTAGGCAGTTACCCTCAAATATTCATTGAAATTTGCTCTAACCGTTGCATCTGCCCGTACGTATCCATGGCTGCCCACGTGACTGTCCGTATCAGTCATGTCCCAAGCAAACACTACAGCTACTGTCGCCACTATCATTCCAGCCAACGCCAATGCCATTATTTTTCTGTTCACGTTATCACCTCCATGAATTTTTTATTTTTTCATTTCATCCACGTGTCAATGTTTTTTTGCTAGCTAACTATTAGTTCTCTTACGGGTATAAATAATTTGTGCGTAGGTATACATGTAGGTACCTACTGAGGTGTGTATGGAGGTAATTACTCAGGTGTATACTCAGTTCTTAAATGATCTCCATGCTTCCTTTCCTGCATCTGTGGCTGCGTACAGCCACACGCCTTCTCTCTCCTCTTTTTCTACGAGTCCGAGTTCTATCAAACTGATTTCTTTTTTGTATCTATTTGGAGATCCGTTCAAAGCTCCACATACCTCATTTATTCTCAATTCTGTTTCTCTAGCGATTTCTGATATATATGAATATTTAGGGTAAACACTAACTAAATAAGCGAGTACAATTCTCCTCACCTTACTTCTTCTCAGCGAAAATATAACCTCAGCATCCCAGACCGTGTCTGTCATATAACTCAAATGACATTATATAATTGTTTTATCTACTTAAATAAGTTTTGGTATTCTAAATCATATCAACATATCCCTATAAATTAATAATAGCCGAAAACTTTTTATTATTTCATGGATAAATACTTCCATGCTCATAGAAGTGGGGAATTTAGTGAAATTTTTCAGGAATGTTGAAGCTTTGAAAGGCATAGATTTCACGGTGGATAAAGGAATATATGGATTGATAGGCCCCAACGGTGCTGGTAAATCCACCACTATAAAAATTCTTCTAGATTTGATAAAGCCTTCATACGGAGAAGCTCACATATTCGGGATGGACTGTCAGGAAGACAGTTTTGAGATAAAGAAGAGAATAGGCGTTCTTCACGAGAACTCGAGATTCCCGGGAAGAGTAACGGGAAGAGAGTTTCTAGAATACGTAGGAAAATTGAAAGATATAAATTTAGATGATATAGAAAGAAAAGCTGAAGCCGTTGGAATAGGATACGCATTAGACAGGAAAATAGAAGAATACTCTGCTGGAATGACACAGAGAATCGGGCTTGCCCAGGCGCTTTTAGGTGATCCAGAGTTGATCATTCTTGATGAGCCCACAAGCAATTTAGATCCCTTGGGAAGAATGGAGTTTTTGGAGATTATAAAAAAATTTAACAGAGAGAACGGAACAAATTTTCTCATATGCACGCACATTTTATCAGAGTTAGAGAGAGTCTGCGATTCTATAATTGTGATAAATAATGGAAAAGTTCTGGATTACGGAAAGATAGAAGATATGATGGAGAAGTACTGCAGAACGTACTATAAAATAAAATCCTCGGATAATAGGAAAATTGTGGAAAGAATTGGAGGAGAATTAAAGAATGACTATATTTATGTATACAATAGATACTTTCTCTACGATCTTATGGAATGTATAAAGGACGGAGTTACTCTTTACAGTTTGGAAGAAATAAAACCTGATCTTGAGTATCTCTTTAAGAGAATTATAGAGGTGTCGGAATGAAGGAGATCATGAAGTGGGAGCTGAAGAATCTTTTGAAGTTCCCTATCTTAGAGATAATAATCGTGTTTGCAGTTTTTCAGATAGGGTTTATACGGATCGTGTTCGGTTCTTTCTGCACGATTCACGATGGAATGCTCACCATATCCTCTTTTCACAGCCAGATAGGACAGTTTGCGTACCGCATCGTTACAAATAATTTTGTGGACTCGAGAACAATAATATATCTCTTGGCATCATTGCTCTTTACAATATCCTTTGCCTATGAGCTGGACACCAATCTCACAAAGATATATATGTCCTATCCTGTGAAGAGAAGAGATTACTTCGTGTCAAAGTTTGTTGGTTGCTTTGCCGTGATCTTTTTAACATTTTTATTTGTGGGGATAGGATTCACTGTCTTTTTAGATCCTGCGTACGCCAGTGTCACTATATTATCTCCATTTATCCTGGCTTACGCATTAGCTTTGGCTTTGCTCATATTCTTTGCGTCTTCTGTGGCAACTATAATTGCTGTCTTCTCAAAAAATACTGCATTATCATTCATAGGAAGTTTCTTTGTTCTGCACATGTTCGATTCCTCAGCCGCAAAGATGAAAATTGCTCCCTCCACGTTCTTACGAGAAACATGGGAGGTATTCTTTACAGGGACAACGAGTGTTCGAAACGGAGAGATAATGTATCATATACCGTATATAGACGTACTGAAAACTATATATTTCCCTGTGATTATTTCCATAGTGCTGTTTCTTATAAGCTTTATCTACTACACAAAATACTTTGAGGTGAAATAATGAAGAGAATCGGATTCATTATTTTTCTCATTGGATTGACACTTTTCATAAATTTTGGGGCACGGGGAGTTTGGTCTACGAATTTAAGCCCGGGATTCCCGTCAGATGCAGGGACTATCTATGCGGAGACACATTATCTCTTTTCTGGTGAGAATAAGTTTTATTACAGTGCAGAAGAAGGATATGAAGGAGAACTCTTTGTATTAAATAGAGAGCAGACCGAGCATCTTTTACAGACAGATGAGATCGACCACATAAAGAAATTAGAGCTGGAAAATGAGGGGATGATAAAATTTAACACTGAAAAAACTGGATTCTACACTTTTGTTATCAAAAATACATCTGAAAACGATTCACATTTTGAGTATTCCGTAGCTCATGAAGGAGATGTAAAGGACTGCATTAAAAGAAGTCTTTATATTGGAATCTTTGGTATTCTTATCATATTTATTGGAGTTGTGAAAAATAGAATGAAAAAACAGTATGAGAAATAGAAAAAAAGAATAATTTATTTTTTCATCTTAGTAAGTACAGTTCTCATTCTTTCATCTGCTTCTCTCATCTGTTCTTCTTTTACACAGAGTATAGGCCTGAACCTTATAGATCTTTTGCCACAAGGAAGTACGATCATTCTTTCCTCAAGACATCTCTTCCTGAACTCGTTTCTGGTATTAGTATCCGGCATGTCAAAAGAACATAACAGTCCCAATCCTCTTACATTGGAGATCATGTCTGGAAAATCTTTTTGGACATCGTGAAGTATTTTCAGTAGTAGTTCTCCCTGTCTTCTGGCGTTTTCTACAAGTTTTTCCTCTTCTATTACCTCAAGGATCCTTGTTGACCTTACCATGTCAACTAGGTTACCCCCCCACGTGGAGTTTATCCTGCTGGATTCTTCAAAACAGTTTTTCTCTACCTCTTCCACTCTTTTACTGGCTAAAATTCCGCACACCTGGAATTTTTTACCGAAACTGAGTATGTCAGGATTGACGTAATATTCATGCGCCCACATCTTTCCTGTAACTCCACATCCCGTCTGAACTTCGTCAAAAACTAACATTATCTCATTCTCGTCACATATCTTTCTCAGTTCCTTGAAAAATTCTTTCCTGAAGTAATTGTCCCCTCCCTCGCACTGAATGGGCTCTATGATCAAGGCCGCTATGTCGCCATTTTCTTTTTTTATTGCCTCATTTATCTGGGAAATACTTTCTTCTTCTGCTTTTTTAACATCGTTTATATGTTCTTCTAATGGGAATGTTATCTTCGGATTTAGCACCCTGGGCCAGTCAAATTTAGAGAAATACATATATTTTCTTGGATCTGCTGTATTTGTGAGGGAAAGTGTATACCCTGTCCTACCATGAAATGCATCTTTGAAATGTATGATTTTATGACCTCTTTCCTCTTTCATCCCCTTTGCAAAGTTTTTTCTAATCTTCCAGTCGAAAGATACCTTCAATGCATTCTCAACAGCTAATGCTCCTCCAGAGATCAGAAAAAGATGCGGCAAATAATCGGGCATGGCTACCCTTGAAAATGTATCCACAAACTCTGCCATATAAGTAGTGTATATATCTGAGTTAGCCACCTTTGTAATCGCAGGCTTAAAGATCTTTTCCTTGAACTCTTCATTATTAAGTCTTGGATGGTTCATGCCCAACGCAGATGATGCAAAAAATGTGTAGAAATCCAGGTATTTTTTTCCGTTTCTCGCATCCACTATATAACTCCCCTGGCTCCTGTTCATATCTATAACAATATCAAATCCGTCTACAAGCATTCTTTTTTTCAGAATCCCTAAAACTTTCTCTGGTTTTACTGTCATTTTAACTCACCCTTATTTAAATATATAATATCAAGCAAAATCGAAGTTTTACTTGATTTAATAAAGGTATAAATGTGAACAATATAAATTTTTTGGTAGTGAATAGAGAAAATAGTATGGGAAGATCAAAATTTGTTTAATGATAACTCGACAGCAGATTGGGCATGTATCTTGGTCGTATCAAAGAGGGGGACGGGACAATCTCCTTGTTTGATTAAAAGGGGTATTTCAGTGCATCCCAAAATAATTCCTTCAACTCCTCTAAAAACTAGATTTTCAATGATCTTTTTAAATTTCTCCTTTGAAGATTCTTTAATTTCCCCAAGACATAATTCTTTATAAATAATATTATGAACTATCTCACGCTCGTCTTCTTCTGGTATTATAACATCCAATCCAAATTTAATCAAACGACCTTTATAGAAATCTTCTTCCATTGTGAACTTTGTACCCAAAAGACCAACTTTTTTCAATCCTTTTGACATGATCTTTTCAGCAGTTGCATCGGCAATATGCAACAACGGGATATTAATGTTTGATTGAACTTCATCTGCCATTTTATGCATTGTATTCGTACATATGACAACAAAATCTGCCCCCCCTTTTTCAATCCTTTTTGCGGCATCGATCATTAACTCAGTAGCTTCTTTCCATTTTCCTTCATGCTGTAATTTTTCGATCTCTTCAAAATCAACACTGTACATTATACATTTAGCAGAATGGAGACCCCCTAACTTTTCTTTTACCGTTTCATTTATGATTCGATAGTACTCTGCTGAAGATTCCCAGCTCATACCGCCAATGAGTCCTATTGTTTTCATATACTCATTGACTGTTAAATTTATAAAAAAGTTTCTGAGAGCAATTATAAATTTCCATTATTTTTAAACCTTCTCAATGAGTATCAATTTTTCAACTACAATCCCGTTAATTACGGAAAATAAAATCATATAAAAAGTAAGTACCAGAACGAATCCCCAACTAAAATAATATATCATTAATGGAAGTAAAGGTATTTTAACTGCACGATTATAAAGAAAAGTAGCAATAAATGAAGTCTTCATTCCCTTTTCCCTCAAGTCATTGAGAAGAGGATACCACATGTATATAGGTCCTGAAGATAATATCCCTCCAACAATTGCAATAATCCATCCTTTTAATCCTGCATTTACACCTAAATATTTTATAACTTTTTTAGGTTTAAAGATAACATTGGAAAGAAAGATAAAACCAAAAACGACAACAAGAATAGGAAGAACTTTCCAGAGAGTCGTTACAAACATTGAAAATGCATTTTTTACATACGTAAAATCTATGAGTCCTGCAACAACGTAGAGTATACAAACAAGTATAAGAAAGATCCATCCAGTACTATTTTTTTTCATAATACCCCCAACGTAAAAACTGTTAAACTAGCTATTATCAGAGATGTTACAAAGCTCACCACATTTCTTGTAACTGCAAATTTCTTTCCGAGCATTAAAGATTCTGCAGGAAGCTGTATCATTCCCACAGTAGTCCATGTGAGAATAAATGCTGTTACTGCAATCAAACTAATTCCCTGATTCAACAGCTCTCCACCGATGATATAACTATTTAATGGGTTCCCTGCTGCGATACTTCCGGAGATAGCTCCTGTAAACAAGTCTACGACAGGAGCCCCTGTGAAAATCTTGGCATATAAATTTTTTGGAACCACAGTAATAACCAGAGATATGAGCAACAATACACCTATTAAAATCGGCAGAGTCTGTTTGAAATTGTTCAACGTTTTTACTGCAGATTTTTTAACATCCGAATATTTCATAGATCATATAAGAGTACAATTTTTATAAACTTTCGTGATATATCATAGATATGGATGAAGAAATAAAAAACTGCAGACGCTGTAATCTGTGGAAAACGAGAAACAATATTGTTATTGGGGAAGGATCATTGAATGCTGATATAATGTTTATAGGGGAAGCTCCTGGATATTATGAAGATAAAGAGGGAAGACCATTTGTCGGTAAAGCGGGGAAGATACTGGACGAATTATTAAACTTAGTAGAACTGAAAAGAGAAGAGATATACATTACAAACATACTGAAATGCAGGCCTCCTGGAAATAGAGATCCGTTACCCGAAGAAATAAAGGCGTGCACACCTTATCTTGACAAGCAGATAGAGACAATAAATCCGGAGAAAATATGCACTCTCGGCAATTTTGCAACAAATTACATTTTCAGTAGTTTCGGACTGAAACCTGAGAGTATAGGCAAGATTCACGGGAAGATTTTCAAAGCGAGAAACTTGTTCATCAGTGTGAATATAATGCCTCTTTACCACCCTGCCGCAGCTGTGTACAATCCAAACATGAAACCAATTCTCATTGAAGATTTTAAGAAAATGGGTGAAGAATTATGATAAAAATTTCAGTACAGCACAACGAGCTGGATAAATTTGTAGAAGAAAAATCCGGATTCAGTGTCTTTATTGAAGCCTTTGGTAAAAAAATACTATTTGATACTTCCATAAATAAGGATATTCTGGAAAATGCAAAAAAATTAGGAATTGATCTTTTTGATTCGGATTACATAGTACTGAGCCATGGGCACTGGGACCATACAGAAGGACTAAAGCATTTGAAAGGGATAAAAGCAGATGTTATAGCACATCCTGATTGTTTTGAAAAAAAGTACTATAATAAAGTATCAATTGGTTCTCCTTTTTCAAAAGAAGAAATGAAAAGATATTTTAACTTAACTCTGTCAAAAGAACCATATTTCATAAACGAAAACATTGTATTTTTAGGAGAGATTCCGAGAAGAACAGCATTTGAATGTACGAAATCTATAGGCTATTTGGAGAATGGCGAAGATGATTTCGTTATGGACGATTCAGCAATAGTCATAAAAACTGATAGAGGATTGGTCATTATTTCCGGATGTTCCCATGCAGGGATATGTAACATTGTTGAGTATGCAGAGGAAGTTTGCAAAGAAGAGAGGATACTTGTCCTCCTGGGAGGTTTTCACTTATTTGATAAAAAAATAACAGATAAAACAGTAAATTTTATCAAAGACCAGAACATAGAAAAGGTATATCCTGCGCACTGTTTGGATGAATACGCATTCTCTGAGTTTGAAAAAATCGGAGCGAAGAGGATACGTACATGTCAGGTTTTGGTGGTGTGAGTTTCCATACTTTTAGCAATAATTTGTTTTAAATTATTATAAACAATTATTACAAATGTTATTGTTCCTATAATTGCAAGTGAATAATAAGTGATTGCCAGGATTCCGGCGCTTATGTTTGGTATGAAGCAAGCTATATTTACTGCTAAAATTGTTATTACCATAAACTTAACAAGGTCATTAATTGAGTAAGAATTTCCTTTTAGCGTGTTTATTTCTATTGTTGTTTTATCTGATTTTAAAATTAATATTATTGGAATTACATAAAAAGCAATTATTGAAATGTAAGGCACTATTGCAGTTGGTATTCTTTCTGGAAGAAGGTAAAAGAAGGTTGTAATATACAGGGTGACTAAATAAATTGTTAGTAGTATAAAACTTACTTTCCCTAATTCCAGAGATTTTAAATCTGCTTTTTTTGTTAAATAATAAAGTCCGGAAATTATCAGCAATGTTCCAATCAAGGAAGCATTCGAAGATAGTAGATCGAATCCATTTCCATTTGCTATGAATGTACTTATTGAGATTAAAAATAGAGTTATTGGGATTGTTTTTTTAGTTGTTTTTATTAAAATTGACTCGTGCCCTTTAAGCACTTTTTTGGTTAATATTTCGAAGACAAGAATCGGAATAATGAAAGACATTATCGGATGCCAGAAAAATACCAAGATGGGAAATTCAGATATCCCAATCCCGAAGAGAGTTCCAAGCCCAGGTCCTGCAGAATCCATATAGCCGGCCCACAGAACTTTGGTTATCCATGATTCATACAGTGCAAAAATGACTCCAAAAAGATATAATTGAGAAAGAGTTGTTCTTTTGCTTTTCAGAGCAATCCAGAGAAAAAACAAGAGATGACATAGATAAAGAGGGAAAGTGAGCAGGATTCCCCAGCCATTAACAAACCATGTTTGAGAAGCCCCCGAGAAAACTTCAGCAAAAAGCATTGATAAACATCCAACTAATAATATAGGGAATAGTTTGTGCATAATATCAGTTATTAATTAGACTTTTTAAAATTTACTCCTTTTTGTTAAACTCTCTTATGGTCATTTAAAGTTCAGTTTCGCCTAACTTATTCATATCCACAATGCGTATACATCCATTTTAAGGAACCTTTCTAACTCTTATAAAATTTTCTATCTCTCTGTTGTTTTAAACTTTGTTTTATGAAAACTTTTTTATCTTTTAAACTTCTATCTACTTCATGACAGACGATCTTGATATAAAAATATTGAAGGAACTTCAGAAGAACTCGAGAATCCCTTTTAGAGATCTGGCAAAGAAATTTGATGTTTCTGCACAGACTATCAGTGACAGAGTAAATAAAATGATAAAGAACGGGATTATAAAAAAATTCACTCTAGACTGCGATCTCTCTAAACTTGGATATGAACTGACTTTTTTCGTCCATGTGGACACAGAGATATCGAAACTTAAAAAAGTAGCAAAAGAGATGGAAAAGTACAGTGAGTTGTACTCAATACATATTGCTACAGGTGAACACGATATTGTCGGCATTGGAGTGGCAAGGGATACAGATCATCTTTACGAGATTATAGAAAATAAGATATCCCAGATAGACGGAGCAGAAAAAACTCTGACATATATCTCCCTGAAAATGATAAAAGACGTGGAAAAAATAGATGTAGTTACGAGGTAACTATCTTCCTTATATTTTCCTGCGTTTCTTTAGGTGGTGTTCTCGTATTTACCATGTATAAATCTACTAACTTAAAATAGCTCTTAAAAAATTCTTTTCTTATCCTTGTTTTTCTTTCATTTTTTACTAATTGATGGGGATTGCAAAAATCATTTTTCAATAAATAATCCAGAGCTTCTTTCCAATTCATCTCATAATACAACTCCTTTTCGTCGCTTCTTTTTAAGAATATTACTTTTTGCATTGTGGTTTCATCTTTTGTTCTTGTCTTTCCAATAACCCAGGATATATCTACAACAGCTCTCTGTCTCGTGTCAAATTCAACATTTTTAATTATTTTCTGGAACTCTGGATATATACTGGCGATGTCCTTTCTTATGTAGCAGTTCTTTTCAGAAGCTCTTGCCACTACAGAGTCTCCTAAAATCTGGGTATAATACCAGTCATCGGCTATTAATTTAGTGTTTTTCAAAAGCAGAAGCCCGTAAGAATGTGTTGTTTTTCCGGTTCCCGACGGTGCTATCATAGATACACCATTTCCATTGTAATCTATAGCAGCACCATGTACTGAATAGCGCGAATGTATGGAGTGATACTCTTCAAGAAAATCTCCTGCTACTGCAAGAGCCAAACTTTTTACATACCCATAATATTTAGAGTTTAAAATAAAACAGGTCTTTGATATCGGTTCATAAAAAACTTTAAGCTCTTTTCCGTTATTTAATGCAAAGATTCTTCCATGAGGTCTTATATATTCTAGCATGTGCTTGAAATTGTCTTCCCACATATCTTTAAAACCATGGCTATCTGTCAAAAGTTTTATACACATTCCCGCAATATCTGCTTTTCTTTCATAAAGGATTTTGTCCTTGAATTCCTCTATAAATTGATCCTTTTTATCCGGATAAATCTCCTCTACCTCATACATGTGATACGATAAGAAAGAGGAGATATAAATGTTATGGATAAAAAATGTGTAGAAAATGAAAACCTTTTTATTTTTTATATCTTTATATCATTCATGAAAATCTGGGCATTGATAACAATCTTGATAATATTTTCTTTGTGTATCTCTGAGAGTCCGCAAACTACGCCTCCAGAAACAAATACTATAAGCTTCTTGTGGTTTTTGATTTTCTTTTATTTTAAGAGTTTTTCAATATCATTCAGATCAAAACAGAAAACGTTCCTTTCTTTTACCCTGTTTTTGAAAGATTTTGCAAAGATGGCATAATACTCTTTTCTTTCATTTTTATGCCATTCAACATAATTTGCTTTTTCTTTCAGTTCTTGTAAAAGTTTACTTGCATTAACATTATTTCTCCATTTACATTCCGCAAAAAGAATTTGCACGGTTTTATCATTTAAGGCAACCATATCAATTTCATAAGTATTTTTTCCTTTCTCGCCTTTAAACTTGCCCCACTGCTTGCCTATCTTTGTAAATTTGAAAATTTTAATATATTCTTCTCTCAGCATATTAAAACAGAATTTTTCAAAGCATTTTCCAACATACTGACTGAAATTTTTTCTTATTTCGGCCAAGACCTCGTCTATATCGTTTTCCTCGAGTTCTGATTTGTTTGGATAGACAAACCTAAACCAAAGTTTTATGAAATTATCTTTAATCATATATAAAGTTTTTTTGGGTTTCCTTTCGGTAATAAGATTAATTTTTTCTATTATATCTATTTTCTGTAAATTTTTGATGTATTTCGGTAGGTCTTTTGCCTCAATTCTGGCAAGATTGGCTATTTCTCCAGGTCTGCTTGCTTTTGTCATAGCTTCTAAAATACCAAGGTATGTGTCAGGTTCTCTTAATTCCTGCATCAATAAATTTCTCCCTTCATCGTACAAAAACTCACCCTTTGTCAAAATCTTTTTTCTGATATTTTCGAATAAATCTTTTTTAGGGTCTAGTTTGATGAGGTAAGCTGGAATATCACCAACCACACTGTAAAATTCAATTATGTTCATCATATCGAGATCTGGAAAAAATTTTATGATAGCTTTTATATTCAGTGGATTTAATTTCCATTGCCCTGTTCTTCTTCCATACAACGGGCTTTTATAACTTAAAACACCCTTTTCCATCATGCTTATGTTCGAACCACAAAGAATAAGCATTACATTACTTTTTTTTAGTATCTCATCGACTATGACCTGAAAAACTGAAGGGATTGCCGGGTCTTTTTCTACCAAGTAGGAAAATTCATCGATAACAATGACTAATTTCTCGTTCTTGATTCTGTTTATAATATACCTAAATACATCATCAAAATCTTTTATTGCAGGCTTTATATCGTTAAAAAACTTGGCAGCCTTTTCTGCAAATCTATCTGCATTGGCAAGAGTCCCTCTTTTGTTAGCTAAAAAATATATGTGTTCCCTATTTCTTGCAAAATGGGTAATGAGTTCTGTCTTTCCAATTCTTCTCCTACCATAAATTACTATAAGCTGCCTCTTTCCTTCTTTATATTTATTTTCTAAAAATTCTAGTTCTCTTTTCCTATTCACAAAATTCGGACACATAAGATAATCTTGTTCGTCCGAATATTTAAATATTTCGATAGACGGGTGAAAAGATAACTTTTTAAAAAGAGAGATAAACTAAAAATATGTTTAAAAAGAGTCTCATGCTCTTTGGTACCAATATTCTGAATAGAGGTTTTAATTTTATATTCAGAGTTCTTCTTAAAAATATTTTGAGCACTACGGAGTTTGGAATCCTCTCCGTCATACTTCCTGTTCAGAGTTTGATATTGATGCTAACTTCCTATGGTATAACACCTTCCATATCAAAGTTTGTCTCAGAGTATAAGGCAAAAAAAGAGAATTATGTAAAATCATCATTCGGTTTTGTGTTTATTGGTTTAATCATATTTGTCGTCCTGTTTTTTCTGGCTTCTCCATTTTCATCTTTCTTTGGGAAAGAATTCTCTAATTGCGAGTATTATTTCAGAATAGCTGTTATAATTGTTCCTTTTGGAGTAATTTTCTCTATATTTACAGGGATATTCATGGGGATTGGAAAGATCAAGACGGTTTCAATTCTTCTAGTGATTATGGAGTTATTCTCTCTTATATTCGGTATATCTATGGCCTTTTATAAATTTTCCTTTATATTTTTGGCATTCGGATTCGGGTATGCCGTAAGCACTATATTTGGAATATATTTCTACAAAAAATACAATGTAAACGGAAAATTTGTTTTTCCAGAATTCAAAAGGATCTTTAAATTTTCTTTACCGATTTCCGCCACGGCAATAGGTCTTGTTTTTCTTTTCAATACAGATATAATTATATTGGGGCATTATTTCACACCCATGGAAACGTCTATCTACGGGATAGTAATGCCCACAGCTAGACTGATTCCAGCCTTTGCCATTGCATTGGCAAGTGTTGTTCTTCCGGAAATATCTGAAAAAATAGCGCTAAACGAAAAAATTGATGAAAAGATAAAAAGCAGTTTTTCTCTAAACTTTTACATGAGTATCCCCATTATGATTTCAGTTTTTGCATTCTCAAAGGAGATTTTATACGTAATTACAGGAGAGATCTCAGGACACAATGCTCTGAAAATACTTTCGTTAGGCATGATAGCATATTCTATCTATTATACCTCAAACTCTATTTTTCAGGGTACGAACAGGCCTCGGGTTCCTGCAAAGATAATAGGATGTACAGTTTTTCTTAATATATTCCTTAATTTCCTTTTAATACCGAAGTATTCCATTTTTGGAGCGGGATTAGCTACGAGTCTCTCCTGCATCTTTGCCGCTTCCTGTTCTTTAGTTATATTGAGACCAAAACTGAGTTTTAATTTAAAATATCTGGTAATATTACTTCCGTTGTTTATTTTTGAATATTTTGTTGGTGTGCACGGTAGATTTTTAACACTTTTGACATATGGTATTTTTGGTGGTGGTATTCTTCTCGCTTACTTTTATGCGGTGAGGAATAAAATTCTAAAAAGATGAAAAACTTTTTAATCACAAACATAGAATAATATATGGTGATATAATGAGTCTGAAAACAGGAGCTCTGATGATCTTTCTGACGCTCATTCTTGTAGCTGCAGGAGGAATAATCGGAATGATACTTGGATATCCTATAGAGATCTTGAGTTTAGCCTTCATAATGGCAATACTGGTCAATTTCATATCTTACTGGTACTCTGATAAGATAGTACTTTCAATGTACAGAGCTAAATTTGTCACGCAGAATGAATATCCGAAACTTTACTCCATTGTATCGAGGATAGCAATGAATGCAGGAGTTCCCATGCCGAGGATTGCTTATATTCCTAACAATGTTCCTAACGCATTTGCAACGGGTAGAAACGAGAACAATGCTGTGGTAGCTGTTACCAAAGGTGCTCTAAACCTTCTCAATGAAAACGAGCTTGAAGCCGTCATTGCACATGAGATAGGACATATAAAAAATAATGATATGAAAATACAGACGATAGCCGCGGTAATAGCTGCCATAATAGGATACCTTGGATTCATGGGCAGATTCATGATCTTTGGCAGCAGGAGAAACAGAGGAAGCTCTCAGATAGTAGGTATAGTTCTGCTGGCAGTATTTCTACCCCTGGCTGCGCTGATAATAAGAATGGCTATATCGAGGACGAGAGAGTGCGGTGCTGATGAAAGAAGTGCACAGTTCACAGGAATGCCAGATCAGTTGGCAAGAGCACTTATAAAAATAGAGAACTCTGTAAGAAAAAAACCTATGAGAAAAGAAAACCCTGCTACGGCCCATATGTTCATAGTAAATCCGTTCAGAGGAGAGAGTCTTATAAATCTGTTTTCCACACATCCCTCGACGATAAAAAGAGTTGAAAAACTCAATGACCTGGCTGCAACGATGGGAAGACCGCAGGTAAGCATATGATACTGGAAGTTGCCATATCACCCATTGGCGAAAAAAATTTGTCAAAATATGTAGCTGAAGTGATCAGGATATTTGAAGAAGCTGGACTCGATTATGAGCTTAATCCGATGGGTACGATCATTGAAGGAGAATGGGATCATATAATGCCTGTAATAAAAAGAGCGCATGAAAAACTCTTTGATCTGGGAGCAACAAGAGTAAGTACCCTTATTAAGATAGACGACAGACGAGATAAAGAGGTCAGGAAAAGCGATAAAGTAGAAAGTGTGAAAAGAATATTAAAAGAAAAATATTTAGATAAATAAAAAACTATTTAAACAAAGAAAACATAAAAGAGGTAATGAAGTTGGATAAAAAGGTCTTGATTCTCTCGGTAGATAGAGATAACGATATAGAAATAAAAACAGATATTGAGGGCCCTATTGTTGGAAGAGAGAAAATTTTGGATGCTGCTGTAAAATTAGCTATAAAAGATCCGGCAGAATCAGACATGAACGTTCTTTTTGATGTAATAAAATTATATGACGAGTATCAAGACCAGTTTAAAGCTGTGGAAGTTGCTGCCTTGACAGGAGACAAAGAAGTAGGAATTAAATCAGATGCGGTAATTTCTGAGCAATTAGACTCCGTTTTAAAAGAATTTGATGCGGAAGCCGTTATTTTTGTTTCTGACGGCAGGGAAGATGAAAATGTGATCCCGATAATTCAGTCAAAGGTAGAGATACTCTCAAAAGAAAGACTTATTGTCCAGCAAAGCGAAAGTATAGAGGATACCTACTTTATAATCCAAAAATATCTTGGGAGGCTTCTTGAAGATAAGAAAACAGCGGGATTAATCTTTGGACTTCCTGGTGTTATAATCTTAATATTAGCCTTATCTTCATTCCTGGAGCAGATAAATTTTACTATTTACGATACCCCATGGAATGCTGGATTCGGATTGGTAGGAGTTGGCATAGTTTCAGGAATATTTCTATTTATGAAAGGATTCGGGCTTGAAGATTACCTGACTGTTAAGAATTTTAATTATCTACTCTACACACTAAGTGGAATTTTGGGAGCTGTAGGAATATATAAAGGATTCACTCTTACAAACTGGGAGCTACTACCTTATATAAATTTAAGATCAATATTTTATGCTCTTGGGTTTATTCTCCAGAATAGTTTTCCTCATCTATATATAGGAGCTCTTACAGCACTTTTTTCCAATGTACTTAGGGGATATATAAAAAAATCTATACATTTCTGGTATCATGTAATTTTGTTTGTTTTTGGATTTGTGAGCTTCTCAGCTGCTTATCTCATATTAAACTACACCATAGATAAAATAACGGGTACACAAACTGTATTTGGACTTATTGTGCTATATCTCATATTCATTTATATAGCACTGGAAGTTTTTAACAGAAAAAGGAAAGAATAACTTTATATTTTAAAGTTTCTATTTGTTCTATGGAGTTTAAAAAACTGAAATTTGGCGATTATGATAGCATTATCGAAGTATGGAAGAGATCTGGACTTCCAATTAAGAAACTTGGCAGAGACGGTAGAGAAAATATTCAGGAACAGATGAAAGACGATCATTTACTCTTCTTGGGTGCATTTGAAAATAATAAGTTAATAGGAGTAATTATCGTCAATCACGAAGGAAGAAAAGGCTGGATAAACAGATTGGCAGTTCTTCCAGAGTTCCAGAAAAAGGGAGTGGCATCAAAACTCATAGAATATGGAGAAAACTGGCTCAGAGAGAAAGGAATAAAAATTTATGCTACACTTATTGAGGATTATAACGACAGCTCAAAAAAATTATTTAAAAAGAGGGGATACGTATTCCACAGAGATATTTTTTACTTTTCGAAAAGAGAGAGTGATGAAACTTAAATCTTCCAGAAATCCCCTGGTTTATTTTGTTTTATTTTGCTGAAAGGACAAACTGTTATACACGTAGCACAATCCATGCCGTTCTCATACCAGTAATCATAACACTTTTCGGCGTTTATATACCATTTTTTAACGCCAGGATTATTTTCAGAACATTTTGTCTCAAAAGAGGGCTCATCATCAAAGGATATCGCATCAGCCTCACAGGCTTCCGCACATAATTTGCAATTTTTGCAGAAATTTGTAACTCCGAAATCTATCGTATGATCTATTTCTAACGGCAAATCTGTAAATATTTTGCATATCCTTACTCTAGGTCCGTAATCTTTTGTGATCAAAAGTCCATTTCTCCCTAATTGGCCTAATCCAGCTTCTATAGCCAGGGGTATGCTGAGAGCAGTGTCATTGAGCATGTCAATCGTATGATAACCTAACGATCTGATAAACTCTCCGAGATGCATCACAAGAAAAGTAATCTGTGAGTATCCAAGAGCTGTGGCTGCTGCGGATGTTGTGGAAGGAGACGATCCCAATCCTACTGGGTCCATTTCAACTGCCATCGCAATGGCGTACTTATATTTCTCTGATATCTCTATCTTATCTCCGTTACAATCATATGAGTAAACCCATTTCTCATCAAAATTGGTAATTCCTGTCAGAGAAGCTCCAAAAAAGGAAGCCACTCTCTTTATTATTTTACTCATTTTCTCTTTATCTTCTACTCTGTATTTTGGAAGCGATTTATAGGAATCATAGTATCCCAGTCCTCTTATGTTCTCTTTTGGTACCAGTTTAAATGTCTCGTAAAGAGTCCATGCAGCAGAATCAAGCGCGTAATCTATCCTCGAGTAGCCGGGTTTTTTTTCTTTTAGAGTATCACCCATTCTTTCATATATCTCTCTTCTATAATTTTTATATTCCTTATCAACATCAGTTCTGCAGAAAAGCTGTTTTCTTTCATCATATCTCTTGTAAATTTTTTCATCGATGACGAACGGTTTTTTACTCTTCATGACTTTATTCTTTTATTAGTTATTTAATAATTTTTGTGTTGCATGCTCGCCAGAAATAGCTAACATACCTAAAAGATCTATCCAAACCTATACAGTGTATTTGGATATTCCAGAGTCATCTCCTTCTGGTTTCTATGTCATAAAAATAGAAGCGAAAGGGAACTTTATTTTAGAGGTTATGGAGATAGAGGTCGAGATTCGGTAGTCATATACTTTTTACCAATATAATTTGCCATTTTAAAAGCGAATACTGCCAGAAGTATTCCTCCAAATGAATCTACAAGATAATGTTCTCCCAGATATACGACTACAAAACTCATAATGAGAGTATTCATGATATACAATACCTCAATTTTCTTGAAATTCTCTTTTCTGCATATTAAAAAACCCAAAAAAGAAGCCATTATATGGCCGCTTGGAAATGCAGAATATTTTGCTGTAATAATATAGTCAGATACAGGGAAAAGATTTAATCTTATAGGTACTGCTGCTCCAGTCCTTACAGGAGGAGCTAAAGGAAATATAAGATAAATTGTTGAGTCGACAACAAAACAGATCAATGCTGCAAGAAAATACACCCACGGCTTCTTAGTGAAGAATATGACGCACGCCAATCCTCCCAGAACTAATAACTGGATAAAAAAATAGTAATAGGATGCAGAATATGCTGTGACTCCTTTAGTACCGAAAATATTCTGCAGAGTATTTGTGACAGTTGCAGGAAGTGTATACGGTGTTATACTTTGCTCCGTTCCTACAAAACCGAAGAGTTCATAGAGTATAGGGATAAAAATTGTGAATGCACCGAGAATTATGTTTTTTCTATCCCCTACAAAATTTACATATGCTTTTTTTATACCGCTCCTAGTACCCATGTAGAAACCTCAAATGAAGTCAAAGACTCTTTAGATAATCTTCGTATTGTTTTTTATCCATCAGATCTTTTATCTCTCCCTTGTTAGAAAGTTCTATCTTTACTATCCACGCACCATAAGGAGTTTCATTTATTTTTTCAGGTTTATCTCCCAGTTCTGTGTTTATCTCGATAATCTTTCCAGATACGGGAGAATATACCTCAGAGACTGCCTTTACGGACTCTATCTCGCATATCTCTCCACTTTTTTTAAGCTCCTTCCCCTTTTCCGGAAGATCTATATACGCTATATCCCCCAGCTCTTCCTGCGCATAATCGGTTATCCCGACTATACCAGTATTTCCTTCTACCTTCAGCCATTCATGCTTTTTCGTATAGTAAAGACCTTCTTTAACTACCATTAAATCACCTCTCTAAAAGCTCCATATTTTTTGGGATCGTAAAAAGGAGGTTTCACGATCTCTCCTTCTTTTTGTTTTCCTCTTATCTCTATATAAATTTTATCTCCAATATTTAAATTGGCATCCGCAAAACATAATCCTATCCCGTCACCATTCATAGACTGTGTTCCACTGGTTACCTCACCAACTATTTTTTCGTTAACAAAGATCTTGCATCTCTCTCTCGGTATCCCCCTTTCTGTGAGTTTGAAATGCATTATCTTTTTTTGAAGTTTTTGATTTTTTAGAGCCTTTTTCCCTATAAAATCTTTGTCAAAAGACAAAGCAAAGTCCAGCCCAGCTTCTAACGGTGTTACGCTGTCTATATCTGCACTCAGTAACTGTTTTTCCTTCGTATCTTCTCCGTATAGTGTATATCCTGCCTCTATTCTCAGGGTATCTCTTGCTCCGAGACCGCACGGCTTTATCCCATACTTTTTACCTTTTTCTAATATTTCCTCCCATACGTCCCTGCAATACTTCAAATCAGCTTCAAAGAAAAGTTCGAATCCATTTTCACCTGTGTATCCTGATTTGGAGACAATTATATCTACACCTTTGTAATTTATTTTTTTTGCCTGGAACCACCACATTTCCTTTATATCTATACCAAATAATTCTTTACATAAAAGTTCTGCTTTAGGTCCCTGAATGGAATATAACTGCATATCATGACTCTTATTTACAATATTTACGTCATAAAATCTGGAAAATAATGAGAACCATTCATATATCTTCTCTACCGCCACAGCGTCATATACAACCATATATTTATCTCCCAGATTATACACGAGGCATTCGTCTTTTATCGCTCCCCTTTCATTGAGTATTAACGCGTAAGTTGCAGAGACTGGAGGAGGCTTTGAGATATCGTTTGTAGTTAGATACTGAAGAAACTCAAGCGCATCTTTGCCTTCAACTATTATCTCTCCCATGTGAGAAACATCGAATATGCCTACATTGTTCCTTACAGTTAAATGTTCATCTTTAATACTCGAATACCAGATAGGCATCTCGTATCCCGCAAAATCTGCCGTTTTTTTTGCATTTTCCTGATGCCAGTCATGAATTTTAAGTCTCATGAGATCACCTTGAGATTTTTTATTACCAAAAACAATATAAATCTTTTCGTATTTTAAAAGTTATGAATTTCTACAAACTCTTAGGAGGCATTAATTCATGATACTTAAGACTGTTTCCGATGTAAATATTTATTTCTTTGACCTTATTAATAATTTTGCAGGAAAAAATTCCGTATTAGATGGAATTATGATTTTTATAGCAAATTATTTTATTTTTATTATCCCTATATTTCTTATTTATTTGTGGTTTAAAAAATCAAAAAATGATGAGAATAAAATAAAAGTTCTATTCATCCTTTTTTCTGTTTTAATATCTCTAATTATTACATGGGGGATTACTTTAACTTATTTTCATCCGAGACCCTTCATGATTGGTTTGGGAAAAGAGTTAATTCAACATGCTCCTGAAACATCCTTTCCGAGTGGTCATGGCACAGCTATGTTTGCTATAACTTTTTCGTTGATCTTTCTTAAAGATTATAAAAAAGGAATTATCTTCTTTATTCTTTCTCTATCTGTTGGAGTTGCAAGAATTTTTTGTGGTATCCATTTTCCTTTCGATATTATTGGAAGTATTTTTGTTTCACTGGCAGGTACGAGCATAATTTTTATGTTAATGAAAAAATTTGATTTTTTATTTTCTAAGATGATAGAGTTATATAATATTCTTGGCAGGAAAGGTGACTGATATGAGAGATACTTTCGGAGTAATAACACTGGTGATGCTATGGTAGACTGGAAACTTTTGCAGGTGATCTTTTTGTGTGTTCTACCGTGGGTGGAACTGAGAGGCGCCATACCGTTGGGAGTTGCATACAATTACAGTATACTTCCTGTCTTTATAGGATGCGTAATAATAGACATACTCCTCATACCATTGATCTTTTTGTTTCTGGACTTTGTGATACCCATAGTTACGAAGATCGATTTTGTGGATGATTTATACCAGTATGCGATAAAAAAAGCAAGGAAAAACTACAAGAAATATGAAAAATACGAGATAATCGGATTAGCTTTATTCGTCGGGATCCCGCTTCCGGGAACAGGAGTCTACTCGGGAACATTGATCGCTTATATCTTTGGGCTGAAAAGAAAAAAAGCATTTTTATCAATAGCATTAGGAGCATTGATCGCTGGTATAATAGTTACTATGATTACTGCTGGAGTGATCAGCATATTTTAATCAAAACCTTTTTATAGAGAGATCAAGATTTAAAAAAGGTGACAATTATGATAAAACCGATCATCATTACAGATGAGAAAAGAGAAGGAAGAGGTTTCAGCTTAAAAGAGATAAAAGAAGCGAAGATAGACATACAGAGAGCAAGAAAATTAGGATTTTTAGTCGACAGAAGAAGAAAAACAGTATATGACGAAAATATAAAAAAATTAAAAGAACTTTTAAAACCTGCCAAAAAGAAACCTGTTAAGAAAAAACTTGTAAAAGAAGAAGTGAAGAAAACAGAAAAGCCGATAAAGAAAGAAGCAAAAGAAAAAAAAGTAAAGAAGAAAGCAGTAAGAGCAGAAGAACCGAAGAAAAAAGTAACAAAGCCTAAAAAGGAAGCAGTGAAAGAAAAAAAGATAAAAGAGATAGCTCTGACTGAAGTAAAAGGATTGGGAAAGAAAACGGCTGAACAGTTAGAAAAGGCAGGCATAAAGAGTGCGAACAAGCTTCTGTCTTTAAACACAAAGAAGATAGTAGAAAAAACAGGGATATCTGAAAAGAAGATAGAGAAATTAAAAGAGAGTGCGAAAGAGGTTTTGAATACAAAATAAATATCCTGATACGTGTAGATAATAAATCCTATCTATACTTTTTTCTTTTATAAAAAAGAAAATTAAAGAGGGCACGTAATGCCCAGTTTTTCCTGAATATCTTCAGCACATTTCAGAGCTTTCAGAAGTTTGTTATTTGCGTAAATAGAGTTGCCTGTTTTGTTTGCGTTGTTTATGTGTTCCTGCATTTCATCTAACAATGTTTGTACATCTTCAGGCACATCTTCCGGTAAGTTCTCCGTGATGCATCCCAAACATGTGTTCACCTGTCTCAAATGGTAATTTTTCACAGGAATGAAGGCTGCTACTGCGTTAGCAAAGGCTTGAGAGACATAATACTCGTCGGCACCGATATCGAATCCTCGTCCCATGGGTCTTTTCTCTCCATCCATATCAGTGTAGACGCCAGCATTTGTCCCTGCATCGATGCACGGTGAAGACGATGAGAGATGATAATTTCCGACTCCAACAAATCTCGGGTCTTTCGATATTGAGCCGATACCTGGTGTTACACCAGAGTAATCCGTGCCATTTCCCCAGACATCGTTGTACGTGTTTATATGTGTACCCGTTCCATCGTCGTAAATTCCATTAGAACTATTGGAAGAAATGATGTTGTTTGTTATTGTAGGATTACTCGATGACCTATTATCGATGCCCTCCCCACTGTTCCCTGTTACTGTGTTGTTTGTTATCGTAGGGCTGCTTGAGTAGTTGGCGATACCATGCCGATTTGCTGTGATCGTGTTGTTTGTTATCGTAGGACTGCTTGAGCTGTTGTAGATACCATACTGATTTCCTGTGATCGTGTTGTTTGTTATCGTAGGACTGCTTGAGCTGTTATGGATGCCATTAAGCTGATTTCCTGTGATCGTGTTGTTTGTTATCGTAGGACTGCTTGAGCTGTTATGGATGCCATTAAGCTGATTTCCTGTGATCGTGTTGTTCGTGATCGTAGGACTGCTTGAGCTGTTGTAGATACCAGACTGACTTCCTGTGATCGTGTTGTTCGTTATCGTAGGATTGCTACTTGAGACGTTGACGATACCATACAATGTATTTCCTGTGATTGTGTTGTTTGTTATCGTCCCTGAAGCATTATTATAGCAATAAATTCCATATATCCCATTTCTCACTGTAAATCCACTGATGTTTACTACTACGCCATTTACAGATATTACCGCCCCGCTACCATCAATCGTCGTCACGAAAGCTCCGTCTCCGATCAGCGAGAGATCTTTTCCTATTGTCAAATTTTCGTTGTACGTTCCCGCATGAACATAGATCGTATCGCCGCTGGAAGCACTATTTATTGCAGTCTGAATTGATTGACCTGAATACACGTGGTGAACTGCTGCACTCACCGGATTAATCACTACTAACAAAGAAATCAAAAACATTGTTGTTATTATTCCTCCTTTAATTTTCCTCATTTTATCACCATTAATGATTCTACATTTTATAATTATATGTTATATAAAAAACTTTCGGTTTTTGTTCATTGTTGTCAAATAACTGATTAGATTGTACAAGATAATATCATCAAAAACCTTTTATATTTTTCATTCTATTTTTTTCATGATCAGAAAAGCGATGATAGACGATGCCAAAAACATTGTAGACTGTGTTCGTAACGTTATGAAAGAAGCGTGGGAAAAATATGAAAAAGATTATTATCCAAAGAAAGCCATAGATTTTGATCTGAAGCACTTCAATGAAGAACGAGTTGAAAAAATAATCGGCTCGGAAAACGCATTTCTCTTTATGGCTGAAGAAGATAGAACAATCGGTGTTATTCACGGAATTCTCTACAGCGATAGTGGATTCGGAATGATCCACTGGCTCGGAGTGGAGTTTGAGCATCAAGATAGAGGCATAGGAAAACAACTCTTGGAAAAGGTCTTTGAATATTGTGAAAAGAAGAAGATCCATAAAATCTCTCTTTACACACTTCCCGTCCTGAGAAGCGCGATAAATCTTTATTTAAAAACAGGATTCGTTCCCGAGGCTTATTTGAAGAAACAGTGGTGGGGCGTAGATTTTATCTTCATGAGTAAATGGCTTTAAATCACAGTAACATTTTTATACTGATAAAATATTTTATGAGACATGATCGGTAAGTATAGACCGTGGTACGAAACTAAGTTTAACGTAATCGGAGAGAAACTTGCAAAACTTAGAATTACGCCAAATCAGCTTACTTTACTTTCTATTGTCCCCGGAGTTTTCTCATGTTACTTTTTTTCTGAAAGAAAAATCATTATTGGAGTAATATTTATGCTTTTAAGCTTTTTTATAGATGCTTTGGATGGAAGTTTAGCAAGAGCCACAGGTAAGATAACAAAAACAGGTAAAATTCTGGATTCTGTTGCCGATAGATATATAGAGTTTTTGATAATCTTTGGAGTTGCATTAGGAGAAATGGCAGAGTTTTGGATAGCATTTTACTGTCTTTTTGGGATGATCATGGCATCGTATACCAGAGCAAGAGCAGAGTCTGTGGAAGACATTAATCTGATGAGTGTCGGTATTATGGAGCGTCAGGAAAAGTTTTTACTGCTGCTTATTGGTATACTGCTCTTCAATTTCTATTCCAATTCCTTAAATTACGCTTTATTTATAATAGGAACTCTTTCGCACATCACTGTAGTGCAACGAATTTTATATACAAAAAAGAAGGTGAAGGAATGACCGCATGCATAGGAAATCCTGTATACGATTATATAGAAACACCTTATTTAAAAACGGAGGATAGAATACTCTCTGGATGCTCTACCAATGCATGTATAGTCATGCGAAAACTGAATATGGAAACGACCCTCGTAGGAAATATAGGCAGCGATTATCTGGACGATTTTAAAAAGAGCATGAATACTCTGGGTATAGAATATTATATAAAAGAATGCAGAGTTTCGGGAGGCTTTTCCTTAAAATATTTTAATAATGGAGACAGGGAGTTAAAGATCCTGGGGATTGCAGATAAAATAGATAACTTTCCTCAAAAGATATTAAAATCCAAGGTTATTTTACTGGCACCTATATTACAGGAGATAGGTTTTGATCTCATGGAACTGAGAGAAAAATTTAATGGGATCCTATTTCTCGATCCTCAAGGATTTTTGAGATATGTAGAAAATGGTAAAATTTCCAGGAAAAAAAATCCACAAATTGAGGAGATAGTCGGGATGTGCGAGATTGTAAAACCAAATGAGTACGAAACTGAAGTGATGACAGGATTTGACCCGAGAAAGGATCATGAAAAAGCTCTGGAAACTCTCTATTCATGGGGATGTAAAATTGCTATCGTAACTCTGGCAGAGAAAGGAAGTGTTATCTTTGACGGAGATGAGTTCATAAAGATACCTCCCTACAAGACAAAGGCTATTGATCCTACTGGTGCAGGAGACACATATGCGGGAGGGTTTATTTTTGAGTATCTTAATAAAAAAGATCTTTATAAAGCAGGTCTCTTTGCATCATGTACCGCATCAATAATGATAGAGAATATGGGAAAAATCCCTGTGACTGAAGAAGAAGTAAGAAAAAGAGTCAGGACATTGGAGTAGCGGGGAGTGGATTTGAACCACTGACCTGTGGGTTATGGGCCCACCGGGCACTCCTAGCTGCCCTACCCCGCTGTATGCCATATTATAAATTGATAAGACAATTGTTTAAAAACCTTTCTATAATAATAAGATTAATATCAAAACGGAGTAATCACCATTTCTGGAGATTGGAGATAATATAAAAAAATGATTTATATGAACTTTTTAAAAAATTAAAAAAAGAAAAATTAATGATTTTTTGTTTTTATTTCCATTTCAAGGAGTTTTCCTTTTGCGTATTCTATTTCTGGTCCGAACATGATTATCACCTCATATTTTATAATATTTTACCTTTCTTTTCAGTTCTCCTATACTTATTCTTGTGATTTCTGTTTCCATACCGAACATATTTCTCACCTACTTATTTTATGCATCGTCTCTTTATAAAGTTTACGGTCATGTACTTCAATATTATATTTTTATTTTTGAATTCTATCGTTTTAGTTTTGAAGTTTATCTGAGCCTATGCAGTGTACACATTCCTACATCCAATGAAGGAACAAAATAAGGTAAGGTAGTCTACTCTTTATAAAGCTTTCGGTGATCTTGATTTATTACATAATTTTATCAAAAACAAAAACATGAAAAGAGATTGAAAGGTATCATGTGTCGTTGAGAGCCGTGTTTCTATGTGCCGAAGGACGAAAGTATGAAGAAAAATATTTATTGTATAGTTCAGTCGATTTTACAATAGGATCCTCATCTTCTAACCCGTACATGTTTTTCTCCTCATACGCAAACGGTATTCTTACTCATATATATGGTCTTCTTCAAACTATAAATTTCTTTTACTTTATGAGATACTACTCCTGAAACTCTCTATTCAGAAGAGATGTAATGATCTTTGCTTTTTTTGTTGCTGCTTCTACCGCTTTTATCAGGGCAGTTCTTACTTTATTCTCTTCGAGTTCAAATACCCCTTCTATCGTGGTTCCTCCGGGTGTCACGACCTTATCTTTCAACTGTGAAGGATGAATTCCGGTCTCGGATATCAGTTTTGAGGATCCTATTAATGTCTGGATCGCTGCTCTCAAAGCAAGTTCTCTTGGGAGCCCGATCTTCAATCCTGCGTACATGAGTGATTCTAATATAGTGAAGACAAAAGCGGGTCCACTTCCACTTAATCCCGTTAACCCATCCATATACTCCTCCTCGATCTTTTCGTATTTTCCCATTTTTTCAAAAAGCGTCTCTATCTTTTTTTCTTCATTATCATCGAGATCTTTTGTCGTATAGATGGTAAATCCTTCTTTTACAATTACACCAACGTTGGTCATAGCTCTGACTATCTTGGCTTGAGGAATTATCTTCTTCATGAGATCGATCTCTATCGCAGCTGCAAAAGAGATAATTATTTTATTTTCTGTATTTTGTTTTATCTCTCTCAGTATTTGAGGAATTTTTTTAGGTTCAACACAGAGTATTATGATATCTGATTTTTCAGAAGCATACTTATTGTCTTTTGTAACCTCTATGCCAAGATCTTCCAGATGTTTAATTTTTTCTATTTTCCTCCTCGTTGCTATTACATCATATTCCTTAAGGCATCTAGCTATTGCCTCTCCTATGGTCCCTGTGCCTATAACAGCAATTTTCATGGTTTGAGATATAATATGATAGTATTTAAAATTATCTCTCGAAAGTTTTAATAAGTTTGAAGCAGTAAAAAGAATAATGAAAGAAGAGTATATGCCGTACATAATCTTCTTACCGCCGAGACATGAAGATCAGATATTCCTTTTAAACTCAGTTTTCGGGTCTAAAATAAAATTGGAGATTCTCAGTGAGTTCTGTTTTAAAGAAGAGATATACCAGAAAGAGCTCATTGAAAAACTTCCTTACTCCAACAAAACAATTATAACACATCTGAAAGAGTTAGTAAAACTGGAGATTTTAAATGAAAAAATGGTGAAAAAGGATGGCAAATGGCTGAAAATTTTCAAAGTCAATGTACCGATGAAATGGCTTGTTCTACTTCTAAGAAATCCTGAAACCATACCTAAAGAAGAGATGAAAAAAATAATCACAGGTTTCTTGAATGATTATATCAAAAGTGTTTTAAGGATATCGGAACATTACGGTATGGATAAAAAAGAAATTCAGAGTTTCCTGAGTGATATTTATGAAAATTCTAACTAAAAAGATCGCTTTAAAATCATGTTTCAATATTTTTAAAAATAAAAGCGGATATATTAAATTGATTGATCAAGCCTCAAAATCCACTTTATTTTTCAAAAGGGGAAGATTGAGCTTGACATTTTACAGAGAGGCTGGCAGCTATGAATTCAAGATAGGCAATGAAGCTGTAGAAAATTTAGGGAAGGGAACATTTTTTGATGGTATTGCCTGTTTCACCGGTGAACCTTTCGTTTCTGAGATGGAGGAATATTTTCCAGAAGCATATGCCGACACAGCAGATAAAATAAAATATCCAGAGGAAGAAGAAATAGATGAGATACTCAAGAATGTAGGAAAAAAGGAGAGTGTCAAAAAAGAATTGGTGAATTTCTTGGAGGATTTTATTTCTGAACATTCAGATGAGTTAGAATATATAAACAAATCTGAAATAAAAAATAAATTAGATGAGCATTTAAATTCTGCATTTCCAGACCTGAAAATAGACGAGAGAATCTATGATATAATAAACGGGATCTTGGAAAATCTTCCGAAAAGAGATATAAAAAAAGATTTTGAAGATGAACTTTCTGTAGCCATAAAAACAGAAAGTGATATAGATGAAAATATAAAAGAAGAAATGACCTCGATTGTAAGCGATCTAGCTACAGATTACATTAAAGATATAAAAGAGCCAATAGAAGCCAAAAGACAGATAAAAGAAAAGAGTATAGAGTACTTTTCAGAAGTTATCAGTGATCATTTGAAAGATGTTGAGAAATTATCTCCATTTGAGAGAAGCATCCATTTAAAAGAGCTCGTACTAAAAACTCCCGTAGGAGATATGGACGCAAGAATAAAACAGCATCTGGAGATCCTGAAACAGATATTCATAAAAAAGCTTGATCTTATCAAAAGATGTCATCTCTGCGGAAAGCAGATAAAGGATGGTTTTCTGTGTGAAGATTGTAAAGAAGAGTATAGGGAATATAGATCAAGAAATCGGAAATTAAGAGTTATTATAGAAAAAATAGAACGTTTATATATAAGTGAAAAGATCGATGAGGAGGAGTATAAGTATCTTACTAACTCTGCAAAGGAAAAACTCATTCTTCTACAAAAATCGGGAAAAAAATTCACGAGTTTAAAAGAGTATGTAAACTTATGAGGAGAGAATTCTATGATCTTCTTGCAGGAGTTTATGAGGAGAAGTACTCCGACAGTTTGAATAGGAAGATGAGGAGAAAAAACTGCTTCTTAGATATTTAAAACAGGGAAATGTTCTGGATATAGGATGTGGACTTGGATATCACTCAAAATTCTTGCGAAAATATACTTTTAAGGTATACAGCTTGGATATATCAAAAAATATGATTCTTAAGGGCAACGTACAAAATGGTATCGTTGCTGAAGCTGCAAAACTTCCGTTCAAATCGAGTTTTTTTGATAATATCATATCCACCTTCGGAGCTTTAAATCACTCAAATATTGTATTATTTTCAAAGGAGCTTGAAAGAGTTTTAAAAGATGAAGAAAGGTTTTTGATCACGTAGCTAATGCTCTATGCTTTAAAAACGTTTTAAGATTCAGAGTAAAGAAAAAAGGGAAAGTAAAGATTAGAATTAAAGGCAAAACTTACTCTACCAATCTTAGATATTATACTCCAAACGATTTAAAAGAAGTTTTCAGAAACTTCGATATAAAGATAGGCAGTTTATATCCCGAATCTATATTCTTGCCGTTTTTGCGGAATTTCGGATATTATTTAGTTTTGCATGGAAAAAAAATTTAATCTTTTAAAAGAAAATCTTCCAAAACATCCTTTGCTTTTTCTCTTCTCTTTTGATGCTCTTTTAGGAAGTTTGTTATTTTTTCAGTTAAATAAGCCTTGCATTCTCCGCACATCACGTTTCCATTAAGACAGTCTTTTTTTCTTTCTTCCATTTTCAGATCATCTTCTTCAAAAAGATAGTAGAGATACTGGAACACAGAACATACTTCAGGGTCTCCACCATACTCTTTTTGTTCTTTTAAACTCATTTTTCCACCCGTAAAAGCGTTTTTTATCTTTCTTTTGAGATCTTCTTCTGTATCAACAGTGAATATAGCACTATCAGGACTTGAAGCAGACATTTTTCCGCTCGTTCCCTGCAAAGGTGGAAGAAGTTTACAATGAATTGCTGTAGGTTTGTGATATCCTATTTTTTCAGCCACATCTCTTGTTATTCTCCAGTATGGATCCTGATCGATGGCTGCAGGTATAAGCACTGGCATCTTTTCATTTTCAAGAATTGATGGTAAAAAGCACGGAGCGGCTTGAATTGAAGGATAGAATATCATTCCTATATTCGTCGAATTTTCAAATCCGAATACAGCTTTTGCCGTTGAAAAAGTAACTCTTTTTGCTACTTTTATAGCTATATTGTACAAAGTTTTTGCATAGTCTATATCTGAAAAAATAAATGTTTTCTCAGGATCAAATCCCAGAGCTATCACATCCAGAGCATTTTCATAAGCAAATTCATGTGCTTTTTCCAAAGTGAAATCTCTCTCATGAAGAAATTTTTCGTCATCTGTCATCTGAAAATATAGATTGGCTTTTGTTTTGTCCTGTAAATATTTCGTGAATATCCACGGCATTATATGTCCTAAATGGGTATGTCCCGAAGGACCTCTTCCCGTGTATAAAGCATATTTCTTATTTTTTTCAATTCTGTCGAGGATAACATCAAAATTTCTGTGAGAAAAGAATATTTTCCTTCTCAAAAATAAATGCAGTTCTCCAAAGTCTTTTTCTATCCTTCTCAGCATTTTTTCGTCTATATGACTTGTACCGAACTCTTCTATAAGCTTCTGATAATCCACGATACCTTCTACTTCCCATGGTGTCACTTTAAAATCCATTAAAATACCTCCTAAGAACAGCTGTATCTTCTCCTTCTTTTTTTATGCACAAGTGTTCCATCCCAAGAAGATCACCTAAAGAAAAAGAAATCTTATTATATAAAAAGGTTTTGGTTTGCTTATACAAAATATTATTACGAAACATTTTTAAATTGCTTCTGATTAGAGAATATCAAGCTCCGGTAGTGTAGACAGGTCAATCATTCCGGCCTTTCGAGCCGGTGACTCGGGTTCAAATCCCGGCCGGAGCACTAACCAACCCTTTTCTTTTAGAAAAAGAAAAGCGTTCTGGAAAAGAAAAAAAATATAAAGATATAAGCAATAATAAGTTTTATAGAGATAAACGGAAATAAAGAGAAAATTTGCCTTTAAAAGTGCCAAAACTTATATATAAAACCTGTCTTTAAATCGAAAATAAAGCCGTTTTTGAGTTTTTTCATTATCTATGTAGACAGTAGCATGCATGCAATCTAAAAACTGTATAAAAACTGTGTTTGTGGTGTAATGTCTTGGAATGTCTGGGAGTTCCTAGAGTTTCTGCGATGATAACCATAGCATACCGTAAGTCACACACCAAAAGCTTCATTATTTCTCAGCTACGATCATCCCTCCTACCAGCCACTGCAAAGCTTTTTCTAGCGTATATATCTTCAGTATTATATCTCCCGGGATATATATGCTAAAAATGAAACTTTTCGGGACGTGTTTGTGGAGGACCGAGGCGCGGGAGTAATAAGAGCTCACATCAGATCCTCTAACATTATACAGGAAGTTTGGACTTATAAAGTTATTCTTGAATTTTCCCGTGCATCTAAATGAGCGAGACTCTAATCGTGAGAGCTTGAAGAAAGTTGAGAAGTTTTGATATGCTCATCTATGACAGAACAACAATGTCTAAGTTTCTTCATGAACTCCTCCTTTTCTCCCTCGAGCATCACTTCACTGTATTCAGATGAAAACTCTTGATAGATGTCTACAAAATTTTTACAAACTCTATAAGCACCGAAAAGATTCTCTGAAATTTTCTGGTCAAGATTTTCATGGAAGTTATTAATATAATCGATAAGATCCTTCCATCCAATTCTCCACTTTTCCAATCCCTCTATGCTGTGTGTGGATGTTCTCACGAGAATTGTTTTATCTATTCTACTTTCAGGATCTATGGGATATATGTAAAGTTTGATATTTTCTTCGTGAACATCTACTATTTTTTCGCTCACACCAAGATATCCTCCTATTTTTATACTTTGTTTTGGCTCCAATAAAAAATTTGTTTCTAAAAAATGTATACTCCATCCTTTTGGTACAGTTTCTTCATCTACAAGGATGTATAGATCCCTATGATAGTTAGATTCATTTGTAATTTTTAAATAAAATTCAGTAGATCTATCGGGCGTTACAAATATAACTTTATCACTCTCTATTTTCAATTCGGATGAAATATTTTCTTGTTTCCTGTTTTTGAGATGAAAAACAAGTCCACTCACAAAAACTAAAATAAAAAGAGTTAAAATACTAGATGCAAACTCTATTGAGACCTCCATTATATCCACTTAATTTTGTTACAGCTACAGTATCTGAGAAACCTTGAAAATCACAGACGCAACAAACACAATTACCAAGGGAACGGTAATCGGGGCGAATATATGCTTTATCTCTTCTTTAGTTTTGCTTGTCTCAATTAGTTCATTCATTATTAAATACACTATCAGAAGAATTGCAGCCAACGCAGATCCACTGCCCACCATGAGGGCACTGGACATCAACATACTAGACATCATATTATTCACCTTTATTACTCATATTAAATAACCTCTCTTTATAAAGCTTTCGGTGGGAAGAGAAGAATAGAGATAAAAGATTAGATAGATTATACTACATAAAACAAAAAAGTTTTAAATGTATAACATTAATAACAACCATGAACGATGAAAAGATCGGTTTAATTTTAATTGCGTTACTACTACTCGTTTCTGAAATTTCTTACACTACGATAGACATTTCTTTTGGTCTTTATTGTTATGGGATCGTCGTTGCAGGAATGATCATATCCCTTATATTCACTGATCAAAGTAGAAACGTAAATCAATTACTGCAAGCAATAATGATCTTGCCCGTAATTAGATTTGTCGGATCCTGTATGCCTATTAGAGAACTAAGTCCTTTTTTGAGAGTACCTATTGTTTATCTAATATTTTTTATTCCTGTCCTTATTGTTTTTTACTATTCCGATCTGGATTCATTTCGAATAGGAATAAGGAAAAAGGGATTGTATCTATTTCCAGTTGCTATAATTCTCGGTGCTATTCTAGGATTTATTGAATACTATATATTGGCACCAGAAAGAATAGTAGATGAGTTTACATTTGAGAATATATTTATTGGGACTGTGAATATTGCTATTATAACAGGGTTTATTGAGGAGTTTATGTTCAGAGGATTGATACAAAACTTTTCAAAAAATATCTTCAAAAGAGGCTATATTTTATATACTAACATTATTTTTGCCACCATGCACTTAGTTTGGGGCAGCTATATTGAAATAGGCTTTGTCTTTCTTATAGGACTATTATTTAGCTTCATATATCTAAAAACGAAAAATTTGATCATTGTGAGTACTATTCACGCATCTATCAATTTCTTCCTTTACATTATATATCCAATTCTTGGAGTATCTCTGTTCATATAATCTATTTTAAAAGTTTCTTTTTGGATAAATAAAAAATAAGAATTCTAATCCATCTTTGCAATAAAGAAACAAAATGTGCCTATAGTTATCAAAACAATGCCTATAACTCCTTTAAAAACATCTACTAACTCTCTCCACCAATCTAAGCCCTGAGGAATTATAGTGTATATCCCTACAATTACCAGAACAATTCCTATTAATATCCAAACTATCTTATTCATTTTATCACCTATCTTATCTACAATTCTTTATATTTATATCTTTTGCTAATAAGCTCCAATCGTCACTACTTTCTGATCTAATAAATTTCAAACTAGTGCTAACATAAAATTTTTAATTGATCACAACAAAAGATTTAAAAGATTAGAAATTAGACAAAGCATAAAAAAAGCTTAAACTAAATATAAAGGATCAAGTCTTAATTGATACATGATGATAAGAGGACTCGATTCTTGTAGTTGTGTTTTTCCATGTTATTTAAACAAATCTAATGAAATTTGAGGTAAAAATTTTTAATCACAGGAGGAGCAGGGTTTATAAAAAGGATCTATATGAATATTCTAATTTTCAGAGCTGGATGTATAGAAGCAAAACAATATTTATAAAGTTTATTATCATATTAAAATTTAGATAAAATATTTTAGGAGGATGTAAAATGGAAGAAGATAGGTTAAAAAGATATTGGGACAAAATTAACCTGATCTCAAAGAGGAGTGATGAAATAAGAAAATGGACAGGTATACGTTCTGAAGATTTTATTGGCGACGAAAAAACAAAACTTGCAGCGTATAAGGCGTTTCAAGAGGTAGTTGAAGCATCCATGGACGTAGTAGCGATGATATGTAAAGATTTAAAGATTCCTCCTAAAGACGATTACACTAATATAAAAATCTTAAAAACTAAGATATCTTTTGATGATATAGAAAAAACCTTGATAGAAGCTAATGGCTTGAGAAATAGGATAGTTCACAGGTACAATACTATGGACGACTTATTAGCATTTAAAAGCATGAAAGAGATTTTACCAGAGATCTCGAAGTTCATTGAAGGTGTTAAGAAATGGATAAGACAGGGATTGAAAGAATAAAAACAGATCTTGAATTCTTATTTAACAAAGTTTTGGGGATAGTAGTTTATGGTTCTATAGCTAAAGGAGAGGAAAATGAAAGAAGTGACATAGATGTTTGTATAATAGCACCGAATGAGGATAGCTATAAAATTTTTAAGGAAACGCTTCCTTTAAATTATGATATTAAGATATTTGAGCTCATGCCTTTATATTTAAAGATGGAGGTTATAGAAAATCATAAAATAATCTATACAAAGAACATCTGCGAACTCTATGAATACTTTTATTTTTTCAGAAAACTCTGGAACGACCAGAAACACAGGCAAAAATTAAGCAAAGAAGAAGTCTTGTATATATTTGGATAAACATGAAGAATAAGCCTTAATCGATTCTCAGAAGCGGACTCGATTTTCTTAGATGTGGCTTTTATTACTTTATTCATGGGGATTTGAGTTTCGAGAAACCTTTAAAACAAACAATGAACAATAGAAAGTGAGGTATAAAATATGAAAATCTCAGTTACAGGAGGAGCGGTTTTCATCCGGAGCAATCTGACATTTACAAATTTCACAAAGTATTTAAAGAGAAAAAACTAAAAGGAGTGATGAGAAAAATGGTTGAAATTTCATTGAAACTACCGGAAGACCTTAGATGGGTACTCGAAAAAAAAGAAAACTTGAAGTTTTTAGAATCTGTGTTAATTCAAAGATTATGTGAGATAAAGTTAGGAGATCTGTTGACAGAGAAAAGTGAGTTAAAGAAAGAAGACATAGATCACCTAGATCACCTCATAAAAGAAGGATTGCTTGAAAGGGTAAGATGAATGGAATGAGGTTTGTCATAGATACAAATATTCTGTTCTCCGCAATGATCAAAAAATCTATTACAAGAAACATAATCCTCAGTGATGTTTTTAAGTTACATGTTCCTGAGTGCCTGTTTGAGGGGATAAATAAGCATGAAGGCATGATTTTGGAAAGGGCAAAGATTAGCAAGGAAAATTTCATTGCATTACTGACATTGTTCCGGAAACATGTAGAAATAGTTAAAAAGGAGGATTATCAGAATAAATTTCCCCTGGCAGAAGAAACAATGAAAGAGATAGATATTACAGACTCTCCATTTCTCGCTCTATCATTCATTAAAATCCCCATTATGGTCAAACGATAGATATTTTAAACAGGAGGATTTGGTGAGAGTTTATACACAAAAGAGATACTGGGACTCTTAGAACTCTAAATTTTCATTTTCTAATAATTGTCATTTTTGGTGATCAAATGAAAGTTGTAGTTACAGGAGAAGCAGGATTCATCGGGAGTCATTTGGTAGACGAGCTTATAACTATGGGGGAAGGTAGGTTTTTATTACGGGATGTTGTTCAAATTAACGGAAAAGGGAAAACAACCATTTTATCCCAATAATTGTGCTCAACTTGACAGAAAATCATGCAAAGATTTTTAAGTTTAAAAGCTTATTTAGCATTGTGATATATATGGGGATAAAAGCTATATATGAAAATAATGTTTTGAAGCCTTTAGAAAAATTGGCGTTGAAAGAAGGTGAGGAGGTAGAGATAGAGGTAAAAAAGAACTCTGTTAATAAATTAGTAGGTATAATAAAAATTTCTAATAAGAAATGGATTGATGAGATTATAGAGAGCCCAGATTTGGAGCCGATTTAATGCCGAATGAGGTAGAACCGGAAACGAGAATCTTCATAGATGCTAACATTTTCCTCTACGGGATCTTAGATCACTGGAAATATGGGGGGGTATGCAAAGTTTTTTTAGAGGAAGTAAATAATGGCAAATACAATGGTGTAACTTCTATTTTGGTCTGTAATGAAGTTTTTCACAGAGTAATGGTCGCTGAAATCGTTGAAAAATACGGAATAGAGCCGAAATCGGTGGTTAGTTATTTAAAGAATAATTGGGATATTATAAAGGAACTAAATAAAGCATGGATCACGGTAGATGTTATTAAGCAAATGGAGAACCTGAAGATTATTGGAGTGGATAGGAATATCTTTGATATTGCTTTGAGATACTCTAAAAGATATGGCTTATTGTCAAATGATGCGACTCATCTTGCTACAATGAAGATATACGGAATAACAAATATAGCAACAAACGATAAAGACTTTGAAAGAGTTGAATGGATCAATATATGGAAACCGTGAAAATATAAAGAATCGAGCCTTAATTGATATCGGATGATAAGAGGACTCGATTTTCTTAGATGTGATTTTTTACTAGTTTTGAGAAATCTTTAAAATGAACAATAAAAAGTTGAGGTGTAAAGGATGAAAGTTTTAGTCACAGGAGGAGCAGGATTCATTGGGAGTAACTTGGTAGATAAATTAAAAAGATTATTATACAATAATTCAGAAATAGCCGTAAGAAAAACAGTAGAAGAGTTGTTGTGAGGGATATGAATACTGTTCAAAGAATTGCAAAGAATGAGAGAATTTTATTATAAAACAATTTAGGGTGAAAAACATGAAAATCTCAATAATAGGAAGTGGTTTTGTTGGCGTGGCGATCGGAAAAGGGCTTATGGAACTTAGTAATGAAGTGATTTTCTACGATATTGTTGACAAGGACCTACCACATTTCACTAAAGACATAAATTATGCAGTAGAGAACTCTGATATTTCTTTCATCTGCGTCCCAACACCATCAGAAAATGGGATTGATTTGAACTATGTAAAAGATGCAACTAAAAACGTAGGGAAGATTTTGGCAAAGAAAGATGATTATCATCTCGTTGTTATGAAGAGCACAGTAACCCCAGGGACTACTGAGAATGTTGTAATCCCCTTGTTAGAAGAAAGTTCAGAAAAAAGAATAGGAGAATTTGGAATTTGCATGAATCCCGAATTCTTAACTGAAATAGAGAGCTCATGGAATAAGGATAAAGTCTATAGAAAGGATTTCTTTACTGAAGATAGAATTGTTATTGGTGAATACGATAAAAGATCGGGAGATATTTTGGAAGAATTATACAAGCCTTTGAATAAGCCTATTTTCAGAACTGATCTGAAAACAGCAGAAATGATAAAATATGCCTCAAATTGCATGCTCGCAACTAAGATTTCTTACTGGAACGAGATATTTCTTATATGTCAGGAGTTGGGAATAGATTCAAAAAAAGTAGCTGATATTATTGCCTTGGATTCTCGCATTGGGAAGTATGGAACAATTCACGGGGAAGCGTTTGGCGGAAAATGTTTGCCTAAGGATTTAAAAGCTTTTATCTCTTTTGCCGAGAAATATCGTAAGATAAAACTGTTGAAAGCAGTGGATGATATAAATGAAGAGACAAAAAGGAAATATGGAGTGAGAGAATGATAAGAAAAGCTGTAATACCTGCTGCAGGATTAGGAACGAGATTTTTACCTGCAACAAAAGCCATGCCAAAGGAAATGTTACCTATAATTGATAAACCCGTGATACAATATGTAGTCGAAGAAGCTATCCAATCTGGTATAGAGGATATAATAATAATTACAGGAAGAGGGAAAAGAGCGATAGAAGATCATTTTGATAAAAGTTTTGAATTGGAATCTATTTTGGAGAAAAGAAAGAAGCTTGACCTTTTAAAAAAAGTCAGGAACATATCCAATCTTGTAGATATACATTACATAAGACAGAAAGAACAGAAAGGATTAGGAAATGCTATTTACTGTGCAAAAAAACATATAGGCAATGAATCTTTTGCTGTTTTACTGGGAGATGACATTATAAAATCAGAGACACCATGTATAAAACAATTGATAAATGTTTATAAAAAATATAAAAGTTCTGTAATAGCCTTAGAAGAAGTGCCAAAGGAAAAAGTCTCGGATTATGGCATAATAAAAGGTAAAAAGATCGATAATTCACTGTACAGAATAGAAGATCTTATAGAGAAACCTCCAATAGAAGAAGCACCTTCCAACTTAGCTATACCTGGTAGGTATATCCTAACACCTAATATTTTTGACTGTATAGAAAAAGTTCCTTCAGGAAAAGGAAATGAAATCCAGCTTACAGATGCTTTAAAGCTTTTATTTAAAAATGAAGATATATATGGGTATAAATTCAAAGGAAAAAGGTACGATATTGGGGATAGACTCGGGTATATAAAAGCTACAATAGATTTTTCATTGGGGAGAGAAGAACTGAAAGATAAAGTGAAAAAATATTTAGAGGAAGTAAAATGAAAATTTTAGTAACAGGAGAAGCAGGATTCATTGGAAGTCATTTGGTAGATAAATTAAAAAGATTATTATATAATAATTCAGGAACAACTATAAGAAAAACCATAGAAGATTTGTTGTGAGAGATATGAACACAGTGCAAAGGATAAGTAAGTTGCATACTAAGTTTTTTACACAATGTATACCATCTTACTACTTGAGAGTAGTAGATTTTGGTATTTTATCATTTGTCCTTGCTTTTACTGGAATATTTGATGTTTTTGTCGATTTAGGATTGCGGCAGTTAAGAATAAGAAAAACAGCGAGAAATAAATCATTAACTAGCAAGCATCTTGGAGATTGTAATAAATTTTTATGTGAATAGAAGCAAGGTGATTATTCATGCGTAAACCAAATGTAAAGGGAATAATTAACAATTTAGCAAAACCCGGTGAAAGCCTCTCACAGCGTACGATTAGGAGTGGATTTTGGGTATTTTCGCTTAGGATAGTTCAGCAACTGTTTGGTTTAACAAGACTTATAATTCTTGCCCGTATCCTTTCACCAAATGATTTTGGCTTGGTGGGCATTGCACTTTTAATAATGACAATATTGGAGATATTTTCTCAAACAGGTTTTCAGGCCGCTTTAATTCAGAAGAAAAAAGACATTAAAACATATCTTGATAGTGCATGGACTGTTTTAATTTTACGGGGATTTATTCTGTTTGTGATATTATATTTCATTGCACCTTATGCAGCAACTTTCTTTGATGCACCAGAAGCAAAACTGATAATACGTGTTATTGGTTTTTCAATGCTTCTTCAGGGATTCACCAATATTGGCATTATTTATTTTCAGAAGGAGTTGGAATTTAATAAAGAGGTCATATATCAATTTGCAGGAACATTAGCTGATTTCATTGTGGCGATTTCCGCTGTTTTACTCTTGAGAAATGTCTGGGCGCTAGTGTTTGGCATACTTGCAGGAAATGCAGTGAGATGTTTTGTGAGCTACCTAATACATCCTTACAGACCTAGTTTGAGTTTCGATCTGGGGAAGGTAAAGGAACTTTTCGGTTTTGGAAGATGGATTTTGGGTTCAAGTATATTAGTATTTTTAATCACTCAGGGGGATGATATTTTTGTGGGAAAATTATTGGGTGTAACAATGTTAGGCTTTTATCAGTTGGCTTATAGAATATCAAATATGCCTGCAACTGAAATCGCACATGTTATTTCGCAGGTAACGTTTCCAGCCTATTCAAAATTGCAAGACGATATTTCTAAACTAAGAGAAGCGTATCTAAAAGTTTTAAAAGTGACAGCATTTTTCTCTTTTCCCATTGCTGGTTTGATCTTTGTTTTAGCTCCAGATTTTACTAAAATATTTTTAGGAGAAAAATGGATGCCGATGGTCCCGGCAATGCAAATATTGACTATTTGGGGCATGATAAGATCAGTTGGAACAGTTGGTCCCTTAGCCCAAGGTGTTGGAAAACCAAAGATGGCAACCAAAGTTCAATTTGTTCAATTAATTTCACTAGCTATTCTAATATATCCTCTTTCCGTCCGATGGGGAATATCGGGAACATCTTTAGCAGTTGTTTTAGCTTCATTGGTAGCTAGGTTGATTTCAAGTTATATGGTAATCAAAATCACTAGATGCAAAACAAGAAATTTCTGTAAAAGAATAGCATTGCCTTTAGGGAATATAATGATTGTAGCTATCTCTATATTTTTCTTGAAAACATATTGGGTCACTTCGAGTGGAATATTAGAATTTTCTTTATACGTAGGCCTCGGTATTCTAATTTATCTCAGTATAACCTGTTTATTTGATAAATTTCTAAATTATAAAATGCAATTTATCATACGTGAAAGCTTAACAAATTGGTTAAAAAGTGATTAAATGGCCAAACTATTGGATTTAATTATTAAAAGTGCGGAAAGGGGAAAAAATTTGCAGGCAGAAGATAGGAGTATGGTGGCAGGTCATAATGGACCTTACTACGATCCAGAAACACCAGTACGTAATTCGGGACATTGGCTTATGATTTTTGCTAAATGTTATGAACTAACTGGCAAGAATAAATTCAAAGACAAAGTTTATGAGATAGCTGAGTATTTATATTCAAAAGATGCTAGACCAAATGGCTATTCTTTTTATCATCGGGATAAAAAAGATAAGGATAGGTGTAATGGCTTAATTGGTCAAGCTTGGACTTTTGAGGCATTAGTTGAAGCAACAAGAACTTTAGGAGATGACAAATATACATTACTTGCAGAGGAAGTATTTTTTCAGCATCCATTCAATAGAAAATATGGTCTTTGGAATCGTCTTGAAATTGATGGCAAGTTTCTTACAATAGATGGTACTTTTAATCATCAACTATGGTTTGCTGCTTGTGCCTCACTTATTAAAGGTAAACAAAACGCTGAGATTATAGGCAGAGTGAAAAGATTCATGGATTGTTTACCACAAAACTTGACTATTCTTGAGAACGGTCTTATTTACCACAATATTGGACGGTTACAGGAAAAACAATTCGTTGAAAATTTTATTCTCAATGCCAAGGTGAGAAGATTGGCCGGAAGCTTTCTAAAGGCTTTAAAAAGTAGGTCGTGGCCTGAAAAGATTTCCATTTGGGAACAGATTGAAGAGGATATCTACAAAAAAGAGGTGTACAGATCACTGGGATATCATTCTTTTAACATGTATGCCTTTGCTATTTTAAAGATGCAAATTCCCCAGCATCCGTTCTGGGACTCTATATCGTTTAGAAAGGCTGTCGATTATATGCTAACTACTGAGTATAGAGAAGGTTTAAATAAAAACGGATATGGTTATCCTTACAATCCATCTGGCTTTGAGGTATCATATTCTTTAAGTGTATTAAAGAATATAAACGAAAAAGAATTGACAAAAATTAGTCAGTGGTGGATAAATGAACAGTTTAAAATGTGTTATAATAAAGAAACAGGTATGATGGATAGAAATACTGAAGACCCTTTAACACTTACTGCTCGCATTTACGAGTTGACTCGACTGCCGAGTGATTTTTTAAAGAAAATTTCAATAAGAGTGTGATACAATGATCACTGAGGACTTCCTTCATCAAAACTTTGAAATCATTATTGTTAATGATTATTTAGATCTAAGCGAGGGGGCTTGCTGAATGTTCTACGATAACAAAATTACTTTCCCAGCAGTTTCTGTCATTGTTCCTGCTTACAATGAAGAAAAAAATATTGCTAGACTTATAGAATCGTTATTAGATTTGGATTATCCAAAAGAAATACTTGAAATTATTATTATTGATAATAATTCAAATGATCGAACCAAAGAGATAATAAAACAATATCCAGTCAAATTATTAGAAGAAAAGGATATACAAAGTTCTTATGCTGCCCGTAATAAGGGAATTCAGAATGCTAAAAATGAAATCTTAGCTTTTGTAGATTCTGATTGCATTGCTACTCCGCAATGGGTTAAAGAGGGGGTCAAAGTATTGGTTTTGGAATCTGCAGATTTGGTGGGCGGAAATGTTGAGTTTATTTATTCTGAAAACAAAACAGCTGCTGAGTTATATGATTCTATCACTAATCTGCAAATCGAATCATATATTAAAGAACTAAACGCATCACCAACTGTAAATCATCTTTGTTTGCTAAAATTGGAATGTTTCCAGATTGGGTAAAGTCTGGAGGGGATATCCAATGGACTGCCAAAGCCACCATAAATGGATTTTTTCTTGTTTACGCTCCAAAAGCTGTTGTCAAGCATCCAGCACGTTCCTTGAAAGCCTTACTTAAGAAGCACTATCGTGTTAGTAAAGGGGCAATATATATCTTAGTTAGTGAAGGGAAATCGCCATGGAAAGTTATATACTTGATATTTAGCTCATTTTTACCGCCAAGATGGTGTTTAATAAGGAGGCTTATTAGTCAAAGAGGTACGAAAGAGATGAATGAGAAAGCGTTAAGTATATGGTGTGTTTCATATTTGTGCAGTTTATCAGCAGGGCTGGGAATCTTATTGTCGATATTCAGTTTTTTAAGGTGGAAGATCAAAAATGATAGTAGGTAATAGGATTACAAAAACTGTGAAAGGTACTACAAGGCCTAGGTCTAAGAATACGATGGTCGTTTATAAAGCAGTGTTAATAAAAGACTGCGTATAGGTTATTTTTTATATATTACTGCACCACTATCATAAATCTTATTTGTTTTATTATATAATGCATTGGAAATCTCATTTCTATTATAATATTTTGTTATCCAGAGTGATTTTTTCTGAATAATACTAGAATACCTAAGGTAGATATACCCTTTAGACAGTTCTTTCTTTTCGAAAAGCGAATATTCATCAATATATCCCATCTCTATTTTTCCTTGGCTAATTAGACGATACATACCTTGATGGCCTGTGTATATAATCAAATATTTCTCACCATATTCATTTAACCACTTCGCAGCATAACTCTCTTGATCATGTATATATAACTCATCAACTCCTTCACCTTCTGATTCTAAAATGATCGAACTCTCGACACCAAAAAGTTGATGTATAACACCACTAGAAAAGAGAGAATAGGGTATCAATATCAATAATATAATAAAATAAACCCAAGTTTGCGAAGTATTTTTATTCAAACTATCTTGTTTTTCTTTTGGCACAGCTTTTCTTTTTGTAAAAAAGAAAAAGTGTTTTGATAGTGTTATGCCACCTATAATAAAATAAACAGATAAAATAACTATCGCCACGGAATATAGCCTCCAAAGATCATATCCTATTGAAACATAAGGAAGTACAATTATACTTATTAATAATCCTACACACATCAACGTTATTGTAAAATATTCCATTTCAAATTTTGTTTTTAGAAAATCTGGTCTTTTTGCTTTCATGTTGGATATAGATATCATCTCTTTATATCTTCTGAGTGTAGTAAGAACCCCTATACCTATTAAAATAAACGTGCTCCAAGTAACAATAAAATTTGCTCTACTTATTATTGGATATTCAAATCCTCGACCTAGCAATCCTTTAATGGCTCCGTGTCTTGATTCTTCAATGAAGAATTTGTTTAGATTATTAATCACCTCTTTGATGAAAAAAACACCAGCACTAAATGCAGTCTTTGTTACCTGAGAATACCATAAGAATATCAAGGCAAAGAACAGGATCACGGTCGTTAAACTTATGATTTTTTTAAATGTATATTTCTTCGAGAGTATCTCTGTCACTACGAAGGTTCCAAACATAATAAAAAAGAAAATGTATGTAGTAGAATAGTGGGATATCATACAAGAAACTATAAATACAATAAATAATATTCTTTTTTTCAATGGATCTATTCTATCATTGAAGAGTGTCATCATTGCGAGTGCAAAGAATAATATTGCAACAGATGAGCGTGGATTGAACATGATTACTAAAAAATAAGATTGGAACATAAAAAAACATGATGCAAGAAATGCATAAGATTCCTCGATATATCTCTTTGATATGATATATACAACTAATGGAGAAATGGAATATATCAATGAATAAAGAATTTTGAATAGGAATTCAGGGTTTATATCTAAAATAGAGTGATATATCGCTGGGAGTAATGAGATGCTGAGACATGCATCAAGCGTGGAGTATCCAGAGATGATCCAGTGTGAGTTATCCGATGTAGTCTGAAAGAAATAGTATTCTAAATGTACATCGGACCCTATGATATGGTTCCATCTCAAAGCTGTCAAAAGTAAAAGCGATATGCTGATCAGGAATATTATAATAGGATACGATCTCTTTGGAATTTTCTGATTGAAAAGACAGATAAAAACAACGTAAATCGGAATTAAAAAGAGCAAAAACATCAAAATAATATTGTTATTTGTCGTATTCATTAAATTCATTCCAAATATACTCAATGCCGGAGAGAATATAGGAACAATCAATAAGGCCTTTTCTGATGTGCTCAAATTAAAATTTGGAAGAGAGAATATCGGCTCTTTATTTACT
>Ga0315549_1000293_pt1 | contig 61021 bp, 48 predicted proteins | sample SalMarSW160200MG_FD_203101 | JGI IMG/M metagenome (GOLD analysis project Ga0315549, IMG submission 203101) | Salt marsh sediment microbial communities from the Plum Island Ecosystem LTER, Massachusetts, United States - Salt Marsh Sediment SW1601-200 ...
TGCAACTCGACTCCGTGAAGCTGGATTCGCTAGTAATCGCGCATCAGCCATGGCGCGGTGAATACGTTCCCGGGCCTTGTACACACCGCCCGTCAAGCCATGGAAGTTGGGGGTACCTGAAGTCCGTCACCGCAAGGAGCGGCCTAGGGTAAAACCAGTGACTGGGGCTAAGTCGTAACAAGGTAGCCGTACCGGAAGGTGCGGCTGGAACACCTCCTTTCTGGAGAAGATTAATCTGTATCCGCCTGGTGCATACTTCATTAAAATACTTCGGCCACCGAAGCCTCGGCGTAGGTGGCTTGTTCCATCAAAGCAATAAGCGAATGGAAGGATCAATCGACCTGCGCTGAAGCTGCGATGGACAAAGGTTCTTTGACATATTGGCAAGAAAGTTAGTAAGATATTAATCGAGAAAGTAAACAAGAGCGCATGGTGAATGCCTTGGCTCTCAGAGGCGAAGAAGGACGTGACAAGCTGCGATAAGCTGTGGGGAGGAGCAAATATCCGTTATATCCGCAGATTTCCGAATGGGGCAACCCGTGACGTTGAAGACGTCACATTCCGTGTAAACGGAAGGCAAACCCGGGGAACTGAAACATCTTAGTACCCGGAGGAAAAGAAAACAATAGTGATTCCCTTAGTAGTGGCGATCGAAAGGGGAATAGCCCAAACCGGTATCGTTTTGGCGATACCGGGGTTGAAGGACCGTTATATATTAATAGTAATAAGAAATAGAAGCTTTCTGGAAAGTTACACCGCAGGGGGTGAAAGTCCCGTACATGTAATTATTATTATTAATAAACGGTATCCTGAGTAGGTCGGGACACGAGAAATCCTGACTGAATCTGCCAGGACCATCTGGCAAGGCTAAATACTACTGAGAGACCGATAGTGGACCAGTACCGTGAGGGAAAGGTGAAAAGCACCCCAAACAGGGGAGTGAAATAGTACCTGAAACCGTGCGCTTACAAACGGTCGGAGTGCTGACATTTATTGTCAGTATGACGGCGTGCCTTTTGCATAATGAGCCTACAAGTTACACCTCACTAGCAAGGTTAAGACTTAGAGAGTTGGAGCCGAAGCGAAAGCGAGTCTGAATAGGGCGTATAGTTAGTGGGGGTAGACGCGAAACTTAGTGATCTATCCTTGGTCAGGCTGAAGTTCCGGTAACACGGGATGGAGGGCCGAACCAGTAGACGTTGAAAAGTCTTTGGATGAACTGAGGATAGGGGTGAAAGGCTAATCAAACTGAGAAATAGCTCGTACTCCCCGAAATGCATTTAGGTGCAGCCTCGGCAGGAGTCTTGCAGAGGTAGAGCTACTGATAAGGCTAGAGGGCTTCACCGCCTATCAAACCTTGACAAACTCCGAATGCTGCAAGATGTTCTCCGGGAGTGAGCCTGCGGGTGCTAAGGTCCGTGGACAAAAGGGAAAGAACCCAGATCATCAGCTAAGGTCCCAAAATATATGCTAAGTTGATTTAACGAGGTGCGACTGCTTAGACAGCTAGGATGTTGGCTTGGAAGCAGCCATTCATTTAAAGAGTGCGTAACAGCTCACTAGTCGAGCGGTTGTGCGTGGATAATAATCGGGCATAAGCATATTACCGAAGCTATGGTACTGATTCCGATTTATCGGAATCAGTAGGTAGGGGAGCATTCCAGACAGCGCTGAAGAAGTACTGTAAGGTATTTTGGAGCGTCTGGAAAAGAATATGTAGGCATAAGTAACGATAAGACAGGTGAGAAACCTGTCCACCGAAAGACTAAGGTTTCCTGATCAACGCTAATCGGATCAGGGTTAGTCGGGTCCTAAGGTTAAACCGAAGGGTGATACTGATGGACAACTGGTTAATATTCCAGTACCACCATATACTGCGATGGGGTGACGGAGAAGTGAAAGATCCGCGTACTGACGGAATAGTACGTTAAAGGGTGTAGTTATATCACGATGTTAATAGCTTCGTGATGACGAACCTGAGAGTACCATGAGCCTTCGGGCAAGTGGATAGTGATCCTAATCAGACTTCCAAGAAAATCCTCTAAGCATCAGGTATATGGTGCCCGTACCATAAACCGACACAGGTAGTCGAGGAGAGAATCCTAAGGTGCTCGAGTGATCCGTGGCTAAGGAACTAGGCAAATTAGACCTGTAACTTAGGGAGAAAGGTCTCCTGACAGCGATGTCGGGACGCAGATAAATGGCCCAGGCGACTGTTTAGCAAAAACACATGGCTTTGCGAAATTGAAAGATGAAGTATAAGGCCTGACACCTGCCCGGTGCCGGAAGGTTAAGAGGGGGGGTTATTCCGCCAACTGACGGAAGAAGCTCTGAATTGAAGCCCCGGTAAACGGCGGCCGTAACTATAACGGTCCTAAGGTAGCGAAATTCCTTGTCGGGTAAGTTCCGACCTGCACGAATGGTGTAACGATCTGGGCACTGTCTCAGCCACGAGCTCGGTGAAATTGTAGTTCCGGTGAAGATGCCGGATACCCGCAACGGGACGGAAAGACCCCGTGAACCTTTACTATAGCTTAACATTGATTTTGGGTAAGTAATGTGTAGGATAGGTCGGAGACTGTGAAGCGGTTTCGCCAGGAATCGTGGAGTCACCCTTGAAATACGACCCTTTATTTACCTGGAACCTAATTCCGCTTTGCGGAAGACATTGTTTGGTGGGTAGTTTGACTGGGGTGGTCGCCTCCTAAAGAGTAACGGAGGCTTCTAAAGGTACCCTCAGCACGATTGGTAACCGTGCGAAGAGTGCAATGGCATAAGGGTGCTTAACTGTGAGACTGACAAGTCGAACAGGTACGAAAGTAGAGCATAGTGATCCGGTGGTTCCGTATGGAAGGGCCATCGCTCAAAGGATAAAAGGTACTCCGGGGATAACAGGCTGATCGCCGCCAAGAGCTCATATCGACGCGGCGGTTTGGCACCTCGATGTCGGCTCGTCACATCCTGGGGCTGGAGAAGGTCCCAAGGGTTCGGCTGTTCGCCGATTAAAGTGGCACGCGAGCTGGGTTCAGAACGTCGTGAGACAGTTCGGTCCCTATCTGTTGTGGGCGTAGGAGATTTGAGAGAACCTGACACTAGTACGAGAGGACCGTGTTGGACAAACCTCTGGTGTACCTGTTGTGGCGCCAGCTGCACCGCAGGGTAGCTATGTTTGGAAGAGATAAGTACTGAAAGCATCTAAGTACGAAGCTCATCCCAAGATGAGATCTCCCTTAAGGGTCGTTGAAGACTACAACGTTGATAGGCTGCAGGTGTAAAGGCAGTAATGTCAAAGCTGAGCAGTACTAATTACCCATGAACTTTCCGGGAAATACTTTATTAGCTTTCAAAGCCAATGTGTCAATAATTATTAAAGACCTTAAGGTAACTATAGCGGCGGGGTTCCACCTCTTCCCATTCCGAACAGAGAAGTTAAGCCCGCCAGCGCCGATGGTACTGCAATAGTGGGAGAGTAGGACGTTGCCGACTTTAAATACAAAAGCCCTTCAGGCAACTGAAGGGCTTTTGTATTTAAATAATCTTATTCTCCCAACCAGGGAGTATTAATAAAACTTATACCTTTTATCAACAATATTTGCCTTTTTCCGCAAGGCTTCATAAGCTTCATAACTACCCCTCATCTGGAATGTTGCCATAAGCCTCTCTTGCAGTAACTTAAGGTCTTCCTCGCCGGTAGTGGTTATGTTGTTGACTGTAAGCATGTAAACACCATTATTACCATTTACAGGACCTGCTACAACCCCCTGCTGCGCTGCTGATGCTGCAGAAATAAGTGCTGGTTCATTACCGGCACCAGGTACCATGTAAGACCTGAAATTTATCTGGGTAGCCTCCTGTACCGTAAGTCCCAAAGAACGTGCTAAATCATCAAGTGTTTCACCTGCTTCAGCATTCTTTTTAAATTCAGCCGATATTATATCAGCTTTCTTTTCCTTTGTCAGATCAAACCTTATTTCATTCTCAATATCCTTGACAGGAGCAATTCCTTCCTCCTGAATCCTTGTGCAGTATGCAACAACATATTTATCACCAACCTCAAATACTGCCTGCTGACTGTTGTCAAGAACAATCTTCCCTTCTTCAGCCTGAAATAATGATATAACCAGATTCCTCGGATTATCAAGGCCGGGCAAAGTTTTCTGCTGGGGAGCAATATCATTTGCCACACGCTTGTTCAATCCCTGTTCAGCTACGGAATTATTGAATTTCTCATAAGTATCATTCGTTCCCGCAAACTGACTTGCTTCACTGTATACCCTCTGGTTAGTAGCTGAACCTGGTATGATTTTCCGGTCAATTATGCCTATATTATACTTTCTGGATTTTGTCGACTGTGCAAGAATTTCAATAATATGAACCCCGAAAGTAGTTTCAGCTGTTACAATATCTCCCTTTTTTCCTGAAAAACAGGCGTTATTAAACGGCACCACCATTCTTCCTTCAGGAAACCATCCAAGATCACCTCCAAGCTGGGCAGATCCCTGATCATCAGAGAGCGACTGAGCAAGAACTTCAAAGGATGTACCTGCTTTTATAAGCCTGATAAGACTGTCAGCCTGAACTCTGACCTGTTCAAGAGAACTCGTCTGATCCGGGGATAACAGGATATGACGGACATGAACAGAATCAGGTCTGTCTCCAACCTCCAGTAATCTTGCCAGTTTAAAAGTACCATCCTCATTGTAAGGCCCGAAAACTGTTTTTAGATCTTCCTTCCTTACAAAATCAGTAAGATTTTCAGGCACCTCACTCAGTGGTACAAAAAAACCAACATGCCTGGTGTCGGCATTCAGGTTTATAAACTGAAGGGGATCAGATGTTTCTGAAAATTCCTCCTTTATATTGTTTATCCATTCTTCGGTCTGCTTTATATCTTCTTCTGAAGGTATAACATCAAAAGTCACATATTCAACATCTCTCAGAGCATCTCTCTTATAATTGTTTTTGTGTTGTGCGTAATAGGATTCAATTTCTTTCATTGATATTGTGATGGCAGAATCGGGTACTGAAGCATAGTTCTTCATAATAAAACTGAAATCTACGGTTGCAGAGGCCAGTTTCATATCAAACTCTGCCTGTTTGGAGGTTACAAACAATCCCTTTGATACAAGACCGTTGTATTTTGTATTCATTCTTTCGTTAACAATCTCATTTTCAAAGAATAGCCAATATCTTTTCGCAGTCTCGTCAATCTCTGTCTGTTTCAGGAAGGCCACAAGAAATGATTTATTGAATATACCTGTTTGCTGATCGGTGAAGAGCTGCATTACAATAGGATGTGGATTGTTACCAAGAACAAGCTCATCAACTTCTTCTGTGCTCACCCCAATTCCCAGCTTCTTATACCTGCTGTCAAGTATTTTTTCCCTTATCAACTGTTCCCAGGTCTGTTCCCTGATTGATTCTGTTGTGGATTCATCAAGGTTGCTGGTACCAGATAATTTATAAATTTCTATAAGATTCTGTACTTTCTGCTCGTAATCCTGAAATGATACCGTTTCTCCGCTTATCTGGCCAATTTCATAATATTTTCTGGCCTGAATTCTCTGCCCTCTGCCACTGCCGAAAAAATCACTCACCACAAACAGGAGAAGTGAAATACCAATAACCCCTGCAACCAATACTCCGGCCTTTTCTCTTAAAAATTGAAGTGTTGACATTTATTATCCTTCTGTTATTATATTAATGATATACGGTTTTTATTACAGGCGACAAATATAAGAAAATTCCATTCAAAATAACTACAGATTCTGTTTTCAATCTGTGCTCAAACATTATTATCCTGAATAGAAAAATATTACTAGCGCAAATTCTTGAATTATATTACTAAAAATAAAGGGCTCATTCTAAAAATATATAAAAAATATTTCAAATAACCTAAAAAAAATAGGGGGTATTATGAAAAAAAGTATCAAAAAATGAAAAAATGCATTAAAAATATGAGGGTTATTATAAAAATATATATTTTTGCTCAAAAATTTTAAAGATATGGCAGAACTAAGATTTAGTGCATTAAGAGAAGTTTTTAACAGGGATCCTGTTCCGATACAGACTCCTTCAGCCAATGTATCCGATTACTTTGGAGAATATGTTTTTGATCTTCATAAGATGGAACATTACTTGCCCAGGGAAGCCTTTAAGCTGGTAAAAAGTGCGATAGAAGAAGGTAACTCATTAGGCAGGCAGACAGCTAACCAGGTAGCAACCGCACTGAAGGCATGGGCAATTGAAAATGGAGCTACTCATTATACTCATTGGTTTCATCCTCTGACAGACGGAACTGCTGAAAAGCATGATGGATTTCTTGAAATAGGAGAAAGAGGTCATATGGTCGAAAACTTTTCAGGTGAAGTACTGGTACAGTCCGAACCAGATGCTTCAAGCTTTCCAAGCGGGGGAATACGTAATACTTTCGAGGCAAGAGGCTACACTGCATGGGATGTGTCATCACCATGTTTTATAGTAGGATCGACATTGTGTATTCCAACCATCTTTGTTTCCTATACCGGAGAAGCACTCGACTATAAGGCACCTCTTCTTAAAACACTTTATGAACTCGACAAAGCAGCTGTTGAAGTATGCCAGTACTTCGATAAGGATGTGAATAAGGTAATTGCAACACTTGGCGTTGAGCAGGAATATTTTCTGATTGATGAGGCTCTCTATTATGCCCGTCCCGACCTGATACTGGCCGAAAGGACTCTTATGGGACACCAGTCATCCAAAGATCAGCAGCTTGCTGATCATTATTTCAGCTCCATACCTGAACGTGTAATGTGGTTCATCAAAGACTTTGAATTTGAAGCACATAAACTTGGTATTCCTGTGAAAACACGACATAACGAGGTTGCTCCCAATCAGTATGAATGTGCACCTATATATGAAGAGGTCAACCTTGCAGTTGATCATAACCAGCTATTAATGGATATCATGAAAAGGGTTGCTCGGAAACATAAATTCAGGGTACTGTTTCATGAAAAACCATTTGCAGGAATAAATGGTTCAGGTAAACATAATAACTGGTCGCTGGCTACCAATACAGGTGTAAACCTGCTCTCACCGGGGAAAAATCCTAAAACCAATCTGCAGTTTCTTACATTTCTGGTGAATGTAATTAAAGCTGTTAACGACAGTAATAATATAATCAGAGCTTCAGTTATGAATGAGTCTAATTCCTACAGACTCGGAGGCCACGAAGCTCCCCCTGCAATAATCTCAGTATTTCTTGGATCCTACCTTCAAAGTATACTCAATGATATAACCCTGAAAGTAACTGACAAAAAAATGACTCCGGCACAGAAGACAGAACTTAAACTGGGGATAGGCAAGATACCTGAGATTCTACTGGATAATACCGACAGGAACCGTACTTCACCCTTTGCTTTCACAGGCAACCGGTTTGAGTTCAGAGCAGTAGGTTCATCTGCGAACTGCAGTGCTTCAATGATAGTGCTCAATGCAGCTGTTGCATATCAACTTAGAAAATTTAAAAAAGAAGTTGACCTTATTATTAGAAAAGGACGGAATAAAGATGAAGCAATTTTTCTGGTTCTTAAGAAATATATAAATGAATCGGAAAGGGTTCTTTTCGAAGGTGATAATTACAGCGAATCATGGCAAAAGGAAGCTCAGAAAAGAGGACTCTCCAATTTAAAGAGCGTTCCCGAATCAATCAGTCTTTTTTTATCGGAAGAATCAAAAGATGTACTGATCGGGTCAGGCATTTTCACTGACAAGGAACTTGAGGGTCGCCTGGAGGTCGAGTATGAGAAATTCACGAAAAAGGTACAGATTGAAGCAAGGGTTCTCGGTGATCTGGCAATAAATCATATAATACCTACTGCCATACGTTATATGACTTCCCTTATCGAAAATGTTAAAGGTTTGAACGATGTTTTTGACGATCTTGAATTTGAACGTCTGGCCGAAGCCCGCAAAGAGATGATAGTTAGTATATCTGATCATATTACCATGATCAAGAGGCTTGTGGATGAAATGGTTGAGGAGCGTAAAAAAGCCAATGTCATTCAGAATTCTTATAAAAAGTCTTTAACCTACGAAAAGAACGTAAAACCTTACCTGGATGAGATAAGAACTCATATTGATAAACTTGAACTTATTGTTGATGATGAAATTTGGCCTTTACCAAAATACAGGGAGTTATTATTTACAAGATAACAGTTCAGTTAGTTAATACCATATTAACGTAGAGCCAGCTCTCAGAGCTGGCTCTACTGATAATATTTCTATCCCCGGAACGTTAAAAGTGTTAGAGGAATCACTTTAATTGATTATTTTTGTGATCAAATGGAAATATGAATTATGAAGCAATTATCATTAATCATATTATTAACAATTTTAATTCTGCCTGAGGTTGCGGGACAGAAACGAAAAGTGGAAAGAGCCTATTCATCCTTCAAGGCGGGAGAATATTATCAGGCAATAGATCATTTTAAGGATGCGTATTCCAGAACCAAAAAAGCTGATAGAGCTTCACGAACAGAAATGATATTTATGATAGCTGAATGTTACCGGCTTACAAACGATCCGAGAAATGCTGAAACATGGTATAAACTGGCAGTCCGATCATCTTTTTCACGGCCTGAAGCCCAGTACTGGCTTGCAGAATCACTAAAGAAAAACGGTAAGTATGAACAGGCAATCGAAGAATTTAAGAAGTATAAACAGGTTGCTCCTTCTGATCCCAGGGCTGATCAGGGTATACGTTCCTGTGAACTGGCTGCTGAATGGATGAGAAATCCTGAAGCATACAGGGTTGAAGAGCTAAGAGAACTGAATTCAAGAGATGCCGATTTCGGTCCCGCTTATGCACGCGATGATTTCGGGGTGGTTTATTTTACCTCTTCGCGCGACGATGCTGCCGGTAATAAAACGCATGGTGCAACTGGTCAGAGTTTTACCGATATTTTTGAAACCCGGTTGGATAAAAAATCAAAATGGAGCACTCCTGTTCCTGTTGCGATCATCAACAGTGAGTTTGAAGAAGGAACACCTGACTTTTCATCCGATTACAGAGAGCTTTATTTTACCAGATGTGAAGCAGGAAAACGCGAAAAGAAAGGTTGTGTGATTATGTATTCGAAAAGTACAGGCGATAGCTGGAGTGAGCCTGAGAATCTCGGCTTCCTCCCTGATTCCCTGGTAACTGCACATCCTGCCATCTCATCTGACGGATTGACACTTTACTTTGTTTCTGACCTTGCAGGTGGTTTCGGAGGAAAAGATATTTACATAGTAACAAGGACAAATACAGACGATCCGTGGTCAGTACCGCAAAATGCGGGCCCTGATATTAATACGAGCGGTGATGAGCTGTTTCCCTTCGTAAGGGATGACGGATATCTCTATTTTGCATCGGACGGGCATATAGGTATGGGGGGACTTGATATTTTCAGATCTGAACCACAGCCTGATGGCTCGTGGGTGGTACAGAACATGAAATCACCAATTAACAGCAATGCCGACGATTTCAGTATTGTATTTGAAACAGGTAACGAACGTGGTATATTCAGTTCAACCCGCAAAGGAAGAGGCAATGATGAACTTTATTCATTCGAAATGCCTCCCCTTAGATTTAATATTACAGGCCTGGTAAAAGATGAAAAAACAGGTGCACCCATTTCCGTATCGGTTGTGCAGCTAATCGCAAGTGACGGATCTAACCTCCAGACTGAGACAGGTAACAGCGGGGATTTCAGATTTGCACTCAAACCGGATGTCGATTATATATTCCTCGCTTCAAAAAGAGGTTACCTTAACGGGAAAGAGAAAGAGACTACCAAAGGCCAGGAAAAGAGCCGCGACTTTATGGTTACAATTCTTCTGACTGCTATAGATAAACCGATTGAACTGCCCAACATATTTTATGATTTTAATAAGTATGACCTTAGACCTGAATCGATGGTTTCGCTCGACAAACTTGTGGAAACACTTACTGACAATCCTAATGTAACCATTGAACTTATGTCACATACCGATTCACGTGATACTGAAGAGTATAATCAGGACCTGTCGCAAAAGAGAGCACAATCGGTGGTACAGTATCTGATTGAAAAAGGCATTGCACCGGAAAGGCTTTCACCCAGAGGCTATGGCGAATCAAGTCCAAAAATAGTAGATACATCAATAGCCGGACAATATCGGTTCCTCAGTGAAGGATCTGTACTATCAGAACAATTTATCAACTCCCTTGCAAATGAGGAACAAAAGGAAATTGCCCACCAGATAAACCGCAGAACTGAGTTCAGGGTATTGAGGACAGATTATGAATCACCGGAGAAATAAATGTTCTCGTGAAATGAAACTTTGTCTTTAAATTGTCATTACCTTAAATCTTATCCTATTCATTATGAAGTCTTTTATATCCTCTTTACTCTTAATTTTTGCAATAGCCTTAACACTTAAACCCTCGAATCCAATTCACATACTTGTCGTCACCGGCGGCCATGGATATAAAGTTGAACAGTTCAATGAAATGCTTGAAAGTTTGAAGCCGGATATTTCTTTTCAGGTGACAGAATTTCCGGAAGCATATGATATGTTTCTTCCTGAAAACAGAGATAAGTACGATGTTCTGGTGTTCTATCATATGTGGCAGCAGATAACCGACGAACAGGCAAAAGCTGTTACTGAATGTATAAGGGAAGGAAAACCGGTTGTTGCTCTTCATCACAGTATCTGCGCTTATGATAGTTGGCCTGAATATGTAAGGATTATAGGAGGAAAATATTTTCATCAACCGTCAACAATAGATGGGAAGTTATATCCGGCTTCGTCTTATATCCATGACCTTCATTTCAATGTAAAAATTGTAAATCCGGAACATCCTGTAACAAAAGGGCTGAAGGATTTTGAAATTTTTGATGAGACATATAAGGATTATTATGTCGAACCTGATGTTACGCCTTTACTGACTACTGAAGAGCAAACCAGCACCCCGGTTATCGGCTGGACAAAAACATACGGACAGGCCCGTGTTGTAACTCTGCAAAGTGGCCACGATGCTCCAACATTTGAAAATCCCAACTACAGAAAACTGTTGAAACAGTCAATAATGTGGGTGTATGACGGGATATAATAATTGACCCTTGTTGCTGGTTCTTCTTTTTTTTGTAATCCAGCATCCAGCACCCAGCACCCAGCACCCAGCATCAAGCACCCAGCACCCAGCCCCAGCACCTTTTTTTTACATTTTTCCTATATTTACCTCCATATCTCAACACACTATGTCATCCAAATCTAAATACAGCAAAAGAGGTGTCTCCTCAGCAAAGGAGGATGTTCATGAAGCATTAAAGAACATTGATAAAGGATTATATCCTAATGCATTTTGTAAAATTGTCCCCGACCATATGGGTGGCGATGAAGAGTATTGCAATATAGTACATGCTGATGGTGCTGGCACAAAATCTTCACTGGCATATATTTACTGGAAAGAGACCGGCGACCTTTCAGTCTGGAAAGGCATTGCACGGGATGCCATTGTAATGAACCTGGATGACCTGCTTTGTGCCGGTGCTTACAATAATATTCTCATTTCATCAACAATCGGGCGGAACAAACACCTGATACCAGGTAAAGTTATTTCTGCAATTATTAATGGTGCTGAAGAGGTTCTCGAAGAATTGCGAAATATGGGGATTAATATCTATTCAACCGGGGGTGAGACAGCTGATATAGGAGATCTTGTAAGGACAATTGTGGTTGATTCAACAGTCGTAACCCGTATGAAAAGATCTGATGTTATTTCAAACGATAAGATAGCACCGGGAGATGTAATTATCGGATTTGCGTCATACGGACAAACAACTTATGAAAATGAGTATAACAGCGGTATAGGTAGCAATGGTCTGACATCAGCCCGCCATGATGTTTTCGGTCCATATATTGCAACAAAATACCCCGAGAGCTTTGATTCTGCTCTTCCCTATGAACTTTTTTATGCGGGAAGACTGAAACTGACCGATCCTGTTGAAAACCTGAACACCGATGCAGGAAAACTTGTTCTGTCTCCTGCCCGCACCTATGCACCTGTAGTCAGACAAATACTGGAGATCATGCGCTCTGACATTCATGGTATGATTCATTGTACAGGTGGCGGACAGACTAAAGTGATGAGGTTTATTGATAATCTGCATGTTATAAAAAACGACATGCTTCCTGTTCCCCCTTTGTTCCGGCTAATACAAGAACAATCCGGAACTCCCTGGGATGAGATGTATAAAGTATTTAATATGGGACACAGATTTGAGATCTACACAGATCCCCAAAACGCTGATAAGATAATTAAGATTGCCGCTGGTTTTAATCTGGATGCAAAGATTATCGGACATTGTGAAGAATATGATAATAAGAAACTTACTATCAGCACTGAAAACGGAACCTTCGAATATTACTAGCACCCGGCACCCAGCACCCAGCACCAAATTCACTTTAAATTATTATATTTGCACGCTGAAAATTCAATATATGGCTCATAATATGATACTGGAGAAGCTTGAAGGTGTGAAACAAAGATTCATTGAAGTGGGTGAGTTGCTTGCTAAGCAGGAAGTGTACTCTGATATGAAGCGCTATATCAAACTTAACAAGGAATATAAGGAACTTCAACCTGTTATCGAAGCTTACGAGAAGTACAGACTGATTTTCTCCAACATTACAAGCACAAAAGAATTGCTTGCTAAAGAAAAGGATGAAGATATGAGAGAGATGGCCAAGATTGAACTTGAGGAGTTGAATGAACGTCTTCCTGAAATGGAGGAAGAGATAAAACTGCTGCTTATACCTGCGGATCCGGAAGATGATAAAGATGCAATAATTGAAATAAGAGCTGGTACAGGTGGTGATGAAGCCTGTATTTTTGCGGGCGACCTGTCCAGAATGTACACCAAGTATTTTGAAACAAGAGGGTGGAAAGTTTACATTAATCGTTATACTGAGGGTACTGCAGGAGGATATAAAGAAATTGTCATGAGTGTAACAGGCGAAGGTGTTTATGGTTTGATGAAATACGAATCGGGTGTTCACCGTGTACAAAGGGTACCACAAACTGAAGCACAGGGACGCGTCCATACATCTGCTGCTTCTGTCGTTGTACTTCCCGAAGCTGATGAGTTTGATGTGGAGATTAAAAACGAAGATATCCGGAAAGACACTTATTGCTCTTCTGGTCCCGGCGGACAATCTGTAAATACAACTTATTCAGCAGTTCGTCTTACTCATATCCCCACTGGTATAGTGGTTACATGTCAGGATGAGAAGTCGCAGCTTAAAAATTACGACAAGGCATTAAAGGAATTGAGGACCAGACTTTATAATCTTGAGTACCAGAAATTCCTTGATGAAGTATCACACCGCCGGAAAACAATGGTTTCAACAGGTGACCGGTCAGCAAAGATACGCACCTATAATTATCCCCAGGGAAGACTGACCGACCACAGGATCAATCTTACAATATATAATCTGCCTTCAATTCTCGATGGCAATATCCAGGATATTATTGATAAACTGCAGATGGCTGAAAATGCTGAACGTCTGAAAGAAAGTAATATTTAACCAGGCTGAAATGGATCAATCACAATTATTTAAGAAAATCATTGCAAAACATTCATTCCTTTGTGTTGGCCTTGATACAGAGCTTGAAAGAATTCCTGCTTTCCTGTTGAAGTATAAAGATCCTGTTTATGAGTTTAATAAACGTATTATTGATGTTACTCAGCAATATACTGTTGCTTATAAACCCAATATTGCTTTTTATGAATGTTCCGGTGCAAAAGGGTGGTTATCACTGGAATCGACTTTAAAATATATCAGGAAAAAATTTCCCGGCATTTTTGTCATTGCCGATGCCAAAAGGGGAGATATTGGTAACACATCAAAAATGTATGCCAGGGCATTTCTGGAAAACATGGCTTTCGATGCAGTTACTGTTGCTCCATATATGGGAGAAGATTCTGTTATTCCATTCCTTTCCTTTAAAGACAAATGGGTGATTCTTCTGGCACTTACATCTAACAAGGGAGCAGATGATTTTCAATATCACAATGAGGATGGGATTAAACTTTTTGAAAGAGTATTAGCGGTTTCCAAAAAATGGGGAACAACAGATAATCTTATGTATGTTGTTGGTGCAACGAGGGCCGAAATGCTGAAAGATATACGTAAAATAGTACCTGACCATTTCCTGCTTATCCCCGGTGTGGGAGCTCAGGGTGGTAATCTTGAAGAAGTAGCCAGATATGGCATGAACAGCAAATGCGGATTGCTTGTAAATTCATCACGTGGGATCATCTTTGCCGACAACTCCAGAAAATTTGATAAAGTCGCAGGTGAAAAAGCGAGGGAGATGCAGCAGGAGATGGAGCAGTACCTCGCTGAAAGAAACCTGATCTGATTTATTGTCTTTTAGTTTTACGCCCTTCGGACGCTCTCTTGCTCTCTTTGTTCGCTGTCGTGCTCCATTCTGTCGGTGTCATTAGTTTTAAGGACGTTCCGCGTGAGCGGAACAGACAATTAGACAGCACGAAGCGCAAGAAATGACCAGACGCGTTAGTACACCCATCTCTTTTGTACATTAATATTTTTCTTTATATTTACAGTCTTGCTGCCAAGAACTTAACTCGTGCTGTTATGAAAGAGGAATTCCTTCATTATTTGTGGAAATACAGTCTTTATGATGCAGATAGTTTGTGTGATAACACCGGGAACAGAATAACTGTATTGTGCCCGGGGGAATACAACCGTGATTCCGGACCTGATTTTTTCAATGCCAGAATAAGTACAGGAGGTATTGAATGGGCAGGGAATGTTGAAATACATTTCCGTTCATCACATTTTGATATTCACGGACATAGCAGGGATCATGCATTTGACAATGTGATCCTGCATGTTGTGGCAGAGAACGACAGGAGAGTTTTTAATTCAAAGGGTGAAGAGTTGCTGACTGTTGGCTTAACCTTTGATAGTACACTTTATGAAAAGTACCTCGATCTGGTTAATAATCCATGTATTATTGCATGCCAGGATAATATAAATAAACTGGACAGTTTTTACATAAGGCACTGGCTGCATTCGCTGGTTGTTGAACGGTTAGAGGAGAAATCTGCCTCAATACGCAAGATTTTGTCGGAAACAAGCCAGGACTGGGATGAGACGTTCTACAGGGTATTGAGCCGTTACTTTGGATTCAGGGTTAATACCGAACCGTTTGAAATGCTTGCTACGGCCATTCCGTTCAAGATCATACGTAAACATTCTGATAACAGATTCCAGGTTGAGGCATTGCTCTTCGGTACAGCCGGGATGCTTGAGGAGGGGCTCTTCAAAAATGTACTTGCAGATGATTATTATAAGAATCTTGTTAAAGAATATAAGATTCTTTCAGTTAAGTATTCCTTTAAACCAATCCATGGCTGGATTTGGAAATTCTCACGTTTGAGGCCGGTAAATTTCCCGACAATAAGGATTTCACAACTTTCAGCAATGCTTTCGGTTGCAGGAGGGCTATTCTCAAAAGTGGTTGAGGCAAAACGGTTGGAGCAATTGACTGAGATTTTTGATGTAACTGCATCTGAATACTGGGACGATCATTATGTTTTCGGGAAGAAAAGCAGGCGAATTTCCAAACATACCGGATCGCAGGCAACAGATATTATACTAATAAATGCAGTAATTCCTGCAATATTTGTTTATGGTCAGTTAAGGGATCAACCCGAAGTCTGTGAAAGAGCATTAAACTTCCTTGAAAATATCAGGCCCGAGGAAAACTCTGTTACTGCGGAGTGGAAAAACGCGGGTATTGATCCAGATTCAGCTTTTTATACACAGGCATTAATTCAGCTCAGGACTGAATACTGTAAGAAAAGGAGATGCCTCGATTGCCGTATAGGTACCAAGCTTATCAGCATGGGTAAGAGGCTGAAGAATCAGAGGGATCTTATGCTTGAACCATAATATTGGGATGGGGGAAGGGGGTGAGGAAGTGATTAAAATAATTGATTGGAATCTCGCTTTAATGATCACCTATTTTGACAAAATGAATAATAATGTTGATATAATGTTGAATTATAAGACTATTTGACGCAACTTTTACCTGTATTTTTACGTCTTTCTATTTAGAAGAGGCAATAAATAATTTCAGTTATTTGTTTTCTCTGAAAGAAATATTTTCAGAACAATATAAAAAAATATTCAATTGTTTAATAATTTTCATAAAAAAGCCTTATTTTTGCGTTCCAAAATTGGAGACTCAATCTATATTTGGATAAACAATATATTAGTAAAAGATATGTATTTGACGGCTGAAAAAAAACAAGAGTTTTTCAAAACATTTGGAACATCGGAGATTGATACAGGTACGGCTGAAGGGCAGATTGCATTATTTTCTTACAGGATATCTCATCTTACCGAACATTTGAAAAAGAATAAGAAAGATTACAGTACCCAACGGGCACTTATTAAACTTGTGGGCAGGCGAAGAAAACTCCTGGATTATCTCAAAATAAAAGATATCGAGCGGTATCGCGAAATCATAAAAGCGTTAAGATTACGTAAATAAGAAAAAGGCAATTCTGAGTTGCCTTTTTTCTTATTATAAATATTATGTAATTTCAATTTTTAAAAATCACTATATGTTTAATATTAAAGAAAAGACTATTGATCTCGGAGACGGGAAGACAATAACCCTGGAAACAGGCAGAATAGCAAGGCAAGCTGACGGATCTGTTCTGTTAAAGATGGGTAAAACAATGTTACTTGCTACTGTAGTGGCTGCAAAAGAGCCAAAAGAGGATATTGACTTCATGCCACTTTCAGTGGAATACAAAGAAAAATATGCATCATCAGGCCGATTCCCGGGGGGATTTCTGAAACGGGAATCCCGTCCGTCAGACTACGAAATACTTATTGCAAGGCTTGTCGACAGGGCATTAAGACCACTGTTCCCTGATGATTTTTATGCCGAAACATTTGTGACTATTAACCTGATCTCGGCAGATATTGAAATCATACCTGATGCACTTGCAGGTCTTGCTGCTTCAGCTGCACTGATGCTTTCAGATATTCCTTTCAAGGGACCAATCTCGGAAGTGAGAATTGCCAGAATAAACAACGAATTTGTTATTAATCCGACTGTTTCCCAGTTAAAGGAAACCGACATCGATCTGATGGTTGGTGCCACACTCGATAATATTATCATGGTGGAGGGGGAAATGAAGGAAGTAACAGAAGACGAAATGATTGAGGCCCTGGAGATTGCCCATGATGCTATAAAAATCCAGTGCAGAGCCCAAATGGAATTTGCTGAGGAGATCGGGTCAACAGTAAAGCGTGAATATTGTCATGAAGAGAATAAGGAAGAACTGAAGAAGAAAGTATGGGATGAGACTTATGAGAAGTGTTATCAGGTAGCTAAAAGCCTTATAACCGATAAACACAAGAGGGAAGAAGCATTTGAAGCTGTCGTGACTGATTTCCTGAGCCAGTTTTCTGAAGAGGACGAAATCGATGAAATGATCGTAAAGCGGTATTATCACGAAGTTCATAAAGAGGCTGCCAGAAGACTTGTACTGGATGAAAATGTCAGACTTGACGGCAGAAAGCCGGATGAGATACGTCCCATTATCTGTGAGATAGATCCCTTACCCGCAACACATGGATCAGCGCTTTTTACAAGAGGGGAAACACAATCGCTGACAACCGTTACTCTCGGAACAAAGCTTGATGAAAAAATTATTGATGATGTACTTACAAGGGGTACAGAAAAATTTACACTTCATTATAATTTTCCTCCTTTTTCAACCGGTGAGGCAAGACCAGTAAGAGGGATAAGCAGAAGGGAGATCGGACATGGCAATCTTGCACACAGGGCATTGAAAAATATGATGCCACCTGAAGAAGAAAATCCATATGCAATAAGAGTTGTCTCAGATATTCTCGAATCAAACGGATCCTCATCAATGGCTACAGTATGTGCAGGTTCCCTGGCTCTGATGGATGCCGGGATCAAGATCAACAAACCTGTTTCCGGTATTGCCATGGGACTTATAACCGACAAGAACTCAGATAAGTATGCGATACTGTCAGATATTCTTGGCGACGAGGATCATCTTGGTGATATGGACTTTAAGGTAGCGGGCACCCGCGACGGGATTACTGCCACGCAGATGGATATCAAGATAGAAGGTCTATCATTCGAAGTGCTTAAAAAAGCCCTTGAACAGGCCAGGGTAGGAAGAATGCATATACTTGACATTATGCAAAAGACAATAGCTGAACCACGTCCTGACCTCAAACCTCATGCGCCCAGAATAGAGATGCTGACTATACCAAAAGATATGATTGGAACATTGATTGGTCCGGGTGGAAAAGTTATCCAGGAGATACAACGTGAGACAGGAGCAACAATCATTGTTGAGGAAACCAATGGATTTGGCGAAGTCAATATCTTCGGCGAAAATGCTGAGATAATATCGGCTGCACTTGAGTGGGTGAAAAAAATTGTTGCTGTACCGGAAGTCGGTCAGGTATATAAGGGAAAAGTCAAGACTATCGTTCAGTTCGGAGCCTTTGTTGAGATACTACCAAATAAAGACGGACTCCTGCATATATCAGAAATTGACTGGAAAAAGATTAAAACAGTTGAAGAGGTGCTTAAAGCGGGTGATGAAGTTGAAGTAAAACTGATTGATATAGATCCCAGATCCGGGAAACTTAAACTTTCAAGAAAAGTCCTTCTTCCCCGTCCGCCCAGACCTGAAACAGGCCATCGGAAACATGAAGATTAGTTATAACTATATTGTTATTGAAGGTAACATAGGAGCTGGAAAAACAACCCTGGCAGGAAGAATTGCCGATCAGTTTAATGCACATCTTATACTCGAACGTTTTGGTGACAATCCGTTCCTGCCCAGGTTTTATGAAGATCCTGAAAAGTACGCCTTTCAACTCGAATTATCCTTTCTGGCCAGCCGTTATAAACAACTGAACGAAGAACTCAACCCGCGAAATCTGTTTAGGACCTTTACTGTTGCGGATTATTATTTTATGAAATCACTGGTTTTTGCTTCGTCCACTCTTAAAGGAGATGATTATAACCTGTACAGACAGATATTTTATATCATCTACAAGTCGCTTCCTAAACCCGATATTTATGTTTACCTGCACCTTGATCCTGAACGTTTATTACATAATATAAAAAAAAGAGGCAGAGATTATGAACAAACTATAACAAAGGAATACCTTCAAAAAATACAGGACAGTTATTTTACTTTTTTCAAACAAAATCCCGGGAACAAATATCTGTTGATTGATATCAATGAATTAGATTTTGTTGCTGATGAGGAGGAGTATAATAAAATCATAGAAATAATTTTCTCGCATGAATACCCTGCCGGACTAAATAAAGTAATTCTGTAATATTTTTTATATTTTGGCCATTTCTATGACTATTTTTTTTTAGATTTGCATATAATTACAGAAATTTGTATCTTGTTCGTTGTATCTCATGTGAAATTATTGCTTAAACAAATAACAATTTAAACTATGAAAGAAATCAGAAGCTATTTTATCCTTATCCTTGCAGCAGCTCTTATGACAAGTTGCAGCGGATTAAATAAAATGAAGAAAAACGCCAACTTAATCAAGTACGAGGTTATACCACAAGTACTTGAGGCTCACGCTGGTATGGTAGACGTAACAATCAAAGGCACATTCCCGGAAAAATATTTCGACAAAAAGACCACTGTACAGGTTACTCCGGTACTGACATATGCAGGGGGTGAAACAGCTTTTGATGAAGTTGAAGTTCTCCAGGGGGAGAAGGTTCTTGCTAATAACAAGGTTATCAGTTACAGCGGTGGAAATTTCACCTATACTAGTTCTGTACCTTTTGAAGAAGCAATGAAAATGTCTGAACTGGTTTTAAGGACCAGAGCATCAAGAGGAGTTCAAAGTGTCGATTTTGACCCTGTTAAACTTGCAGATGGTGTAATAGCCACTTCAACTCTTGTGGAAAAACACGGCAAGGCTGTTTTAATGAAGGATAATTTCCAGAGAATTATTCCGGAAGAACAGGTTGCAGATATTCACTATGTTATTAACAGATATGATATTCGAAGTTCTGAACTGAAATCAGAAGATATAGAATTACTGAAAAATTACATCAGCGAAGTCAATACTGATCCTGATCGCGAGTTTAAAGGTACAGTCATCAGTTCATATGCTTCACCGGATGGGCCAATTGATTTTAACACAAAGCTCTCCGGGAACAGAGGTACTTCAGCTGATAAGTTGATTAAGGGAGAATTTGAGGATATTGAGGATGCAAAGGACGAAAGCTTCTTTGATTCAAAAACTACTGCCGAGGACTGGGACGGATTTAAAACTGAAGTTGAAAATTCATCAATTCAGGACAAAGACCTTATTATCCGGGTTCTCTCAATGTACTCCGATCCTGAAGTTCGTGAGAGGGAAATAAAAAACATGTCATCAGCATTTGAAGTCCTGAAGACAGATATCCTTCCCAGATTAAGAAGGTCAAAAATGACAGTCAATGTTGACAAGATAGGACGTACCGATGATCAGATTCTTGCACAGATGAGGTCAGATCCAAAAGCACTGAGTCTTGAAGAAATGCTGTATTCTGCAACCCTTACGACCGATCTTAACGAACAGCTTAATTTCTTCCAGGCTACGGCTGAAAACTTCCCCAAGTGCATTCGTGCCCACAATAATGTTGGTTTGACATATCTTGCACAGGGTGACGTTGATAATGCTCTTGCAGCTTTCGAAAAAGCAAAAGCTATTGAGAATAACGATGTAGTAAAAAATAATATTGGTTTGGCTTATCTTGCAAAAGGTGAGTTAACCAGAGCTGAAGAACAGTTTAATTCAATGACTGCAGCAACAGCCGAATCAAGGTGGGGTCTCGGAGCTTTAGCTATTACCAAAGGTGAGTACGACCAGGCTGTTAATTATTTCGGCACCGAACCTTGCTATAATCTTGCTCTTGCACTTGTACTTAAAGGTGATGTAAACAGGGCTAAAACCACTCTTGACAATCTGGAGGGAGTTTACGAAAGCGGAAAACCTGCTTATCTGAAAGCAATCGTTGGAGCACGTCTCGATGACAGAACTTATATGCTTAACGGTTTGCGCGAAGCTATCGGACTTAATGCCGAATGGAAAGAGTATGCAGCAACCGACCTGGAATTTGCAAAATTCTTTGAAGACGATACTTTTAAATCTGCTATTCAGTAACAAAAAATATTACTAATACGAATAGGGGCGTTGCATGCAACGCCCCTATTGTTTTTCACCAGCCCCTGAAGATTAATCCAGATTAAGATAATGGTTATTAATTTATTAAGTCCCTCTCCCCTGGAAGAGAGCTTGTCCCGCTGAGGCGGGAGATTTAGGGTGAGGTTTTTTTATACAATTCCCACAAAACAATTCCTGCACTTACTGCTATATTAAAGGAATGTTTTGTACCGAATTGTGGCAGCTCAACACAAAAATCGCACTGGTCAAGCACTTTCTGGTCAACACCATTTACTTCATGACCAAACACAAGTGCATATTTTACTCCTTTTTCAATATTGAAATTCTGCAGCTCCACAGATCCTTCAGCCTGCTCAATGCCGACTATCCTGTATCCTTCATTTTTCAGCTCGGTAATGGCATCCATTGTCTCCGGATAGTAACTCCACGCAACCGACTCAGTTGCTCCCAGGGCGGTTTTCTGAATATCCCTGTGTGGAGGCTTCGCTGTGATTCCGCATAAACATATTTTAGTAGTCAGGAATGCATCTGCAGTTCTAAAAACTGAACCAACGTTGCTGTGACTCCTTACATTGTCAAGCACAATTGTAAAAGGCGATTTTTCTGCTTTCCTGAACTGGTCAATGGTTTTTCTGCCGAGTTCTCTATTCAGAAGCTTACGCATTCTTTTTTTATGCGAAAATAACTAATAAGTCTGATATTTGTTATTATTTTGTGATAAGTGACTGTGGGATCTGAAGGTCGCAGTTTTAACTAAATCATAGAATAATGAATGTTCATGAATTTCAGGGCAAATCGATACTCAGGACTTTTGGTGTTGATATACAGGAAGGATTTGTTGCACAAACATCTGATCAGGCTAAAACAATCGCAAATCAGTTACATGAAAAATGTAATACACAATCCTTCGTAATAAAAGCGCAGATCCATGCAGGAGGCAGGGGTAAAGGTGGTGGGATCAGACTGGCAGGATCGGTTGAAGAGACCGGCAGAATTGCGGGGCAAATACTTGGCATGCAATTAGTTACGCCTCAAACAGGTCTCGCGGGCAAAAAAGTAAATAAAGTGCTGGTTGCCCAGGATGTTTATTACAAGGGTGAATCTGAGCCGGAGGAATTTTATATCAGCATCCTTTTAAACCGCAACAACGGTAAGTATGTGTTGATTTATTCGCCTGAAGGAGGTATGGACATTGAAGAGGTAGCAGAAAATACACCTGAACGGATTTATACGGAAGAGATATCTCCTCTTACGGGCCTGATGGATTTTCAAACTCGTAATATCGCTTTTAATCTTGGTTTAACAGGTGTCGCATTTAATAATATGCAGAAGTTTCTGAAAGGTATCTACGAGGCCTTTATTGGTAGTGATGCCCAACTGCTTGAAATAAATCCCGTACTTAAAACAGCCGATAACAGGATTCTTGCTGTAGATTGTAAGCTTATTCTGGATGATAATGCTCTTTACAGGCATCCTGATCTTGCAGGTATGAGAGATATCAATGAGGAAGATCCGGCAGAAGTTGAGGCAGGAATTCATAATCTGAATTTTATTAAGCTCGACGGCAATGTAGGCTGTATGGTAAATGGCGCAGGTCTCGCAATGGCAACGATGGATCTGATAAAACTTTCAGGAGGTTCTCCTGCAAACTTCCTGGATGTAGGCGGTAGTGCAAATGCAAACACTGTCGAAGCCGGCTTCAGGATAATCCTGAAGGATTATGCTGTGAAGGCAATAATGATAAATATTTTCGGAGGTATTGTAAGATGCGACAGGGTTGCAAAAGGTGTAGTTGAAGCTTATAAATCGGTAAGTGAGATAAAGATACCTGTTATAGTGCGATTACAGGGCACAAATGCCGCGCAGGCGAAAAAAATAATTGATAGCTCAGGCCTTAAAGTCGTATCGGCAGCATCTTTCCGGGAAGCTGCAGAGATGGTGAGTCAGGCTCTCGGAACCACCCAGGAAAAGGAAATGTAAGATATTTACTCAGTCGGGTTGATTATTTTTTATGTGAATTATCACAAAAAGGCTTGTTGAGCGATCGTCCACACCTGCACAGATATACTTCACCGGGTTTATCTTCCCTGTTTCTTTTTACATCCTTCAAAAGAAAATTTCCTGTAATTTTCAGAGGACCAAAATCAATTACTTCAATAACAGTCTGTTGATCAGAATCTTTCTTTTTTCCCATTTAATACTATTTAGCCAATAAAACCAACTTTCCGGTGGTGTCCGTCGCAAAAAGGCATCTGGTTGCTTCTTCCGCATCTGCAAAGAGATATCAGACCTTCACGTACTTCTTTTTTATTTTCACCATATAACAATGTAAAATAACCTTTGACAATTACAGGTCCGTCAGCCATTACTTTAACAGAAACATACTTTTTCTCTTCATCTTCTTCTAAAGATTCCACTAGTTCCGGGCGCATGAACTTAACGTGATTGGTATGTTCGCTACCAACTGTTGCATTCCTCTCTTCATCATTCCATTTCCAGGTAAGCGCTTCGGTAGGACACATATTAACAACCTCAATTATTCTTGCAGTTGTTGATCCCTTCAAATCAATCCAGGGTCTTCTTCCGGGATCAAATACCTCAATTAGTTCCCTGTAACAGTAAGATGCATGAACACAAGCAGATGGCTTCCAGTAAACAGTTATTTCATCATTCTTATATTTTCTGCCCCCCGAGAACTGTTTTTGCTGGTTTTCCATTATTATCGGATGTTTGTTCGCAATTTAACAATTTTTGTGGAATAAATTATGTGATCAAACATAGCACTTAATCCTGTGAATTTCTATATTTGTCTGACAATTATTGAATACTCATTAATTGTCGGGGTAAGATCATTTTAATAAATTTATTACCTCAGGAGGTAGAAAAGATTAACATCCTTTTAAGATTCTAAAAAAATTCTTAAATCGCATACGATTTTGTTTGTGAAAGTTAAAAGGATAGAAGATATTTTTATTGGTTCTTATGATGAGAGGGGACAGGTATTTTAGATCGATCGGCAGATATATACCCTTTGTGATCTGTGCAATTATAATTATGTCATTTTCAACACAATCATTGTGCACAGAATCAACCACTGATTATTTATTATTTCCGATAATCAATTCACTTGCTGTTCTGTCAAAATCATTATTAAATTTTATTTTACTGGGAGTACTGGTAATTATTTGCACTGTAATAATAATCTTTTCAACGAAGCTTAAAAGAGCTAACAGGGAACTTAAGGAAAGGAATAAGGAGATCCAGCAGATTAACACTAAGCTTCAGCAAACTAATCAGGAACTTGCAAGTCAAAAGGAAGAGATCTCGCGCGAATATTCTGTTTCAGAAAAGTTTTACGGGATGTTGATCCAGTCGGCTGATGATGGCATTTCCTTTTATGACAGGGACTGGAATCTCAAATATGCAAATAATGCCTTCTATTCAATGATCGGTCTTACCCGTGAAGAATATAATTCAATTAATCCTGCAGATTTAATTCATCCTGAAGATCGTGAATATGAATTGAAAAGGCTGGAAGTTCTTAATGATAAAGGCTTCTTTGAACGTGAATTAAGGCTTTTGCACAAGAGCGGGAATTATATTAATCTGTCATCCAGGTCGGTTACAGTTAAGAACGATAATGGTGAGGTAATAGGAGCTCTTACAATATCAAGAGATATAACAAAGCTGAAACAGGTTCATGAAGAATTAATTAAAGCAAACATTGAAGCTGAAGCAAGTAACAGACTTAAATCAAGTTTTCTTGCCAATATTTCTCACGAAATACGTACACCCCTTAACAGTGTTGTTGGTTTTTCGAACCTTCTTCTTGCAAACGATATAACAAATGAGGTTAAAGAAGAATATATCGAACACATCAATTATAATAGCGAAAAACTTCTTCAGATTATTGGGGATATTATTGATCTTTCACGCCTTGAAAGTTCTCAGATAGAGATTACCTACGAGGAAACCTCAGTTAATGGTATTGTTGATGAGGTTATTGAGGAAGCCCATCAGGTTATCAGGAGGAATGAAAAATCTATAATACTGAACGTAAAGAATGAATTTGAACAAAACGGAGATCTCATCTTTACCGACAGAGTGTGGCTTAAACGTGTTCTTAATCATCTTATGGATAATGCCGTTAAGTTCACTCTTGAGGGATCAATTGAGCTTTCCTATTCACTTGAGAACGAAAACTTGATATTCAGGATTCGGGATACCGGAATAGGTATCAATAAAGAGAACCTGGGGAATATATTTGAAGAGTTCCGCCAGGAGGTTAACGGACATCACCGTCCTTTTGAAGGATTAGGAGTTGGACTGACCCTTGCAAAAGAAGTTGTTGAAAGAATGGGAGGGAAAATATATGTTCAGTCTGAAAAGGGAGTCGGTTCTGAGTTCAGTTTCTCCATTCCTTACCGTCCGGCTGGGGGAAGCACAAGGATTAAACCAAAAACATTTACACATGATGAACCATATCTTTCGTTAGACTGGAGTACAAAGAAATGCCTTCTTGTGGATGATAATAAGGATGTGCTGATTTACCTCAAAAGGATATTAGAGGATACAGGTGTAACAATATTTACTGCGAGATCTGGTGCAGAGGCCCTTGAAGTAATCAGAAACACACCTGACCTTGATGTAGTCCTTCTTGATATGCAGATGCCCGAAATGAACGGTATAGAAGCAACAAAGGAAATACGAAAAATCAGCAAAAACCTGCCAATCATTGCCCAGACTGCCTATATATTTGAAGATGATAAGGATATAATCCTCGAAGCCGGATGTGATGCATGCCTTATTAAACCCATAAGAAAAGACCATCTTTTCAGTGTTATGTCAGGCTTCATCAAATCAAACTAATTTCCTCCTCTCTTTAATTTTTCTTATTTTGTATCTTACTTTCATCTATGGCCTCCAGATTTGCTGATATTATTTTACCCCTGGCAGTAAAAGGAAGATTTACATACCGGATACCCGACAATATTTCAGGAAAAATTACTCTGGGAGTACGAGTACTGGTCCAGTTTGGTAATAAGAAACTCTATTCAGGTATTGTTAGTAAACTGCATAATGATCCACCGTGTATACAGAATATCAGATCCATTATTGATGTGCTTGATACTGATCAGCTGGTTAATGAGATACAATTAAAATTCTGGCAATGGATTTCAGAGTATTACATGTGTACCGAAGGCGAAGTAGTTAATGCAGCCCTTCCATCGGCATTTTGCCTTGAAGGGAGTGTGTCTGAAAAAGTAAAGGAAAAATACAAACCAAGGAAAGAGACTTTCATTGAATTGAATAAAATGTTCACTGATAAAGAACTCAATAAAATACTCGATGATCTTTCCAGGGCTCCTAAACAATACGAGATCCTTTCTGCCTGGCTCAGGATAACTGGGTATACAGGAGGATCCGGAATTAAACCTGTAAGAAAATCATCGCTTTTAAAGGAGACCGGCTCATCTCCCGGTGCTCTTGAAGCCTTGATTGGCAAGAGTATATTATCTTCTGTCTCCCTCGAAGTTGGCAGACTCGAAGAATCAGAACCGGAACGCGAATCGCTGAAGATTTTAAGTTCAGGCCAGGCAATCGCCTATAACTCTATCTGCAGTCAGTTAAAAGAAAAAAATATTGTTCTGTTACACGGAGTTACATCAAGCGGAAAAACTGAGATTTACATTCATCTGATAGAGGAGCAGCTAAAACTTGGTAAACAGATATTGTATCTTCTCCCCGAAATAGCACTCACAGTACAGATTATTCTGAGGTTGAGAAAGCATTTTGGCAAAGTAACCGGTGTATATCATTCCCGTTTCAATGACCAGGAACGAGTGGAAATCTGGAAAAGGGTCGGAGATAGTAATCCGGAAACAGGTTACAGGCTTATTCTTGGAGTAAGATCAGCACTTTTCCTCCCGTTCAGCAATCTGGGTCTTATTATTGTTGATGAAGAGCATGACGGATCATATAAACAGCACGATCCGGCTCCAAGGTATCATGCCCGCGATGCAGCAATAGTACTTGCAAACATGTTCGGGGCAAAAGTTATCCTTGGATCAGCTTCACCTTCGGTTGAAAGCTACACAAATGCAGTTAGCGGGAAATACGGACTGGCCGAATTAAAGGAAAGATACGGAAAGATCAGATTACCGGAAATCATTATTGCAGATACACGCGAGGCTTACAGAAAGAAACTTATGGTTTCACATTTTACACCTCAGTTGCTTCAGGCAATAGATGAGGCAATTGGTAAGGGTGAGCAGATCATCCTTTTTCAGAACAGACGAGGATTCTCACCCTATATCGAGTGTTCCGAATGTGGCTGGATACCTGTCTGTTTTCAGTGTGCCGTTAACCTGACCTATCACAAAAATCGCAACAGGCTTGTATGCCATTATTGCGGCCATTCAACCAGTCTGCCTGCCCATTGCGGGAACTGTAATTCTACAGGCCTTATTACCCGCGGATTCGGAACTGAAAAGATTGAAGATGAAATAAAAATCGTGTTCCCTAACGTCAGAGTCGCCCGGATGGACCAGGACTCGACAAGAGGTAAAAACACATTTAACAAAATAATAGGTGATTTTGAGGAGGGTAGAATTGATATTCTGATCGGGACCCAAATGATATCCAAAGGACTTGATTTTGAAAATCTTACAGTAGTTGGAATCCTGAATGCCGATAATATGCTGAACTATCCTGACTTCAGGGCTCATGAAAGAAGTTTTCAACTGATGGAACAGGTGAGTGGCAGAGCCGGACGCAGACAAAAACAGGGTAAAGTTATTATTCAGACATCAGATACTTCAAACAGGATCATAAGAATGATGCTACGGCATGATTATCTGACCATGTTCAGGATGCAGACAGAAGAGAGAAAAACTTTCAATTATCCTCCATTCTGCAGGATGATAAAAATAAGTCTGAAACACAAGGACAGGACATTATTGAACAACATTTCAGATATACTGGGCAGGGATCTGAAATCTTTTTTCGGAAAAAGGGTTCTGGGTCCTGAATATCCTATTATTTCGAGGATTCAGTTATGGTATATTAAAACAATAATCATCAAAATCGAAAAAGAAAAGCCAATAGTCAGAGCAAAACAATACATAAACGGAGCAATTGGTAGAATTGAGAAGGAGAAAGGAGCAGGCTCACTGAAGATATCTGTTGATGTGGATCCGTATTAGGAAGATGGATGCTATCTAAAAAGATGCTAATTTTGAAAAAACTCCACAGATGAAAATCGAAGTGTCAAATGGCGAGATTATCGATAAACTGACTATAATTCAGATTAAACTTGAGCGTATAGAAGATATGGCTAAACTAACTAATCTTCAGAAGGAATACGATGAACTGATAAAAACCGCCTCAAAAATATTAAGTACTTCAGATCCTTTATATGCTGCTCTTTATAAGGTCAATGCGGAATTATGGGATATCGAAGACCGGATTCGTGGCCTGGAGAAAAAACAAGATTTTGGAGAGGAATTCATTGCTACAGCACGGCAGGTATATATTAAAAATGACCTGAGAGCTGAAATCAAACGGGAGATAAATATTAAAACATCCTCTGGCCTGATAGAGGAAAAATCATACGGGGATTACTGATATGCGCCTCCTTGTAATACGTACATCAGCAATGGGCGACGTAGCCCTCACCCTTCCTGTTCTGAAGGGTATGAGGGAACAGTATCCCGATGTTGAAATTTTATTCTTAACAAGAAGAAATTTCGAACAGATTTTCATTTCGGTCGATAATCTCAAGTTCTTTTTTCCGGATTTTTCCGGAAGACATAAAGGATTCCCGGGCCTGATAAGATTGTACAGAGACATAAGGGGATCAGGCAGGATTGACCATGTTCTTGATCTTCATGATGTTCTGCGATCGAAAATGCTCATGGAATTCTTCACCTTCTCAGGGATACCTGTATCGGTTATTGACAAGGGAAGAAAAGAGAAGAGATTATTAGTAACCGGGAAGGAGCCCCGCCATTTAAAACATACTGTGGAACGTTACAGGGATGTTTTTCTTAAAGCAGGATTTGACCCTGATATAACAAAAGGACCATGGATAGTACCTTCGCCTGATACTGTTTCCGCAGTTATAGGTAAGAGCGGATTAACGAAGGGATTGAATATTGGTATTGCACCTTATGCAATACATAACCTGAAAGTCTGGCCGGAAGAGCAGATGATATCACTATTGTATTTAATATCTGAGAAGCATCCGGCGAGGTTCTGGCTTTTCGGAGGTAAGGAAGAACGCGACAGGCTTAATAGTCTGGAGGAAAGGATCCCGGAATCCTTCAATGTAGCTGGGAAATTAACGTTTTCGGAAGAACTGGCCCTGATAAGTCAATTAGACTTTATGATATCAATGGATTCTGCAAATATGCATCTGGCTGCTATGACAGGGACTAAAGTTATTTCATTATGGGGAGGAACTGATCCTCTTGCAGGTTTTAGTGCATGGCAGCAACCAGATGATTTTGCCGTCAGGATTCCGGTTGAGGCGCTTACTTGCCGCCCCTGTACGGTTTATGGTATGGGTGAGTGTAAAAGGGGTGATTTTGCCTGCATGAATTGGTTGACTCCCGAAAAGGTCTTTCAGAAAATTAAAGAAACCGGTCTTCTTGATTTATAACATATTAATTCGCAACAGGCAACTTGTAACCAGCAATTTAGATTAAATAATTACATTTCTATAACACTTAAGATGGAACTAAATAAGAGATTCAATTTTTTTAAAAAGTTAAGCGTATTGACATTAATAGCTTCTACCCTGGTTCTTCTCATAACTTCATTCCGGCAAGTTTCAAATGAAAATAACATTGAACCGGCCGATCTTGTAAACCCTTTGATGGGTACAAGATAAAAGGAATAAGGGAATATGATATTGAAACACTTTATCAGGCGATTCTGAAAAACACTGATAGTGTCGGACCGGTATCATCGGTCGGCAGACTGGGAGCAAAATATTACAACGAACTTGGCTATATTCCTTATGACGCTGGTATTAATGAAAATGTTGCACGTACACTCGAGTATGCTTACGCAGATTTTTGCATAGCCCGGCTTGCAAAATCCCTTGGTCGTCCTCAGAAATAGGATTGTCCGTTCAGGTTCATATCCGCAGTCTGATATTGATTTGGGCAAGAAGTGCTGTCAGTCCTACCATCAGAAGTGCCCAGATTAATGATCCGGTTATGACGACCAGAGGTTCTGATGATTGTTTGTAAATAAGAACAGGAATACCTGTCATCCACATCATATGATATAATATATCGGGTGCAAGATATGTTGTAAGGGAGTTTTGACCTGCAGGTTTCAGGAAAGTTGCCCACTTTTTTTTGTTTTTCACATCGATAATCCAGTATAAAAGTATGAACAGAAGGAAACTGATACCGCAACATATCATTCCCCAGCTAGGTGTAGCCTTGATTTTGGAGATGATAAACCAGCTTCGCAGTATAAATCCTCCGAGCAGGTAAAAGACACCCAGTCCGATAAAAATGATAATGACCTTTCTGAATTCCGTAACAGGTATTTTTTTTATAATCAGGCCCCCAATCAGACCCGATAAAACTAAAAATGGTACGTTCCCTTCAATAATAACTCCAAGAAGTGGTTTTACAGGATCGAGAGATACGAGCATGTTTTTCCCTGTCAGTACATTCATTATCAGAAATATGACTGCAATGACTGATGTTTTAAATATTGAATCACGACAGAGGATATATGTAAAAGCTGTAACGAGATATCCCCAGCCTATAAGTCCGAGAATACCCCACCACCCGGTGATTAATGAACCATTGTTTTCCGGTTCGCCCGACCTGAATTTAAAGACCAGAAACACAAAAATGATGAGTGCTGTTAACCGGAGTCCGGCAATGGTGAAGAATTTCCTGTCCTTGTCAGGGTAATCTTTCCAGAAAAGGAAAACAGCAACGTACATTAATAAAGCCCACAGATCTTTGCTCAATCCTGTGAGATCAGGATCGACCCTGCCAGTGTTTAACATCAGTACACCTATGATGATCAGGCTGAGCGATCTTGTTACTATGTGGCGGTTTATCTCGTAGCGCGACTGACCTTCTGAAAATCTTTTTGAAAAAGCAAAAGGAACAGCCATACCCACAATAAACAGGAATCCGGGGAACACCCAGTCGGCCAGTCCCATTCCGTCGAATTCATCATCCATATGACCAAGCCAGGATGGCGCAACCTCCATATTAAGATCATTTACGAACAGCATCAGAAGCAGGGTAAGTCCCCGCATAATATCAATTGAATATACCCGGTTATGGTTGGTCATAGAATGCCGGTAATTAAGGGTATAAAGATGTCAAAATTTTATTAATTTTGTCTGCCGGATTTGATATCACCTTCGCCAAGGCTTCGGCGGTCAAATACCGCCTTCGCTAAAGCTACGGCGGTCGATGCGGGGTGTAGCACAGTTGGTAGCGCGTTACGTTCGGGACGTAGAGGTCGCTGGTTCGAGTCCAGTCACCCCGACTTTGCCCTCCGTAGTCCCGCGAAAGCGGGACTACGTTTTAACGACGGTCTAAATTAATACCACCTACCGGTAAAAAGCGTTACCATCAAAAAAATATGCTTGCATCATTTGTTCCTTTTCTTTCTGAAATAAATTTAGAGCAAAGAAAGGTTCTGTCAAGGCTATACAAAGCTCCACTTCGTTCCGGCCTTGACAGAACCTTTCTTTGCTCTTGATCAGTGATTTAAGGTAATTATTTAGCTGGCCTGTAAAGATAGAGAATTGCAATCATCCAGCTATTAATTGAGTAAAAATATTAAAAACACAAGTGCTTTTAACAATTTTGCGTTTTAGTTGTTGATAAGTTACAAGTTTTCAGCGATTTTATATACCTGACATTTTAATATTCCCGCGACAGGTAAAACTTATTTTCAAATATGTCCCTCATGCGAGGATAAAATTCCAGAATGCACTGATATTAACAATTCGAGCCATTTGTATTGTATAACTTTTGCTGTAAAAACTTGTTTTTTAGGATATACCCGGGTTATTTTTGACAAAAAATGTTTTGGTCAAAGATTTAACCATACGAGTTTTAATCAGGAAGGTCGAAGAACTGACCAGGCGATTAGAGGAACTTGAAGAGGAGAATAAAATTCTGCGCCATGAAAATGCCATTCTGAAAGCCGAGGTTGCAGATTTAAGGGCACGTTTAGAGAGCAACAGCCACAATAGTAACAAGCCGCCATCGAGTGACGGGTATAAAAAGAGATCTGTAAAACCGGCATTGCCAAAAGGTAAAGGCAGCAATCAGGGAGGCCAGAAAGGGCATAAAGGTAATACTTTACAACAAGTTGAATCTCCCGATAAAATTGTAACCTGTATACCTGGTATTTGCACCTGTGGACACGAGTTTAAAAAAGAGCAGTTAATACTTGCAGAAAAACGGCAGGTTTTTGATCTCCCTCAGCCTAAGTTGGAAATTACCGAATACCAAATATTTAAAGCTTTCTGCCCGGCTTGCGGTCAAGAGCAAAAAGGAGTTGCCCCGGAAGGGGTAAATGCCCCGGCACAATACGGGAACAAGGTAAAAGCTTTTGTTGTATTACTGAACGTGCACTATAAGCTTCCATTCAAAAAGATACAACTATTGTTCAGCGATTTATTTGGTTATCCGATAAACGAATCAACCATTAGTTCAGCCGGAGAGATATGTTACGAAAAACTTGAAGAAAGTGAAAGGATAATCAAGTTGAAAATAATTGGTGACAATGTTGTGCATGCCGATGAAACAGGACTTCGGACAGCAGGGAAGCTTCACTGGTTGCACACGGCAACCACCCGGTTATATACTTACCTGTTTGTACACGAAAAGCGAGGGTCTGGGGCAATACAAAGCAATAAATCCATCCTGCGGGATTATATCGGGTGGCTTGTCCATGATTGCTGGGGCAGTTATTTTAACCTGGGAAAGCTAAAACATGCTATTTGTGGGGCCCACATTTTAAGGGAACTCGAAGGGCTGATAGAAAACGGAGAAACCAAATGGGCAAAAGTTTTCAAGTCGTTTTTACTTTCTGTTTACATGATGCCCTTCGAAGAGAGGGTCAAGCGACGAAAATACATAGAATCAAAATATGACCGCATCTGTGGAATAGGTGAAAAAGCAGAACCCCCACCCATGAAAACAACAGGCAGAAAAGGCAGGTACAAACGAACTCGGGGAAGGAACCTTGTCGAACGCCTCATCAGGGAAAAGGATGCCGTACTTGCATTTGCTTTCAACAAGTAAGTACCCTTTACAAACAACCTTGCCGAAAGGGACATAAGGCCTGCCAAGGTCAAACAGAAAATATCAAATTGCTTTCGTACTTTCAAAGGAGCTGAAATATACGCCAGAATTGAAGGCTTTATTTCCACAGTGAGAAAGAATAAACGCTGTGTCTTTCCGGAATTATGCACTACCTTTGAGGGGTACAATTTTATTACAGCATAAATACAGCTAAACAATTATTGCGCCGTGCAAATCCGTGAGGTGGGGATTTATTAGGCGAACAAATAAGTAATGAAACACCTCTTAGTTTCCCTGCAGGTAACCAATCCTGTTCGGAAAGGGCTAGCCATCCACCGGAAGCGAGTCTTGCGTAGTCATTTGAGATAATGGCACGAAGCGTAGGCAGTGACTGTTGAAGGTATGCTATAGAGCCTCGAAAGTAGCTTGAATACCAGAGTCCTGGGTTTTAATTACCCTGGGACAACACCAAAACATCGGTAAAGGCTTGATGTAGCGGTCTGGTCGGGGTCGGAGAACATATCAAAGGCAGATAAGGGAAGCACGGGAACACGGGAGAGCCTAACGTCTCCACACGTAAGATTCGCGGCATACGGTCAACCGCGTGACCAAGAGACCGGGTTACACAGGGAACTTGTTGCCCCTGAAGTAACGTTAAGAACAAGCGACAAGCGGTAAGTGGTATCTGTACTGAGGGAAACCGAAGGGAATGAGAAGGACGAAGGCAGTCTTAGCATCTCAATATTACCGATAGAAAGCCGGGAAATCAGAACCGCTGAAAGCCGGTGAGTAGGGAAGGGGGATGCCGGTAGTTAGAACTGTGAGTCAGAAACATCAATGTATCAGCAGCATGAAAATGATGTCAACAGTAGAATTACAGATAGCCGAACGAGCAAGGAAGTACAAAGGGGAAGCCTTGTATAACTTACATCACTTCATAGATGCACCTTTGTTACAGGAGAGCTATGAGAAGCTCAACAAGAAGAGTGCTGGGGGCATCGATGGGAAGACTTGGCAGCACTACGGATTGGAATTCCCCGAAAGACGTGAAAGTCTTTTGGATGAGTTCAAGTCCGGGAGGTATAGAGCCCCGGCCATACGACGGGTGTATATACCCAAAGACAAGCATGGCCAGCGCCCATTAGGTATTCTCACTATGGAGGATAAAGTACTGCAGGCAAGTGTTCAGAAGGTCATAGAGCCAATCTATGAAGAGGATTTTAAATCTTTTTCATATGGTTTTAGACCGGGATGTTCACAACATCAGGCGATTGAATTCATGTTCCGACAAGTTAGTTTTCAAAATATGCACTATATTATAGATGCAGACATTAAAAACTACTTTGGGAGCATCAATCACGGTATTCTCCGGGAATTCCTTGACAAACGTGTTAAGGATGGAGTAATAAGAAGGATGATAGATAAATGGTTAAAGGCTGGAGTCATGGAATAGGGTAATATTAGTTACCCGGACCTTGGCACTCAGCAGGGATCGGTCATATCACCGATTTTGAGTAACATCTATCTCCACTATGTGCTGGATGAGTGGTTTTCGGAACAAATTCAGCCATTGTTAAAGGGTAAGAGTTTTACAGTTCGTTGGGCTGATGATTTTATCTTGGGATTTACAGATAAGTCAGACGCTGAAAGAGTAATGGAAGTTCTGCCGAAAAGGTTCGCCAAATACGAACTTACATTACATACAGAAAAGACGAAACTTATAGACCTGAACAGCAAGAGGGACGGATCGGGCAGGAGCTTTGATTTCCTCGGCTTTACCCATTTTCTGGGCAAGAGCCGTAATGGGAAGAAGGTTCTGAAACGCAAGACCAGCTCCAAACGGCTGACCAGGGCTATTGTGACAATCAGCAGTTTTATCAAGCTGAATCGTCATATGAAACTCACGGATTTAATAGCCGCTATAAATGTGAAATTGCGTGGACACTATTTGTATTACGGTATTACCTTTAATTACAGAGGTATCAATCGATTGTATTTTCATGTTAAACGCAATCTGTATAAGTGGCTGAATCGTCGAGGAGGAAAATCCAAGTGGTTATGGGATACCTTTTCCATCTTGGTAGAACAGTGGTCTCCTCTTGTTAAGCCCTTTATAATTCACTCGTATGTCTGAAAGTAGCGAAACTAACTACCGAGGAACCGGATGCGGAAAAGCCGCTCGTCCGGATCTGTGGGGGAGCGGGGAGGTAACGAACCGCTCTACCCGGACTAATTAATTTATTTTATTACTCATTTCCGATAGTCATAATTTTTTGTAAACTAATAAGAAAAAGTGATAATGACTTATTATTGAATATCCTGAAGTACTTTCTTAAAGAATAGTGGGAAAGTAATCATTGTTTTTAACATTTCTGTATATATCAATGGGAATATTTTTCGTTATGAAAAATACTTTCATTATTTGCAGGAAATTGTTTTTTCAAAATTAGAAGTATTTTGTTATATATTCAAAATTAGCTATGAGAGGTAAAATTGTAATACTGTCAATAGTCTTTTCTCTTGTAATATTCTGGTTTCCTATATATTCTCAGGAGGAAACCGGAAATTATGAATCTGATAAATCTGTTATGGATTCACTTGCGCTCAGAGGATTGCTAAAGGATGCTGAAAGACAAGAGCCCCAGATAGTATTATCGCATAATCAGGCACTTGAATTTCTTGAAAATAAGTACCAGCCACAACAATGGAAAGATCTCCATCATCCTTTTCGTCGGGCAATCGGCCAGTTAATACACAAAGCTTCCAATCCTCCTTTCGATTCAGCAAAAAACTATCTGCAAAGCTTCCCCTATGATTCCATACACATTCCATGGGATGAGTTCTATATCTGGGAACCGTTCAGACTAACGAGGCTTTTTATCACTCAACCACCACTTACAATACCGCGTGATTCGTTGATTTTGACCGACACATCAGGCATAAAGGTCTTTCAGGATTCTCTGTCGCTCAGATCACTTCCGTTAATACCTTATCCCTCATCTCTAAGGTCTTTTAAAGGATTAAAGGACACAACGATACTGGTTATTGTTGATACCCTGCGGGAAGTAACATCCTCTTACCCTGAATTTCCATTCAGGTACTACAACTTTCCTTACCAGGCTGACTCCCTGAAGGCCGCAATAAGCTCATTGCTTACTTTTGTTGAGGAACGCGATTCGAGCATTATTTACTTCACAGGTATTGGCAACGATTCTCTTTCTGTCTGGCTCAATAGCAAGACAGGCAATGTACTACGCTACTGGCTGAAGAATGATTTAGATGACTCCGTTACCGTTTGGATCGGTAATCCTTCAAGAAACACTATCGGTCTTTATCTTGAACATGGAGTCAGTTTCAGAAGACCTGTAAAGCAGGATTATTACTCTGATCCAAGTATCAACGTTCGGTCACTCGATAAAACTACATTACTTGAAATACAGAAGATTGCAGTAAAACAGCAATATTGGAAATACCGAACAGAAGCATCCTTTTCCCTTAACCAGGCTTCGCTTACAAACTGGGTGAAGGGAGGAGAAAGTAATATATCCACCTCTCTCGATATAACCGGTTATGCTGATTATGACAATAAGTATCTGAAATTGTCATCAAACAATTTTGCCAGGATAAAATACGGTTTGATAGCATCGGGAGATAAAGGGATCAGAAAAAACCTTGATCTGCTCGAGACAAACTCCAAGCTGAACCATAAAGCATTCGGGAAGTTTGATTTCAGCGGTATTTTGTTATTTAAAACCCAGATAGCCAGAGGATATAATTATCCTAATGATTCAATACCTGTTTCAAAATTTATGAATCCGGGTATATTAACCGTTGGATTTGGACTTGATTACAAACCCGATAAAAATACGTCTATCAACTTCTCTCCGTTATCATATAAAGGGACCTTTGTACCTGACACTGCAAAAATTGACCAGACTAAATATGGTATTGCAGAAAATAAAAGGTCGAAGAATGAACCGGGTGCAAGCTTTATGATATCCAATAAGTTTAATCCTTTCGAGGATATTACTGTTACTAATCGTCTGCAATTTTTTACGAACTACATTAATAATCCTGAGAATATTGATCTTGACTGGGAAATTATTGTAACTGCCAGTCTTAACTGGTTTACTGATGTGAGATTCAATACCCACTTTATTTTTGATGATGATACAAAGACTCCGGTTCTGGATGAAGACAGGAATCCAGTCCTGATGCCTGATGGAACACCGAAAAAGACATCACGCATACAATTCAAGGAACTGCTCGGCTTCTCATTCGTGTTCAGGTTTTAGGAGAAGCAAGAAACAAAATTGTATGGGTAAACAATATACAGATAAGACTGTTACTTGTCCTGGAGACTTTTCTGATAGATCCTGAATCTTTTAACTACCTGACCATCAAGTCTTTCACATTCAGATCTCATTTTTGTGTTAGATTCCAGGATCAAGTGGCTGTTGATAGTTTTCATTTTTTTCTTTACGGCCGACTCGTACATCTTTACTGCCATCAGTACGTCGATACCCTGGCCCCTGTAGTCTTTCTTTATTCCACCCAGCATTAGCATTAGTTTTTTAGATTTTTTCATCTCCTTCAGAATCTTAAAGATACCAAACGGGAAGAATTTTCCGTTAGCAGCTATAATACCGGCACTTATATCAGGCATACCTATGACAAATCCAATAAATTCTTCCTTTGATGCCACTACTTTAATTAGTTCAGGATCAAGGATAGGAAGATACCTTTTTGCAAGATCTTTTTTCTCTTTTTCATTCAGAGGAACAAAACCATATATATCCGAAAATGTTTCGTTCATAAGTTCCAGTACGGGAACGATATATGGTTTAATTTCCTTTTTTGACCGGAATTCGATAACCCTTAACTCGTCGGTTTTTACAATTCTTTCATATACTTTGCTGTAAATAAGAGGCAGCTCCTTCGGCATCTTAATGTTATAATTAACAAGGTCAACCTCTTTGATATAACCTTCCCACTCCATCATCCCTGGCAGATAGGGCGAGTTTGTAGGGGTGGTTATGAATTGCGGATAATCGAATCCCTCAATCTGGAAACCCTGCGGATCTTTGTCTGAAAAGCCGAGAGGACCTACTATCTTAATCATTCCATTCTCCTTTGCCCATTTTTCAACCACCGAAAGAAGAGCATGCACTACTTCACGATCTTCAAAACATTCCATGAAACAAAAACGGCCGTGCTTCTCCTTCTTAATGGAATTATATCTGTTATTTATTATCCCCATAATTCTTCCTACAGGTTTCTTACCACGACAGGCAAGATAGAGAATTGCATCGGCGTATTTATAGGCGCTGTTTTTATTTTTATCGTATAATCCCCACTCATCCAGATAAATAGGTGGAAGCCAGTCAGGCTCTTTGCTGTGGACTTTTGCAGGAAGATAGATAAAATCACGAAGGTCTTTTCTGGTGAGTACCTCCTTAATAATTATTTCCCCCATTTAGGTAGTTTATTTACGGATTCCAAGTAACAAAAAAAATCAAAATAAGATGCTTAACTAAGGCGACAAAATTTGTTAATTACCTGTTTTTCATATACAGGTCGAGTATTGCAAAAATGGCATAAAACATACTGGCAATCCCATTTGTTGTCCCGAATGCAAGTCCGACCCTGCTCAGATCATCATGTTTCACAATCAGGTGCTGATATATCAATAATGTAGTAAATATTACAGCTCCGGCCCAGTAAAGCAAACCTCCTTCCCCTGAAAAACCTGAAGCCATTACCAGTACGAAGGTAAAGAAATGTATGATAACTGACAAAGCAAGTGCTTTCCTTCGTCCCAGGGATGATGGAAGGGAATAAAGATGATTTCTTTTATCGAAATCATCATCCTGGAGTGCATAGATTATATCAAAGCCGCTTACCCATGTCAGGACTATGAAGGAGTATATGATTGGAGTGATTGAAAAGGCGGCTGTTACTGAAATATAGGCACCTATCGGAGCAAGGCTGAGTCCGAGACCAAGGATAAAATGACAGAGAAAAGTTATTCTTTTGGAAAGGCTGTAACCAAGGATGATCAGGAGGGTCAGAGGTGAAAGAAAGAGTGTCAGCCGGTTAATAAAACCGGTAGTAATAATGAAAAGAGCTGCATTTATAACTATAAAAATCACAACTGCTTCGGGTTTGATTCTCCCGGAAGGTATCTCTCTGTTGCTTGTTCTGGGATTAATGGCATCAAACTTCCTGTCAGTCAGCCTGTTAAAAGCCATTGCTGTATTACGTGCAAAGATCATGCACAGCAAAATAAGTATAAATAACCGGATGCTGAACTGATGCTCAGGTTCCGATACTGCCAGTGCAAAACCTATCAGTGCAAACGGCATTGCAAAGATAGTATGGCTGAACTTTACGAGCGAGACATAGTTACTAACAGATTTAATCATACCGATCATTGATCAAGAAGCTTCCTGTATAATTCATAATTCTCATCACAGAATACAACAAACACAACTTTTTCGGGAATTGCATTTTTTCTCAGGAATCTCCTCGTTTCATTTACAGCGATCATAGCAGCCTGGTCCTTCGGGAATCCGTAAATACCAGTTGAAATACCCGGAAAAGCAATTGTCTTTATTTTGTTTTCTCTTGCAAGAGAAAGAGAAGACTGATAACATGAAGCAAGCAGGGAATGTTCTTCAAAACATCCTCCTTTCCAGATTGGTCCGACAGTATGTAAAATATATTTAGCTTTAAGGCGATAGCCTCCTGTTATTTTTGACTTACCTGTTTCACAACCGTTAAGCAGCTTACATTCAGCAAGAAGTTCTGGTCCTGCGGCTTTATGTATTGCTCCGTCAACACCTCCTCCTCCCAGAAGCCGGTTATTTGCAGCATTTACTATGGCATCAACTTCAAGAGTTGTAATATCCCCTTTGATCAATTCAATCCTTCCTTCCATGATTATCTAATCTGTGCTCCAAGTTCTTTTTCGAAAGTACTGATAAGATTGTTCATCACCTTATCTATATTCTTGTCTGTAAGTGTTTTAAGGTCATCCCTGAGGATGAAGTTTACAGCATATGATTTTTTGTTTTTACCAAGATCCTCACTTTCATAAACATCAAACAAACCAACATCCTTAAGTATATTTTTCTCAGTTCTGAAAGCAATCTCCCTGATCTGTGCGAATTTAATTCCACTATCAAGTAACAGGGCAAGATCGCGTCTGACTGTTGGGAATCTGGGAAGTTCCTCGTATAAAATTGTATGGCCCTTTAAAAGCTTCAGCAGAAAATCCCATTCAATATGGCCATAGTATACATCCTGATTGATGTCAAATTTAATGAGATATGATTTTGCTATACGGCCGACTTCAGCAACCTGAATATTATTATAACTGTATGTCAGCGACTCGGCAAAGTATTTTTTAGCGCTCTCATTCATATTTAATGTCTCAGGTCTGATACCCAGCCTTGTAAGGATCATCTCGACTGCCGATTTAATATGATAGAAATCTGTTGGATTCGCAGTATAATTCCAGGCTTGTTTACCGGTGTTACCTGAAATGAAGAGATCAAACGCTGTTTTTTCCAGGTAATTATCTGTAACATCTTCAGAATTACCTGTTTTCCACTTGAAATAACAGTTGCCGAATTCAAAAAATCTGAGATCAGTACATTGTCTGTTTATATTCCAGATTATTGAAGTGAGTCCCCCGTATAATAACGATTGTCTCATTGCATTCAGATCAGAACTTAAAGGATTGGCAAGCCTTACCAGCTGCTCAGAAACAAAATCTTCGCTTTGTTCATACCATGATGCGGGATTAAGTGAATTACACATTATTTCCGTGAAACCATTTGCAACAAGAAGATCAGATATGATATTAATTATTTTTTCTTTATCAGGTTTTTCCGTATATGTCAGAGTAGAGTTTACATGATCATTAACCTCAACATTATTATATCCGTAAATCCTTAATATCTCTTCTATTACATCTGCCTCCCTGTGTACATCAACACGGCCTGGAGGTATCTCCAGAAGAAGCTTCCCGTTGCTCTCACTTCTTATCATTATGTCAAGCAATGTCAGGATCTTCTTAATAATTGCCTGATCGATATGTTTGCCGATGAGTCTGTCGATGTTACTGTAGTTTACCTCAATAATGGTATTCGGTATTTTTTTTTGGTAAATATCAACTATATCCGATGAGATATGTCCGCCTGCCAGTTCCCTGATGAGCATTGAAGCTCTTTTAAGGGCCCATAAAGTATTGTCGGGATCAGCACCTCTTTCGAACCTGAATGAAGCATCAGTTTGCAAGCCATGTCTTCTTGAGGTTTTACGAATAGATACCGGATTAAAATAAGCGCTTTCGAGAAATATATTTGTTGTTGATTCTGTTACCCCTGATTTGATACCTCCGAAGACTCCGGCTATACACATACCTTCGATAGCATTACATATCATAAGGTCTCTTGATGAAAGAGTTCTTTCCACTCCGTCAAGAGTAATAAATCTGCTTTTGTCAGGGAGATTTTTGATAATGACTTTTTTCCCTTCAATTTTATTCGCATCAAATGCATGAAGTGGCTGACCTATTTCGTACTGAACGAAATTTGTAATATCAACAATATTATTTATCGGATTAAGTCCGATGGCACGGAGTCGATTCTTTAACCAATCCGGTGATTCACCGACTGTTATACCACTGATAGTAATACCTGAGTATCTTGGGCAATCGATGGTATTTTCAACTATGACTTCACAGGGATTATCTGAATTGTCCGGTTTGAAACCGGCAACTGACGGTAAAGTAGCTTTCCGGTCATGTTCTTCATTAAGGACAAGATATGCAGCCAGATCGCGGGCAGCTCCAAAATGGGAACCACTGTCAATCCTGTTTGGTGTAAGCCCTATTTCAAATACAAAATCCTTCGCTATATTAAAATATTCGCTGGCAGGTGTACCAGGTTGAGCATTTCCATCAAGAACCATAATGCCTTCATGAGTATCACCAAGTCCCAGTTCATCTTCGGCACAGATCATTCCTTCAGATAATTCCCCTCTTATTCTGGACCTTTTTATTTCTATATTCTGATCCCCGTAATATAGCACTGTTCCTGCAGTTGCTACCGGAACTTTCTGGCCGGCAGCTGTATTCGGAGCCCCGCAGACAATATGAAGAGGTTCGGGATCACCAATATTTACAGTTGTAATAAAAAGTTTGTCAGCTCCCGGATGTTTCTTGCAGGTGAGGATTTCCCCGATGATAACACCTTTAAGACCACCCTTAACCGATTCCCATTCTTCAGTACCTTCTATTTCGAGACCAACACCTGTTAATATTTCAGCAACCTTATGTGGATCAAGATCAATTTGTAAATATTCCTTAAGCCAGTTATAAGAGATTTTCATTTCCTGTTTGTTCTGAGAACAATAAATTATTAAGAGTGCAAAAGTAAGAATTTTAAAAAAAGTATTGAGAAGTAAAGGTACTTTATTCAGAGAAAGGGTATTTGTCTATCTTTGTAAATCAAACATTTCATATATGATTTCAGGCAAAGGTGAAAAGTTAATACTCTTGACGAATGATGACGGGTTATATGCTGCCGGATTGAAAACTCTTCTTGAGGTAATGGAGGAATATGGAAAGGTTGTTCTTGTGTCAACGACTGAGAGTATGTCGGGAATGTCACAGGCCCTTACCGTTAAAACCCCTCTGCGCGTTAAACTGCTTGAAGAGAACGATAAACACAGGATATATGCCTGCAACGGTACTCCTACTGATAGTGTAAAGATTGCAGTAAGCCAGCTTCTTGAACGTCAGCCTGACTGGGTGGTTTCAGGAATAAATCATGGAGCAAATGCTTCAGTAAGTGTATTGTACTCGGGTACAATGGCGGCTGCCATTGAAGGTTGTCTGTACGGAATCAATTCAGTTGGATTTTCGCTTAACAGCTTTTCAAGAAACGCCGATTTTTCAATTTGCAAAAAGTATATACGGATTGTGATGGACAGGCTATATTCAGATCCGTTACCTGTTGGCATATGCCTTAATGTTAACATACCAGCATTGCCTGAAGATGAAATCAGGGGGATAAAAGTTTGCCGACAGGCGAAAGGAAACTGGAAGGAAGAGTTTGAAAAACGAAAAGATCCTATGGGTAAAACATATTACTGGCTTACCGGGTTTTTTAATAATCATGAACCTGAAGCAACCGATACCGACGAATGGGCACTGGCAAATAAATATGTGTCTGTTGTACCTGTTGCTATCGATTTGACAGCTCACGAATACCTTGATAAACTTAAAGAACAATTCAGTAAATGACAGGATCTGAGAAATATGATAAACTGATTACCGGCATTGTAACAGGCTTACTGTTACCATTTATGACGGGTTTGATAATATATCTTTTTTTTCATGGAAACAGAAGTCTCACTTCATATATTAACAGGATTACCGATGCAGATATCATAACGCACGCAGTAACACTGTGTGTTGTGCCCAATCTGATTCTTTTCCTTGTATTTAACCGTCTTGATATGCTTCGCGCAGCGCGCGGAGTGTTGGGTATAACTATCGCCTGGGCTGTAGTTGTATTCGCCGTAAAATTCTTAAGATGAGGTATTTTATTATTGCAGGTGAACAGTCAGGCGACCTTCACGGTTCGAATCTTGTCAGAGGACTTCTTAAAGCCGATCGTGATGCACAGATTTACTGCTGGGGTGGCGACCTGATGAAAGCCGCAGGGGCAACTCTTTTAATGCACTATAGTAAGACCGCTTTCATGGGCTTCATGGTTATCCTGAAAAATATGAAAGCAATAAGAAGGAATTTATTTCTCTGTAAAAAGCAAATAAAAGAAAGTAATCCCGACGTATTAATTCTGATCGATTACCCCGGATTTAATCTCAGGATTGCAGAGTTTGCAAAGAAAAACGGATTCAGGGTCTTCTATTATATATCTCCCAAATTCTGGGCATGGAAGGAAAAGAGAGTCGAAAAGATAAAAAAGTATGTCGACAGGATGTACATCATCTTCCCTTTTGAAGTAGAATTTTACAGGAGACATAATATTCCGGTCGAATTCTATGGTAATCCGCTTGTTGATGAAATTGAAAAAAAAATACCATCTCCCGGAAATAATATGATGGATTTTGCAACCTCCGGCATTGGAGATAAACCTGTAATAGCAATCCTTGCAGGCAGCCGGAAACATGAAGTTGAGCATATACTTCCCGGGATGCTAAATGTTGTTCGTCATTTTCCGGAATATCAATTTGTTATTGCAGGTGTAAAAAATCTTGCGGATGAATTGTATCTTAAAATTATCGGGGATAAACCTGTAAAACTCATCAAGGAAAAAACCTATGAGATATTAAGTATAGCACAGGCAGCACTGGTTGCATCGGGAACAGCTACGCTTGAAGCGGCACTGGCAGGCATTCCCCAGGTGGTCTGTTACAAAGGTGATTTCTTTTCAGCCCTTATTGCATGGACACTTATCAAAGTGAAGTATGTGTCGCTGGTAAACCTGATAATGGATCGAGAAGTTGTAAAAGAATTGCTGCAGTATTCGATTAATGAAAAAAATCTTCTGTATGAGCTGAAGGCTGTATTACCAGGTGGTTCAAAAAGAGAACAAATACTGTCGGATTATAAAGCCCTGAGGGAGAAACTGGGCCCTGCAGGAGCATCTTACAGGATTGCTGCTGAAATGGTCGGTAGGCTTGGAGTGGAGATAAAAGGGTTGGGTATATGAGACGGATTGTTGGGGTGTTTTTGTTTATGACCTGTATGACACTCTCATACGGCCAGGTGAGAATACGTCTCTTTACCAGCCAGGCTCCTGAGTCGGTGGTTTTTACAGTTATCGAAGGTGATTCTGTTATACTAAAAGGCAGAGGTTATGGTCATGGAGTGGGACTATGCCAGGAAGGTACAATGGTGATGGCAGAAAAGGGATTCACTTTCAGACAGATCATTGATTTTTATTATCGGGGGGTCATTATTTCGGATATAAAATATGCCAGAAAATCAGAAAACGGATTTTAAGTTGACATTTAATTTATTTTCCAATTGAGTATTTTTGTTGGATATTTATTATGCTTACTATTTTAAGAAAAGAGATAAACGGATTTTTCAGCAGCCTTACGGGGTACGTAGTAATAATTGTTTTCCTGCTTATTAACAGCCTCTTTATGTGGGTGTTCCCGGGTGAATGGAACATTCTCGACAGCGGTTATGCGGGACTGGGTACACTGTTCTATATGTCGCCATGGGTATTTCTTTTCCTGGTGCCCGCCGTTACCATGAAAATGATCGCTGAAGAAAAACGCCTCGGAACAATAGAACTTATTTATTCAAAACCTTTAACAGAAAGGGGAATTATTTATGGTAAATACCTGGCAGCCGTTATACTTGTTCTGCTGGCGATTATTCCGGGTCTGATCTATTATTTTTCAGTTTATAACCTCGGCGAGATTCCCGGAAACCTTGACAAAGGCGGTACATGGGGGGCTTTTACCGGTTTGTTTTTTCTGGCGGCAGTATATGCTTCTGCAGGTTTATTTGCATCATCACTTACAGATAATCAGGTTATTGCATTTATAATTGCTGTGTTTTTATGCTTTTTCCTTTTTATGGGATTTGACTCATTTGCTTATCTGCCGGGTCTGAAAAGCCTCGATGAGTTTGTAATCAGACTGGGAATTAATGAACACTATAAATCAATGAGCAGAGGAGTTCTTGATATAAGGGATATTGTATATTTTGTCGCTGTGGCTATGATATTCAATGAAGCTACAAGGCTTGTACTGTTGTCGAGGAAATGGAAAAAAAGAAGCTGAATCGTGAATGACGGAACAGATATAAAGAGTATCAGAAACAGAATATGGCTGCAATTCATAATAATAGTAGCCGGCATTATCCTTACCGGATATATTATATCCTTTGCCAGAGTAAGAATAGACCTTACTGAAGACAGAAGGTACTCGCTTTCTGATCCGACACGCACAATCCTTGACGGAATAGAGAATGATATCTATGTTCAGGTTTTTCTTGACGGGGAAATGCCTATCCCGTTAAAACGGCTTAAACGATCGGTAAGTGAGATGCTTGATGAATTCAGGATTGCCTCCGGACGAAAAATTGACTATGAGTTCATCAATCCTGCCGGTAGCAAAGATGCTCAGCAGAGAGAATTGCAGTACCAGACTCTTTATAATAAGGGATTGAATCCGGTCAATATTCGTGCAGGTGATGGGGAAGGTGGTTCGAGCCAGAAGATAGTTTTTCCCGGAATGATCGTGAACTATAACGGTATTGAGGTACCTGTGAATTTCTTGAAGAATAACAGTTCCCTGTCGTATGAACAGAATATCCTTCATTCCATTGAATCACTTGAATATGAGATGATTCAGACAATTGCCACACTCAGTTCCGACACTGTTTATAAAATCGCTTTTATTGAAGGGCATGATGAGATTCCCGAAGTTGAGGTTGCGGATATAACCATTAGCCTGGCAAAATTTTTTACGATCGACAGGGGTGTTTTGGGTGGCAAACCAGGAATCCTTAACGATTATGCAGCTGTAATCATTGCAGGACCAGAGAAAGAGTTCACCGAAAGCGACAAGTTCGTAATTGATCAGTATATTATGAACGGAGGCAAAGTGGTGTGGCTCGTTGAGGAGGTCGAAGTGAATTCCGACAGCCTTATTTATGGTGAGACAGCTGCCCTTTACAGACCGCTTAACATTGAGGATCAGCTTTTCAGGTACGGCGCAAGAGTTAATCCGGTTTTAATACAGGACCTCGAGTGCATAATAATAAGACTTACTTTAATGGTTGGTGGCACACGTCAGCAGGTTGTACCTGCCCCATGGTTATATTATCCTCTTCTTACTCCGGCATCAGATCATCCCATTACAAGGAATCTGAACAAAGTGAAAGGTGAATTCACAAACTATATCGACACGGTTGGCCTCGACAGCAGGATAAATAAACACATACTTCTGGCAACATCAGCTTATACCCGGACGCTTACACCCCCGTTAATGATCAGCCTCAAAGAAGCAGAACAAATCCCCGACGAGAATAATTTTACCAGATCCGGATTGCCAGTTGCGATATTGCTTGAAGGTGTTTTCCCTTCAGCGTTCCGCAACAGAATGACTGACCATTTTTTATCAGATAAAAGCTTCAGTGTGAAGACCGGAAGTGTTGAAACCAAAATGATTGTTATAGCCGACGGGGATATAATACGGAATGAAGTCCGGAGAATGGGTGCTTCGGAAACACCGCTTACACTTGGGCAGGATAAATATACCGGTGAAATGTTCGGTAACAGGGATTTTCTTATTAATTGCATGAATTACCTGGTTGATGATAACGGGATAATGGAATTAAGATCGAGGGAAATGAAGCTGAGGCTGCTTGACAGTACAAGGATAAAGAAAGAGAGGATAAAATGGCAACTTCTTAACGTGGCAGGTCCTGTATTGATTGTCGTACTTGCCGGGATACTATATGGGCTCATAAGAAGAAAAATATACACAAAATATTGATAATGAAAGCTATTATCAAATATCTTATTTTTTTTTCTATTCTGATTATCCTTGCAATTATCTTCCTTTTTAAGGGGCGTACTCCCTTTGGAAAAAGTAATAGCTCTTTTGCTATTCCGGAAGGTAAAGAGATAACGGAAATTGAATTTTCTGAGGGGGAGAGAAGACTTAATCTTATGAAAAAAGATGAAGAATGGCTGGTTAACGGGAATAATGAAACCCGGAAAAGCAGTATCCTTTTCATTGAGAAGATCCTCAGGGAGATGAAGATCAAGTCACCTGTTTCCATGGAGCTGTTTAATACCGAGATCATTCAAAAAGGAATTAAACCTGTAAAGGTTAAGGTATACGGGAACAGAAAACTGCTGCAATCCTTTTTAGTATATAAAACAGGGTCAAACACATACGGAAACATTATGAAGATCAGGGAAAGGTCAAAGCCTTTCATTGTTCATATTCCGGGATATGAAACAGAAATTGGGTCAGCATTTATTCTCAATGAAAAGTTCTGGCAGCCTTATATTGTTTTCAATCTTCTTCCTTCAGAAATTGGCACTGTAACACTGGAAAATCTGAGAGATACTACATCTTCTTTTTCAATAAGAAACACCGGAAATAACTTTATTCTTTCTGATCTTAGCGGAAATCTATACGGATGGGACACTGCACGTGTTGTCCGTTATCTTTCGTATTTTGTGCGTATCCCGTTCGAAAAATGGGCATTTGAAATACCTTCAATGAATGAGGGAATTGGTGAAAGTGATGAACCCATTTACAGGATCAATGTAACTGATATCAATGGAAATAAAACAGTACTTACTATCCGGGAACTTGTTATTAAAGAAAACGGGGAATTACGCAAAGACACCGACAGGGTAGGAGGACAGACTGAAAAGAGTGAAGAGATGTTTATTATGAGGTATTTTGATGTTGATCCGATACTGAAAAAGAAGTCGTATTTCTTTCCTGAATAATATTTTATTTTGAGGATAATAGTTTTTTTTTGTAATATTGATAATTAAGAAAATAACCAGAATATTGCTTTAATTCACTTATTCATAGTTGTTTACGTATTTTATTTAATTTATAAATAACCCTAACAATAAATAAATATGAAACCCACATGTATTTGAATAATCAAACACAATATTAAAACAAGCTACATGTGGGTTCCATCATACCATTAAAATAAATTACTAATGATGAAATTTGTTGTATCCAGCACCGAACTTCTTAGTCATTTGCAAGCCATTAGCAGAGTTATAAGTTCAAAGAATACGCTTCCGATTCTTGATAATTTTCTTTTTAACCTGTCAGGGAACGAACTGGAAATTACTGCATCTGATCTGGAGTCAACACTGATAACAAGGATGAAGCTTGAAAATGCAGATGGTGAAGGTATTATTGCTCTTCCTGCAAGAATATTACTCGACACACTTAAGGAGTTTTCTGTTCAGCCTCTTGCTTTTGACATTAATCTGGATACACTGGCAGTGGTTATCAGTTCAGAGAATGGTAAGTTCAACGTCGTTGGACAGAATGGCATTGATTTTCCTGCGTTGCCTTCAATAAAAAAAGAAAAGAAATTCTCCTTCACAATCAATGCAGATGTTATGCTGTCCGGTATAAATAAAACCCTGTTTGCCACTGCTGATGATGAACTGCGTCCAGTTATGGGTGGTATCTTCATGGAAACTTCAACTGATAATATTACATTTGTTGCTTCTGATGCTCATAAGCTTGTTAGATACCAGCGTGCTGATGCAAAAGCTGATGATAATGCATCATTCATATTACCCAAGAAGCCTGCATCACTTCTGAGGAATATATTACCTAAAGAGGAGGGATCCGTTTCGGTTGAGTTCGATGATAAGAACGCATTCTTTAATCTGAACGATTATAAAGTGGTATGTCGTCTGGTCGAAGGTAATTATCCGAATTATAATTCAGTAATTCCCAAGAATAATCCCCGTAAGATCACCGTCGACAGGGTGGAGTTTTACAATACTCTCAAGAGAGTATCAGTTTTCTCAAACCAGGCGAGCAACCTGGTCAAACTACAGCTTAAAGGTAACCAGATGGTCGTTTCAGCACAGGATATCGATTTCTCAATATCGGCCTATGAAAGGATCAAGTGTCAGTACGAAGGAGACGAAATTGAAATTGGATTCAAATCGATCTTCCTTCTCGAGATCCTTGCCAATATTAGTTCTCAGGATGTAGTCATCGAACTGGCCGACCCGACAAGGGCAGGATTATTTCTTCCTGCAGAATCAGAAAATGAGTCTGAAGATCTGTTAATGCTTCTCATGCCAATGATGATAAACGCCTGATAATTGGAACTTAACCTGAGACGTCCCATAGCTTTTATCGATCTCGAAACAACCGGTATAAACGTTTCGACCGATCGTATTGTTGAACTATCCATCCTGAAGATCAGTCCGAATGGTAAAGAAGAGTGGATGACTTCACTGATCAATCCCGAATTACCTATTCCACCAAAATCAACAGCTATACATGGTATTACTGATAAGGATGTTGCTAATGCTCCCACCTTCAAAGAAATAGCAAAGAAACTTGCAGCATTTATCGAAGGCTGCGATCTTGCCGGTTACAATGCCATTAAGTTCGATATACCACTGCTTGCAGAGGAGTTTCTGAGGATCAATCTTGACTTTAACTTCAGAAAGCGGAAATATATTGATGTCCAGGTTATTTTCCATAAGAAAGAGCAACGGACATTATCGGCAGCATATCAGTTCTATTGTAGTAAGGATCTTGAACATGCCCACAGCTCAAAGGTCGATACCGGGGCAACTTATGAAATTCTTAAAGCACAGCTAGATAGATATGATGATCTTGACAATGAGGTGGATAAGCTTGCAGAATTTAGCTCCTTTAATAAGCTGGTTGATTTTGCAGGCCGGATAATTTATGATGAGAAAGGAGTTGAGATCTTCAATTTCGGAAAACATAAAGGTAAGTCAGTCGAAGCTGTTTTTGTTGAGGATCCATCATATTATTCGTGGATGATGAACGGAGACTTTCCTTTATACACCAAGAAAGTCCTGACTGAAATCAAGCTACGGTCTTTCGGGGAAAGCCGCACATAATATGAAAATAATCTGTATAGGGCTTAATTACAGGCAGCATGCAATAGAGATGGGACGTCCCTTCCCTGAGAAGCCCATTATTTTTCTTAAGCCCGATTCATCCCTTCTTAAGAACAATAAACCATTTTTCCTGCCGGATTTTTCTTCGGAGATCCATTATGAAGTTGAGGTGGTAATAAAAATATGTAGACTGGGGAAGGGAATATCCGCGCAATTTGCGAACCGTTACTATGATGAAGTGACAGTTGGTATTGATATTACGGCCCGCGATCTTCAGAGCAGTTTGTCAGAAGAAGGACTCTCATGGGAAATCTCCAAAGGTTTTGATGGAGCAGCTCCGGTCGGGAAATTTATCCCCGTTACTGAAATAAATGACATGCGTAATCTCGACTTCAGGCTTGAGATCAATGATAAAATTGTTCAGCAGAGTAACACCGCGGATATGATTTTCGGAATTGATGAAATAGTGGCTTACGTTTCGAGATTCTTTACACTTAAAACAGGCGATCTTATCTTCACCGGTACTCCATCGGGTGTGGGACCTTTGTCAAGAAACGATAACCTTGTTGCCTACCTGGGAAATAAACCGCTGCTTGATTTTATGATCAAGTAGATTCTTATTATTACACAAAGTTCATTTCGAATAAATTAAATAAATATTCTAAAAATTTGTAGTAATAATTTTTAGAATAATTTCATAACTTACCTGATTATTTCATAATTGTAACCTTAAATACCATTTGCCTTTAGCCTTGTACTCAGCCTTCAATTAAACCAGTAAGATATCTTAACCACCAGCCCTCGGTTCTTTATACTGTAATCAGCCGGGAATGAATTTTCGGTATATACAATAAACAGGTCGGACACCGGTGCAAAACGCCACTGGAAACGCAGGTTAATATTCAGGTTATCAATCTGATTATTGTATTGAATAAAACTGGTAAAGAAGAGCTTATCGGTAAAGGTAAAATCCAGCCTTGGACCGATGAGCAGCAGCTCAGCACTGTTATAGGGTGAAGGTAATGATATATTATTATAGGTGGAGGACAGAGCAAGGCTTCCATAGGGCTGGATCCGGTAGTTCAGTTCACCGTGAACTGACCACCTTGTCCCGTTATAATAACCTCCATACCTGCTGGTCAACGAAACATTGAATAGTTTGCGTGGATCGGAGGTAATTGATGCTCCTGCCTCGTTCCAATGGAAATCTTCATTTGCATCAAGTTGTATTCCACCAGTATTGGTAGGATCGTATGGAGCCTTGAGTTTGATATAGGTCTCTCTGACATCAACCGAAGTAATAAACTTATTAATCCACTCGATTCTGTATGAAAGCTGTGTTTCCCTGTCGGTCAGAGCTAATGAAGGATTAAAAAATATATCCATTTTCAGACCCGGCCCATGATTGATAATGGTATTTGACTTCGGAAAGAATTTATATTGGAATGCCGGATTTATTTCGTAATAACCTTTTCTTCTGACATATCCTGTCTCAGCGATATATCCGGCACCTACCAGCGATTGATTAAGAGTGACAGTAAGATATTGAGATGAATATGTGAGATTAGCTGCCATTGCTGCATCCTTAATTGTCATACCGTTTTGAAAGCTCTGATGAAAAAAAGCCTTTCCTGTCCAGCGATTGTCGGGACTGGCGAGGTTATATTCCAGACCGGCAACACGATTGAACCTGTTTCCGGAGAAAGAAGTGTCACTCTTTACATCCATAACCTGTTTGTTGATAAAGAAAGCTGATATATTTGACCGGCTGAAAACCTGACGCTGTAAAGCTGCAACCAGATAATTAGCTGCCCGTATATCATCTTTTTCACCAGTCTGGATATCCATCAGATTGATTCTCCAGTTATTTCCCAGGTTTCCGCTGAGGCGCGCGCCAGCTCTGACAGGATTGTTGAGGCCAATACGTCTCGAGAAAAAAGGTCTGACGGTCCCAGTACCCAGACTGGCAAAAAGGTCACTGTTTTCAAGAAAAAACTGTCTCTTTTCAGGAAAGAAAAGTTCAAAACGGTCAAGATCTGTCTGCTGCCTGTCAACTTCAACCTGTGAGTAATCGGGATTTACTGTAAGATCAAGGTTCATGGATGTTGACAGTATCATCTTGGCGTCAAAGCCTGCATTCCCATTCCATTTTGTATCTTCACCTGCTTCATTATCACTGGTAACTTTGCCGGTAACATAAGGAATCAGAGAGAAGCGCAGCCCGGCCTTACCCATAGGTTTATCCCATACCAGTGTTCCCGTGTAGGGGAGTGAACAATGAGGAAATTGTCGTGGCATGGGCGCCCAGGCGGATTTTTCGTTGTTTTTCAGATCGAGGCGACCAAAATTGATTCCCCACTCCTTATCACCTTCAAAGTAACGTATACTGCGGAAAGGTATACTAAGCTCTATTACCCAGCGGTCATCATAGCTCTTAACAACTGATCTCCACTTGATATCCCAGCTGTATAGTACTTTCGTGCCATCATACTGAAGGCCTTCAGTCTGAGCACCTGCTGCTGAAATGCCGAATGCAAATCCATTGGTTTGATCATTGTAGGTGTCGAGAAAGAGCATGAAGTTATCGTTCTTCGTAAAACTGTAGTCCCTGCGCAACGATTCGACAGGTCTCTTACCGGGTGTGGGATCATAACATATTACGCCAACATACAGATTTAATTCATCATAGGTGAGCATGGCTACAGTCTGCGCAATGGCATAACCTGTGTCGGTGGGAGTAACCCGCTGGAATTTTACGGTACGCTCGGCTGTCATCCAGGGCTCTTCATCAAGAATACCATCAATATTTATGCCTTTATCTGTTTGAGAGATATGTATCCGATATTTGTCCCTGTTTATTGCTTTGCTCTGACAATAAAGAGAGGTAGTGCCAAATGTTAAAACAGAAAAAAGTAATAAGATCTGTCGTTGCATAATAAAAAATAATTTTGCCCAAGATAGGAAATTGAATTATAAATTTATTATTCTATTTTTATGGATTATGAAAATTTATTGAAAGAGACATATGATCAGTGCTGTTTTTATTGAATATTAATATAGGTGATTGTTCAAATGCATTTTCTTTACCTCTTAATCCTCCATGTGGGACTTTTAATTACTGTCCTTTTAAAGCCCCCCTTGGGGGGATGGGGGGTATTACTTTTGGCTACCTTTTATGCACATTTATCAGGATTCAAAACGCTGGAGCGTTACATTGTTATTAATATGAAGAGATTAAGTAAAAGCTTGTCAATCAATGAGTTGCACGGAGTAACACTGAGTAGTTCACGGAGTGCAAAACAGTGGTCCTCCGTCTTAATACTTTGTAATCCGTGGTTAAAAGAATCCCTAAACTAATAGTTTAAGCTAAAACTAAGTAAGGTAAATATATACAAGTATGAATATAAATATATCTGCAAATTCATCAGAACTTGGGGAGAAAGCAGCAAAATTTATTGCTGCAAAACTAAACGAAGTCATTAATGCGAATGGTGAAGCACGTCTGGTGGTTGCAACTGGCAGCTCGCAGTTTGAGACTTTCCGGGCATTGATCAGGGAGAATGTTCCCTGGCCAAAGGTGGAGGTGTTTCATTTGGATGAGTATATAGGCCTTCCGGTAACTCATCCGGCCAGCTTCAGAAAATATCTTCTGGAACGATTCATTGGTCATATATCAGTTAGAAAATTTCACCAGGTTGATGTAGAAGAGGATATTACATTAAGGATTAAAGAGTTAACAGAAGAGATCAGAAAGAAACCGGTTGATGTCGGACTAATAGGGATTGGTGAAAACGGGCATATCGCATTTAACGATCCGCCTGCAGATTTTGACACACGGGAAGCTTATATTGTAGTTAAACTCAATGACCGCTGCAAGCTCCAGCAAATAAACGAAGGATGGTTCAAAAGTATCGATGATGTTCCCAAAGAGGCTGTTTCAATGACAGTCTGGCAGATAATGCAATGCAGGACCATTATCTCCTGTGTTCCTCATAAGGTTAAAGCTGATGCAGTTTATAAGACACTTACCTGCAGGCTTGATAATATGGTTCCGGCAACAATGCTGAAACAACATACCGATGTGAATCTCTTTCTGGATCATAATTCCGTTTCGAAACTGATAACATTTTGATGCAACATTTAGCGAATGACAGATTCAAGTTGATGACCAAAACTGAAACCATAAGAATTAAGGGAATCCATTTTGAAACTAATGATCCTGTTGAAGTTGAGATCACGGACGGTATTATTTCAAGTATCTCAAACACTGATGATAATGGCACTAAAAACAGTAATCTTTATATTGCACCAGGACTTATTGATAATCAGGTAAACGGATATAAAGGAGTTGATTTCTCAGATGAGAACTTCTCACCTGAACAAATGATAAAAGCCGCAGAGGCAATATGGAAAGATGGCGTCACTTCATTTGTCCCGACTCTGATCACAAACAGCCATGATAATCTGATAAGAAATTTCAAATTGCTTGCTGAATCACTTGAGTTTCCAATGTTACGGCTTTCTGTTCCCGGTTTTCATCTGGAAGGACCATATATTTCATCAGAAGAGGGATTCTATGGTTGTCATCCCGTAATGCATATAAGGAATCCATCATGGAACGAGTTTGCTGAATATCAGACAGCTGCAAACGGAAATATAATACAGATTACAATCAGTCCCGAGATTGAGGGAGCAATCGAGTTTATTAAGCTATGTACTCAGAATGGCATTGTAGTCTCACTTGGCCATACTAATGCATCAGCAGAGATAATCAATCTTGCAGTTAGGAATGGAGCAAGGTTATCAACACACCTCGGCAACGGATGTGCCAATATGATACATCGTCATAACAATCCTTTATGGCCTCAGCTGGCAAACGATCTGTTGACGCCGTCTGTTATTGCCGACGGACATCATTTGCTGCCCGAAGAAATACAGGTGTTTTATAAAGTTAAGGGGCCTGATAATATGATACTTACGTCTGATGTAAATCATCTTATCGGAATGACTCCGGGTAAATATATCTTCCTGGGAAGCGAGGTGGTTTATACTGATGACGGTCTTGTGAAGAATCCTAAGCTTAATTGTCTGGCCGGGGCATCATTGCCTCTGCGTACAGGAGTGGAGACCATGATGAATTACACAGGTTGTTCACTTGGTGAAGCCATAAAGATGGTATCAGGGAATGTAGCGCATATTTATGATCTGAAGGACAGAGGAATACTTGCTCCCGGAAAACGTGCAGATATTATTTTGTTCGAATTAAATGATAATCAGCTAATTATAAAAAAGACCTTTCTCTCGGGAGAACTGGTTTATGCAACAGGATAACGAACAAACGAACGAAATATGAATCCTATCGACTATATCGTTTTAATTGGATATTTCATATTCATAACAGCGTTTGGAATCTGGATTTCGCGAAAGATCCGGACCAGCGACGGATATTTCCGCGGAGAAAGAAAATTCAAATGGTATATAATGATTGGACAGGCATTTGGTGTAGGCACACATGCCGAGATGCCTGTAGCCCAGACAGGAGCAACTTTCAGCCATGGTTTTGCAACAATATGGTATCAGTGGAAGAATATGCTGATAACGCCTTTTTACTGGCTCATTGCTCCTTTTTACCGGCGCAGTGAACGTACAACACTGGGTGAGATTATTGAAGACAGGTATGGTAGTACTATGGGACTTGTATATACAGTTTTTGCCATAACATTCTTTGTCTTCAGTATGGGAGTGATGCTGCAGGGAGCGGCGAAAGTAATCTCGGTGGCATCGGGAAGTGTTTTTTCTCCAAACTTGATTGTGCTGGTAATGACTGTCGCTTTCATTCTTTATAGTTTCATCGGAGGATTAATTGCCGCTGCATATACTGATTTTATCCAGTCGTTTTTTATAATTACCTTATCGATATTGCTTATTCCTTTAGGATTACATGAGGTTGGCGGCTTTCATTCGATGAAGGAGTTGCTTCCGGAACATTTCTTCGATCTCATTAACAGAGAAAGCGGAATCGATTCGTTTACCATAGCTATGCTGGCAGTTAACGGTATTGTGGGAATAACAGCTCAACCTCATATGATCTCCATGTGTGCGACAGGCAACACTGAAAGGGCAGGCCGGATAGGACAAACTTTCGGATCGATGGTGAAGAGACTTATTACTATCGGATGGGCCCTGACAGGCATTGTGGTTGCTGCACTTGTATTAAGACAGGGAGTAAGCCTTCCTGATCCCGAAATGGCATTTGGTTATGCTTGTCATATCCTTCTTGTACCGGGCCTGATCGGACTTATGCTATCGGCAATATTGGCTGCGAATATGTCATCCTGTTCAAATTTTATGGTGAATACCGGAGCACTCTTTACTCAAAACCTGTATAAAAAGTACATAAAACCTGATGCAACTGATAAAAGTCTCTTATGGATGGGACGTTATTCGGGCTTGGGATTATCAATTATGGCAGTCCTTTTTGCCCTTAGTATTAAAAATGTTCTTCACGCGTTTCTCTTTGTTGAAACACTTGCAGCTTTCATGGGCATAATTTTTCTCGGAGGGGTAATATGGAAACGGGCTAACCGATATGGCGCTTCAGTTGCAGTAATAGTTTCTTTTACAACATATTACATTGCCAATTTTATTTCAACCGGTGAAATTCTGCTGGTCTATAAATGGAAACCCGGCCCGTTTGGCCTGGCTATGCTGACCGGTTTTTTCTTTTTCTGGCTGATCAGTATCCTGACGAGACCTGAGGATAAAGTGAGACTTGAAGTATTTTTCGACAATATGAGAAGGAAATCCGATGCAAAACAACCTGATAAGGATGGGAACAAACCTCTTGCATCGGAAACAGGCGATGACCTGTTACTGCTTGATCTTCCTGGCTGGGGCAGGAAAGAGCGCTGGAAACATTTCTTCAGACGTTATCGCGAAGACATTGTCGGTTTCATCCTGAGCTGGCTTATGGTGGGTCTGCTTATACTGCTCGCATGGGGTATTTTGCAGATTTAAGTTCTGTGTTTCGTGTTTATTGTTTATTTTTGTATCTTTATAAGTTAATTAATATTCGAAAAGATGGGAAGATTTGGCCTTACAGAAATCATACTGATATTACTCGTTGTTGTTCTCTTGTTTGGGGGTCGTAAGATTCCTGAACTGATGAAAGGGATAGGGCAGGGTTTAAAAGATTTTAAAAAGGCATCAAAAGTTGAGGAGGACCCTGAGAAAACTCAGTCAGTATCAAATGAGGAATCAAAAAAAGAATAATCCTGTTTTATCCTGCTGACTTTTGTTACCAGTTCATAAATCTATCAGTAGAAAGGTACCCGGGTGCCTTTCTGTATTTTGTTGCCTGTTCATAACTATATGCAATCTCCAGTAAAAGTTGTTCGCTCCATGCTCTGCCGAAGAATGTGATTCCGACCGGCAGTTCATTAACAAATCCCATTGGCACTGTTATTGCCGGGTAGCCGGCGATAGCTGCAGGAGAAGAACTCCCGCCAACGAAATGATCACCGAGAATAAGATCTGTTTTCCATGCAGGTGATCCTGTAGGGGCGATCAAGGCATCAAGCCTGTTCTCCTTCATTATTTTATCAATCCCTTCATCCCTTGTCGCTTTAAGCATCTTAGCAAGAGCCTTTTTATAATCAGCAGATTCAAGATCTCCTTTTTGTTCGGCCATTTCAAGCAGTTTCTGATTAAAATATCTTAACTCAATTGAATCTGTTTTATTGAATTCGATTAACTCTTTCAGGCTTTTAACCAGTATATTTTCCGGAAGCCCTGCAAAATATTTATTAAGGCCATCTTTGAACTCATATAACAGAACCTCAAAAGAGGCATCATTATATCCGGCTCCCATGGTTTCCGTTATTTCTATCACTTCAGCTCCCTGTAATATCATTTGTGCAACAGCCTTTTTCATCAGGGTATCAACCCTGTCATCAAATCCCGTTGCCCTCTTATATAATCCGATACGTTTTTCTTTCAGACCATCATGTTTCAGGGATTTGGTATAATCGGTCAGGTATTTACCTTCTGATGTCAGGGTTTTTGAATCAGTTGAATCAATGCCAGTTAATACACCCAAACAAATGGCAACATCCTCCACAGTTCGTCCCATAGGTCCGGGAGTATCCTGGGTAAAGGAGATAGGAATGATTCCTGACCGGCTGATCAGACCCACTGTTGGTTTCAATCCTACAATACCATTGTTATTTGAAGGACATACGATTGATCCGTTGGTTTCCGTTCCGATGGCTATCATACACAGGTTAGCTGAAACGGCTACTGCTGATCCTGAGCTTGATCCGCATGGATTGCGATCCAGAACATAAGGATTTTTCGTTTGTCCGCCGATACCACTCCATCCGCTTGATGAAGTGGTGGCCCGAAAGTTGGCCCATTCGCTCAGGTTTGCTTTTGCAATAATAACAGCTCCTGCGTCCCTCAGTTGTTTTGCCACATGGCTGTCATTCAAGGGGCATGAGTTTCTCAAAGCTGTAGCACCGGCAGTAGTTGGCATTTTGTCGTGAGTATCGATGTTATCTTTCAAAACCACAGGGATACCGAACATCGGTCCGCTGATTTTACCTGTTGCCATTTCCCTGTCAAGTTCTTCTGCTATCTGCAGGGCATCAGGATTTATCTCAATTATTGAATTAAGACAGGGGCCATTCTTATCAATTTCGATTATCCGGTCAAGATATGCCATAACAACATCTGAAACAGAATATTTGTTTTCACTGTACCCCTGTTGTAACTGAGCTATTGTTATCTCTTCCAGCCAACTGTGGTCTGAAATCTCCTGGCCGGCTTCCCTGACAGGTGTTTTACATGTATTTAGGATTAACAGTAGATAAAACAGGATTACCGGGGATTTAAGCAGCTGTGTTTTCATAACAGGTGGATTTTGTATTTATATTATTTTGATCAGGTAAATTTAATAAATTGACCGGAAATGTTGAAGGAAGAGTCAACGAGGTGATATTTATAATCTTAGTTATATTCAATTCGTCAAATTTGCTATTTTTGTTAAGATACTGATAGTTTTAATCAGGTCAAAAAGTATATTAATATAATACCAAATAGTAATAACCATTTAATTGTTTTTCAGGAAGATGAAAAACATATACGGGCAGATTCTCAATAAACGTTCCGGTGGTTCTTCCCTTGTTCTTGCGACAGTCATAAGGACACAGGGATCAACACCACAAAAGCCGGGCAGTTCAGCGTTATTCGGAAAGACAGGACTAATTTCAGGAACTGTCGGAGGCGGAATTCTTGAAGGGAAGGTGCAGAAAATTGCACTTCAAGCCATTAAATCACAGGAGTCGGGTATTTATGATTTCTTTCTTGATAAAGACATCACGAAGAAAGAAGAAGCTATCTGTGGAGGTCAGATAAGTATTCTGATTGATGCCAGACCTCCAAACCATATTAAAGTTTTTAATCAGATGAAGGAGTCTTTGGCAAACAGGACTCCGGGAGTTTTGATTACACAGGTTGATACCGGAACAAATAAGCAGGTTCTTATCAGACGTTACTGGCTGACAGAATATGACAAAGCATCAATTCCTGCACAATTAATGCAGAAAATTGAACCGGAGGTTCATAGCCTTCTGGCAAAACAGACTCCTGAAGCATACAGAGAACTTGAGTTTAAAATACCGGAGCAGCAATCCTCTGTTCTCTGCTTTCTTGAACCGGTATTCCCTCCCTGTC